>Ga0256405_10000755_pt1 | contig 101418 bp, 83 predicted proteins | sample RumenRJG_02DNA_FD_189096 | JGI IMG/M metagenome (GOLD analysis project Ga0256405, IMG submission 189096) | Bovine rumen microbial communities from Lethbridge, Alberta, Canada - RJG_02 | ecosystem: Host-associated > Mammals > Digestive system > Stomach > Rumen | place: Canada: Alberta...
ACGTACCACGGCTCCGTCAGGTTGAGGGAACCGGCTATCATATCTGTGAAACCGTTGACCATTAAATCATCACCGAAATCAGTATACCACAGACCTATCTATCAACAAACTTTGGAGTAGAGCCAATATTTTTATTCTTCTCGTTGGAAGCTGCAAGAAAGACGTTTTGGGCGGAATGTTAGCGTCCGGCGGAAACCGCCAAAAGGGGGTGCGGACGGTTTTTTGGACCGTCTTAGAGAGTAAATTTGGTAAAAGGCATATCTGGATCCGAAATCTCTTTCGCGTGTTCTTTGAAATGCTGATACTTCTCATCCAAATTCATGTAATGAATGAAATCTAACATGATTTGGTTGTCTTTGCGTAGAAAGTCGGTGTCATTTAGCGCGTCGAGAAGCGTGGAATGCAACTCGTCGTAGCTTTCACGAGATATTGTGACTGCATCTTTTGTTGTTGAAATCATAGAAGGTATTCCTTTCCTATGCGGATAATCCCAGGCTGTTTCTGTATTCCAACGGACTCATGCCGCCCAAGCTAAGTTTTATGCGTTTTTCGCTATACCAGCGGATGTATGCATCTAACTGATCTATAAAGGAATCTATCGTTGTATCCCGCCAATCGCGGTTATAAAAGAATTCATTCTTCAAACGGCCATGAAATCCTTCGCACGCTGCATTATCGGGAGAACATCCCTTCTTAGACATGGATCGGGTCAGACCGGCCGCAACCATTCTCTCAATCCACCCCGGCCATCGATAGTGCCCACCCCTATCTGTATGAACAATTGGATGCTCATTGACATTGAGACCGGCTATGGCGGTATCCAGCATCGTGTTGGCAAGCGCCGCACTGGGCGATGTGCCTATCGTCCATGCGACTGGCAATCCATCAAAACAGTCAATCATGGGTGAGAGATATATTTTCCCTGCTGGAATGTGGAACTCCGTGATATCCGTCAACCACAGCTTGTTGGGAGCATCGGCGTGGAAGTCACGGTTTACAAGGTTTTTTACAGCAGGTGTCACTTCGCCAACATAAGATGAGTATTTCTTCATCTTCACAAAGGGAACCATTAGTTTTTCTTCTTGCATGATTCGCCGGACAACCTTTTCAGAAACCGTTATGTTTTCCCGCTTTAGAGAAACATGAATCCGGCGATATCCGTATCTTTTTGAAGACGCATAGAAGATTTCCTTCACCTGGATTCGCGTTTCAGCGTATTTATCCGGCGCGCGAAGCACGGCTGCCTGATAGCAGTAACTGCTTTTCGCTATCTTCAGCACTGACAGTAGATCCTTGAGCCTAAATTGCATCCTCAGGGCGTCAATCACGATTGTTTTTTCTCGGTTTGTCAGTGCTGGTAGACTGACGCCCTCGTCTTTTTTTAACACTTCGGCTGCAACGGTCAGAACATCTCTTTCGAGCTGTAATTGGAAAACTTGACGGTTCAGTTCTTCCTTCTCTCGCTTTAACTGCTCTACCTCGGCGCGCAGTTCCGCCGCATCATCCGGCGTCGCATTTACCGCATCTGGGGCATTATTTTTCGGCATGGAGGCGCATTCTCCTTTCCCGAACAGTTGCCATTTGCAGTTATACACCGAGTATCGGCTTATATGATACTTGTCGGCGATCTCTTGTGCACTTCCAGTCCTGACGCATAGCTCAATGGCGACCTGTTCCCGTTGCTTTTGCGTCAAGTATACCTTTGGCCGCGAAGATTTACAATACCGCTTTTCAGCAGGGCTGTCCTCTTGAAGCCACATTGAGAGCGTTGACCGTCCAGGATAGCCTAAAGCCTTGATAGTTTTACTCATGTTTTTGCCGTGCGCAAGATAGTAGGAAACAGCAGCATAGCGCTGATCAGCACTATATTTTGAAGCCTTTGGTCGAGTCTTCTTTAAATTTCCAGTGCTCTTATACTCCTTGTACCACTTATGCAAAGAATGCCGATCCTTCGGGTAACCCAGCTCTCGTATAACAGCTGCAGCGCTCAAATCGTATTGGATATAGAGCTTAACCGCCCTAATCCTATCTTCATATGAATACATGCGAACTACCTCCCGGGCCATCATTTGGTCCAAGTTTCTGTCCGCACCCCCTTGCGGCGATTATCGCCGGACGCTAACACGAGACAGTGATCTCGCCGGGGAGGGACGGATAATGGCGACCGAATTCTATAAATGCACCGTTGACAATAGGTCGGTAAACCGATATACTGAAAAAAGGATGTGATGAGAATGGATTTGCAGACCATACTAAATGAGAAGGGTATGACGATGTACCATCTTTCCAAGGCCAGCGGCGTGCCGAAGACCACCGTGATCGACATTTGCTCGGGCAAGAGCGACATCGGCGCCTGCAACGCCAGAACCGTTCTGCTGCTTTCTAAGGCACTTGGCTGCTCGATGGAGGAACTGATGAGAATCGACACCGCAAGCTATTGCAAGGACACCGGCCTTCCCAAGAGCGAGGAGCGTTTCGAGAAAGGACTTCCGGCATATCTCCGCAAGTCGATCAATGCGATGAACGCTTCCTGGGCGCTTTTGGATGCCGGCAAGCCCGATCTGCACCGCGATCTGAACTGGTGCGATCTGAACGCCGATATCAACTCTGCCGAAACGGAGCAGGAAATTTCTTCCGAGCAGGCTTGGTATCTGCGCGAGAAGTATCTTCGGATGGAAAGGTCGTGAGCGTAGATGATTGATTTTACCTCATTGCCAACGCGCAAAAAGACCTACGCCGGAGCCAACGGCAACAAGATCGCCCTGCAACGCGGCGCTCAAGCGCATCGTGCCTCGGCTCAAGCTGAACGAGCTTCGGGATTTGGTAGACGGTACGCCGTTTATCGGCGACTTGCAGAAGGAATTCTATTACACCATGCTCTCGGAGCGGAAAGAGAAAATTCCGGATTATTCCCTGCAAAGGATGAAAGCACGCGAGAAAAAACATGACAGGGACGCAAGATAACAACAGAAGAACGAGATTACCCGATGCGGATTGTTCTGCATCGGGTTTTCTATACCCAAAAGGAGGAGGTGAACGCAGATGGCGGACCACCGGCTTCTGGCCCGTGCGCAGCTCGCTCGGTACAGTCATCCGCTACGCCGACAACCCGGATAAGACCACCAACCCGAAGTACCTGGACGACGATCTCGCCCAGGTACTTCGCTACGCGGAGAACGACGACAAGACCGATCAGCGGCTTTTTGTCACCGGCATCCACTGCACAGCGGAGCACGCGCTGGAGGATATGACGGCGGTGCAGCGGCGTTTCGGACTGAAAGGGCAGCTCTGCGAACGGTGAATGCTTGTTGCATACATATACATTGAATGTTCCGCGCCTCTGTTGGTGAGCATTTTTGAGCAGGATTCCGGTTCTCCCGTAGGTGCCATGATAAATCCCATTTTTTATTATACTTACCTAACAGGGGGAATGAACCGTCTGAAGTCCCTTTACCTTACTTCCTTACAATATGAGAAAATCAAGGGGCTGCAGCGAAACGCAAATCGCCGCAGCCCCTTGATTCGTTGATTTACTTGTTCAGCTGTGCCTCTGTCTGCTTGACGGGCTCGTCTTTTTTGACCTCCTGGGTCTCCTTGTTGTAGTTCTCCACCATGGCGCCGCCGTGGCCGGAGAGGATGTACTTCTTCACTTCCTGCTTGTTGAACGCCTCCTTGAAATTCTGGCTTTCGGCGAACGCCTTCGACGCCTTGCTCAGGTCTTTCACATTGCCGCCGCGGTCGCCCACCACGGGGATGTTCGCCTCAAGGCCCCTGCCGCCGCGCTGAACCTCCGCCATCTGACGCAGCGTCACGATCTCCGCCGCCTCCGCGTAGGGGACTTTTTTCTCCTTTATCACCTTTGCGGCTTCCGATTGCAGGAACTCGACACGCTTTTTGACCGTGGGCATCCAGCGTTTGAGTTTGGGATCGTTTTCCAGCTCGCCCGCCGGACGCTTCGTGAGGTAGTCCCGGAACATATCGTCCAGCTCGCCGCCGTGGCTGTGCGTCTTTTTGAAGATCGCCTCCACCTTGCTCAGGTTTTCGCCCTTCGAGAGCTTCGCCGCAAAGTCCTTGAAGCTCTTGTTCTCCATGATCTCGGCGGCTCTCTTGTTGATCTTATAATCGCTGATCGACTCACCCAGCGTGGATTTCTTGCCGCGCACGGAGTTGGAAAGCTCGCGCGCCGCAAAGATACGCGCAATGTCGGCCGCGGGATAGTTGTCTCCCATCTGGTTGCTCCTGATCCGGTTAGCGAGCTCCGCCTTGTGCTCCTCGATCCAGCTCGCGGCGGTCTTGGTCGGGCTAGTGATCTCATCGGCGCGATCCATCAGCTTGTCAAAGTTGCCGCCCAGCAGACGCTCCTCCTTCGCAAATTGACCGATGGTCTTGCCGTCGGACAGCTTCGTATCAAGGAACTGCTCCAGTTTCCCGAGGTTCTCTTTGAACTGCCCGCTTCCCTCGTAGTCCACAAAGAAATGCTGCGCGTTCTCTACCTCGCCCACCCATTCCTTGCCGTAGGCGGCGGACAGCGGTGCGGACAGCTTTCCAATCTCGCTGTACAGCTGATTCCCCGTTTGCGTCATATTCAGCCCGGCGACCACTTCGTCGCTGAGCGCGTTTTTCCGTTCTGCTTCCTCCCGCGCGCGCAGCACGTTTTCCCGGTCCGTCTTCCTGGCTTTTTCCTGCGCCGCCTCCTTGGAGCGCGCGTTTCTGAATTGCTGCACCTCGTCAGCAACATTCTCAAGGTCCCGCTTCTCCAAATACGGGTTGAGCCGATCGCTGTCGGCGATCTCCTGGAAGGCCTTATCCTTGAGCATAAAATTCGCTAATTTCTCGACCCGCTGCTCATCCGAAATCTTTTTGAGATTTGTGCTGGTTTTGCTCGCATCTTTTTCGCCGTAATAGATCCTCTGCATGGCGACGAGGGTGGCGACGGCAGTTCTGCGCTCCTCCCCCTCCGAATTGAGCGCCTGCGTGCAGAGGGAATCCATCTTATTCCAACGCTGAATATTCTGCTCCCTTTCCCGCTTCCTCTGCTGGACGGACTCATTGAATGTCTTCAGCACCTGATCCACCGGGTTGAGCTGATACACGCCCTCCTCTGTTTTGCCGAACAGCTTCGCCATGTCCTCCTGTGAGGTACTTATGCCGAAAGTTGCAACGGCATATTCTTTGTTCTTCATCAATGAGGCCCGGAAATCAGCCTCGTCTTCGATCTGCTTTCCGCTCTTGCCGACGTAACCACTCTCCTTCATCTCTTGCAGGGCACGGAGTTGGGTCAGAGCGCTCACAACGTGAGCCGGATGGTATCCGCTGTCTCTGGTCAGTTGCCTTTTCAGTTCTCTTGCAAAGTAGCTCTGCCAAGCATCTATATACTCCGCCGAATCGAAGGGCTTCGGCTGCTGCTCGACCTGCTGCTCCTCGACCTTGGGCTGCTCGACCTGCTGCTCCTCGGCCTTGGGCTGCTCCCCGGCGGCTTTCTTCTCCGCCTCCTCTTTCAGACGCGCTTCCTCGGCGGCCTTCTTCTCCGCCTCCTCCTTCAGACGCGCTTCCTCGGCGGCCTTCTTCTCCGCCTCCTCTTTCAGACGCGCTTCCTCGGCTTCGCGCGCCGCCTTCTCCTGTTCCTCTCTCAGCCGCGCTTCTTCGGCTTCGCGCGCCGCCTTCTCCTGTTCGGCTTTCTCCTGCGCCGCCTTCTCCTGCGCCGCCTTCTCCTGCGCCAGAATCTTTTCCTCCTCGGCATAGATGCCGTCGATCACACTACTCTTCGTGAAGGATTTGAACTCCCGCTTCTCCGGATCGTACGTCCCTAACAGCGCGGCAAGCTCATCCCGGCTCCTGTTCGTGATTGCCTGGAACGTGCGGGCCTTCAGAAACTGGTCGCGCAGTTCCACCACCTTGGGCCAGCGGTCGTTGCTTGTGGGCGGATCTGTAATGTCCTTTTGATCGCTGTTCACGATATTCAGCGCCAAGACGGCCGCAAGGCGACGCCGCGCCGTCTCCAGATCAAAGGTATCCGCCGTGAGGGTTTTCTTCAGACTGCGAAGCTCATCCTTGAGCAGCCTGGCGGACAAGGCGTTTTTGTAGTTCAGACGGAGTTTCGAATCGTCGAAGGCGGTGAACTTTTTGCTCTCCGGATCGAATTTGCCGCACATCGCCGCGATCTTTTTCCCGTCTTTGTGCGCTACTGCCCTCTTGAAAAAGGGGCCGTTTAGGATCATGTCCCGTCTTCGCTCCAGCGCCTGCTGCACCTCCGCCTGCGATGCTTTAGGGGTAGTGCTCATCGTCCTCGCCGCGAGAGCGGTGGCAAGCTGGCGCTTGGCGTCCTCCGCGTCGATCTCCTCCTTGGAGAACGCCGCCTCCATATCGGACTGAACTTCGTGCTCTGTCTGGACTCGCCAGTAATGGTCGGGCCGCAGCTCGTCTTCGGTCAGGATGTCCGTTCTGCCCGTTTGCTTCAGAAAACGATCCTTGATCTTCTCAGGGGAGTCGACTTCTCCTTTCTCGTTCGTGACCATGTTTATGAGAGCATCTTTGTTATATCTCGAAGCAAGTAGTGTTTCGTCGGATAGAAGCTTCTTCCGGTCGTTGATCACAGTTAAGATATTGCTCTGAATTGCGGAATCTGCATAGGTCTCGTCTTTATAGCTCCGACCCCCGTAATCCTTGTGCTCAATCATGTGCTGGATGGCCATGAGTTTCGCCAGACTGTCCGCAAATCTTTGTTTGAAGTATCTGTCAGACTGATTTTCCAGGAGAGCGGCCATATCCCCTTTGACAAATTCCTGTTGCTCCAACAAATACTCATATAAACTCGCCATTTTCGTGTTCTCCTTTTCTTTTATTTTTTGTTTTTGGGTTTCTCTGTATGCTTACCGCAACAGGATCGCTGCTTGCGGGCTTTGCTTTACTTGCCCAGCTGCGGTTCGTTCCGCCGCTCATGTTGCCAGCTTCCTGGCCCGCTCGTCATCCGCCCGCTTCTTCTCCGCCTGACGGTCGATGCCGGCGATTTTCTCGGCCCGCTCCATCAGCTTGTCAAACTTGTCGTCCAGCAGGCCGTTGTCCCGCGCGAAATCGGCAATGGTCTTTTCGCTGTCCGGCAGCTCCGTGTCGAGGATCTTCCGCGCGGTTTCGACGCTCGCGGGACTCCGGCGACCCTGTTGGGATCTGCCGTGGCTTTTGTTTTGGAAAGCAATCAGTTCGGATCCGGTGAGATCAGGATCCCAAGAATGCGCAGCACATCTCGCACTATCTGCGGCGTAGCTTTCTCTGAAAACTCTGCGTTGCGCGCAGAAAGGTCGACAAATCGTGCGTGGTCGCATAGGACGCAGCCCGTCGTCTTCATACTGCCGGGAAGCGCTGGTCTAACCGCCAGCCGGGTCTTCGTGTTCGTAATGGGGCACACCATCACGAGCGTACCCGTGGCATTGTATGCAGAACTGCTGACGACCATTGCCGGACGGTGCCTTGCCTGTTCATGCCCTGCCTGCGGGTCAAAATCCATCCAGATGATATCCCCCTGTCTGAAACTTCTCATCACAGCAGTTCCTCTCCTCTGGCATCTCCCCAATCAATAGCTACATCGTCTCCCTCATGCTGAAACAATGTGGACGCCTCACTGTACGGCTTCCCGTAAAAGCTCTCCAAAAGAGCTTCAAAGGTTTTTGGCTCATCAGCTACCTTTGTCACGACAAAGCCGTTTTCAGTTTCTGAAATAGATACTCGGTCGTTCTTCTTAAGGCTGAGAGCCGACATGAGCGCAGCAGGGATCACGATCCCTGCACTGTTGCCAATACCCACAATTTTCGCAAGCATAAAACCATCCTCCTCTGACGCCATTATAACGTTGTTATAATACGCTGTCAAGTCGAGAATAATACAAGCTCACCGGAGCGCGAATCCCTCATGGCAAATTGCCATGAGGGATTTTTTCTTGTCTTCTCACAGATTTTCTCTCAAACCGCGTATCAAGCGAAAAGAGAAAGGCGAGTTTTCGCCAGGATCAAAAAAGGGAGAAGAGAAGGGAGGATGAAAAATGCAGGCAAGATACAACTTTCACTTATACCTTTGATGCTGTCGTTTGCGACGACAGCGATGACGACGAGACCGTCCCCATCTCCGTCAGCAGCGATTCGGACAGCGTGTCCGTCACGGCGACCGTGAGCGGCTCCACCGCCGCGGTGCAGCGTCCCAGCGCGTCCCAGCTGGAAAAGATCATCAGCGAGAGCACGCACACCGGCGAAATCACCATCGACGTGAGCGGCCTCGGCAAGAACGTCACCACGGCAAGCATCCCCACCGAGACCATCAAGGCGGTCGAAAAGGCTGTGAACCCAATTTCAGTTTCCTACACGCCGATCTATCGGCAAAATAAAAGCGTTTTAAGAGAAAGTGATACTTACTATTTTGCCGATAACGGCGTATACTATCCTCATAATACCATGCGGGAGGCGCGGCAGGTAGACCATCGTTCGGTTGCGGAAACGGCAAAGCTGTGGGGTGTTTCCGAGCGCGGATACCTGCGCGACACCTGCCTGACGGCGCAGGACGTCTTCCGCGAGACGATGAAGTATTTCCGAATCGAGTGCTGACGAGGACGCGGAGGGCTCGATTTCTTCCGTGAAGGCAAAAAGCAGCCGATTCATCATTGAATCGGCTGCTTTTTTCGGAAACAAATTACGAACAGAGCCAGCAGTGGACGAAGTTTTTCGTTTTAAGCCCGTGGACGATTCCGATGATGTTCTCCTGCGCTACAAAAGCGTTTTCACCCCAGTAGCGGGAGTCCGCTGAATTGTTGCGATTGTCGCCGAGCATAAAGTATGACCCTTCCGGCACCGTCCAGCTCATATTGCCTGTGTTATTCCATGGGTATGTCGTCGTCAGCCCCTCGGGCAAGTACTCCGTCTCATCCAGCAACTCTCCGTCTATGTAGACAGCCCCATCCTTGATAGAGACCGTCTCGCCGGGAAGCCCAATCAGCCTCTTCATTATGATAGCATCATAGTCAGGATGCGTAAACTGGACAACATCACCACGTTTTGCGTCTCCCGCAATGCTGACAAAAAACTCGCCTGTCGCAAGCGTCGGCTCCATAGAACCCGAGGCAACAAAAAAGGGACCTCGGAGCGGTATAAAACCATTCCGAAGTCCCTTTTTCGGGGTCATGGCTCTCTTGTCTCGCTCGCACAGCGGGAAATGGCTCCTACGTCAGCATGGCGGTGCGCAGGTGTAAAAAATGTGGGAGATTTTCGGTGGATTTGACGCGAAACCTGTGTTATAGTATTCGCGGTATGAAGTAACATACCTTTTTGGTGGGAATCAGATGATCATTTGGAAAGCACACCGGAGTAGCTGGGCGCGCTTCCCGCCTCTGGTACTGACCCTGCTCTGCATGGAGCATCAGCCCGATTCACTCGGATAAGGCTTGTGCCGCATCGTCGTCGCGGGCGTTCAAATACCGCCGCATTGCGCACAGGGCATGATCCGCTCCGACGTGTGTGTAGACCCTTGTCACCACGTCGGAGGAGTTGTCCCCCATGATGCGCTGAATAATGGAAAGCGGCTGGCCCGCAAGCACCAGCCGCGTGCACATCGTGTGCCGAAACTTGTAGAAGGTGACGTCCTCCAAGCTATACGCCTTGCGAAAGAGCTGAAGCCGTTTTTCCGCTCCGCTGAGCGTGAGGAATTTCCCGCTTTTGCCCGGGAAGATAAAGGCACTGTGAGACCGGTCGGAGCGATTCTGCGACCGAAGGGCTTTTCGCCACGCGAGCAGCGCCTCCGTCGCCGTGTCTGAAAGGCAGAGCGTCCGAACGCTGTATTCCGATTTCGGCACCGAAAGCACGCTCCTGCGATGCGCGGCTTTTCCGAGGGTTTGTATTGTGCCGAACTCGAACGTGACTGTCTGGTAGATGTGGATGGTTTTTTCTTTGGCGTCAAAGGAGCTCCACTCCAGCCCGAGCATCTCCCCCGGCCGCATGCCGGTACATTCCAGCACGGCAAACATGGTGTAGAGCTCCTGATCGAACGTTTTGCTTGCCTGTAAGATGGCTGCAATCTGATCAGATGTGTAAATATGGTCGCGCTGGTGTTTCATCGGCTTTGTGCTCTTGGGCAGCTCCCATTTTACGGTCGGATCATTGGGGATATCGCCGGAATCAAACGCTTGCCGAAACAGAATGCGGGTTGCCTGATAGGCGAGCTTCAGACTTGATTTCGCGTATTGCGCGGCAAGTTTTTTGAAGGCTCGCCGGAGGTCCTCCTCGCTGATCTCCGCAACCGGCAGGCCGCCGAGCATGCTCGCTGCCATGGAAAGACCGCAGCGATAGTTGTTGATGGAGCGGGACTTCGCCTTTCGTATTCCGCCGTTGAGCAGCTTGACCGCATATTGCTCAAACGTCAGCTTTGAGTATTTTGTGCCGAGCAGTTGTATCGCGGCGGTGCCGAAGGGATCGTAACCGAGCGTATGGATGATCGAGCGCGCTGTGATGCAGCGTTTGCTGCCGGCCTTCACTTCCCGGAGGAGCCCTTCGCTAACCATATCGGCAACGTCCGGCTTTGTCAGCCCGAGCGCCCGCGCGGCAGCTTGGTAACTGATCAGCAGCCCGAATTGTGTCTCATGTTGAGTTGGATTTCTGTATTCCCTTTTTCCCATTTGAGTGACCTCCTTTTTTCTTGGGTACGCCAATACAGTAAAAAAGAGGAATCAAAAAAGCAACATCCTGCGGGGCGGCTGTCCTCCCTGCGATCTGAATGCCCCGAGAAGGGCGGAGGTGAGAGAATATGCGGGTGCTGTGCGTGGATCACGAGGAGCGGTCGCTGAACGATGCGGTTGCGATGTGCCGGGAGAATCCGGCGGTCGACACGGTGGTCGGCCTTGGCAGCGCGGACGAGGTGCTGGAGTGGTCTAAGATGAATCGCGCGGACTTCGTCCTGATCGACGTCGAGCTGCCGGACAGGAGCGGGATCGATCTGGCCGATGAGCTGCGGAAAAAGAGCCCGCTGCTCCCCGTCGTCTTTCTGGCGGAGGATGCGCGCCTTGCCTACGAGGCCTTCCGCGTGTATCCGCAGAACTATCTGCTCAAGCCGCTGACCAAAGCCGCGCTGGAGCGGGAGATCAATCGTTCCCTGCTCGCGCGCTCCCTGCGCGACGTTTCGCATATCGAGGTGAAAACCTTCGGCAACTTTGAGATCACCGTGGACGGGAGCGCACTGACCTTCAAGCGCTCCAGGGCAAAAGAGCTGCTGGCGCTGCTGGTGGATAAGCAAGGGGCGGGCATTCCGAGAGCGCAGGCGTTCACCGAAATGTGGGAGGACCGGGAGTACGACCGGAAAGCACAGAAGTACTTCGATAACATTCTTGCCAGCCTGGTTGAGACGCTGCGGAAACACAACATCAGCGAGATCCTCGAAATTAAAAGCGGCCGGATGCGTATTCGGCCGGAGCTGTTCGACTGCGACCGGTATCGTTTTGACATGGGCGATTCCGAGGCGATCAGCGCGTATCAGGGCATCTACATGTATGGGTATTCCTGGGCGAATTGGAACAGCGGATTCTTCGAATGAGCGCCGGCAGCAGCCGGAGCATCTCCTCACGCCAGATCGGGACAATTCAAAAATGAAGCCCGCCAATGTGCCCCGTCATAAGACGGAAGGCACATTGGCGGGCTTTGATCTGTTCAAAGGCCTGCGGAGCCGATTTGCGATGCGTGATCTACGTCACTCGCGCTTGCCCGCGATGGTCTGGTCGATGATGCTGTGCATGATCTCGCCGCTCATGGCGCCGGGGACGTAGCCGAACACGTTGCCGTCCGCGTCAATCATAAACGTGGTCGGAAACGCGCTGATGCCGTAGTCATACAGCACCTGCCCCGTCGGGTCCATCGCCACGGGATAGGTGTAGCCGTTCTCTTCGAGAAACGCGATCACGCCCGCTTCGTCCTCTTCGCCGCCGACGCCCGGCGTGGCGACGGCGAGGATGACCACCCCGGCGTCCTCCGCGCTGCCGTAGGCTTCGTAGAGCTTCTGGATATCCGGCATTTCGGCGCGGCAGGGCGGGCACCACGTGGCCCAGAAGTTGAGAAAGACCACCTTGCCGCGGTAGTCGGAGAGCGTATGCGAGACGCCGTACTGGTCAGTCAACGTGAAGTCCGGCGCGGCGACGGTGCTTGTCTCTGTCTGCTCGGCGGGAGCCCCCGCTGTCGACGGTTCGACGGGGTCTTCCGGTTCGATTTGTTCCACAGGCGCGGTCTCCTCTGCGGCTGCGGTTTGCGTGTCGGCGGCGCGGGAGAGATAGCCGGTCACGCTGTTCATCCAGCCAGTGAGCATCGTCACGCCCATCAGAATCAGCAGCACGCCGCCGACCTTGACGGTGTATTTGGCGACGTTCCGGTGTGCGCGGAGCTTTTCCAGCAGCGACGTGGTAAAAAGACCGAGGGCGAGGAACGGCAGGCAGAACCCCAGTGTGTAGACGCCGAGCAGCAGATACCCCGTCTGCCGCGAGGCGGCGCTCGCCGCCATCAGCAGCACGCCGGAGAGCACCGGCCCGACGCAGGGCGTCCACGCGAAGCTGAACACAAAGCCCATCAGCAGTGCCGTCCACGGCGACATGGTGAGCCGTTCCAGCCGCAGCGGCAACCGCCGCTCCGCGCTCATCAGCTGCGAATTGCCGAACACGCCGAGCTGATACAAGCCGAAGAGGATCATCACACAGCTGCCGATGCGGGCGAACAGGATGCGGTTCTCGCCGAAAAAGCTGCCCACGAGGGACAGGCCCATGCCCAGCAGGAAGATGGCAAAGCTGACGCCCAGCACGAAGCAGACCGTGTTGAGGAACACGTGCGCCTGCCGGCGCGCGCCGCCCTCACCGGAAGCCGACGCGGTGCCGCCGGAGAGATAGCCCAGATACAGCGGCAGCAACGGCAGCACGCAGGGGGAGAAAAAGCTCAACAGTCCCTGCGCGAACACCGTCGCGGCGGAAACGCCGACATCAATGGTAAAACCCATGAAAACTCCTTTCCGGACGCGACCGCCCGATGGGATTGCAGATAGTATACCACAAGCCGTGCCGCTTGCAAGCGGAAACGGGGACGCCGCTTGATTCTCCTGCGGTACTGTGCTATGATAAATAAGAATCGATACAGCTTATGCCAACCGCATTGCGAACGGAGGACGACGCCTATGTTCCGGTGGATCATCTATCTCATGGTATATCTCGGCAGCGCGATCATGATATACAACATCTACGGCTTTGTCCGCTTTGCGCGTTTCATCAAGCAGCTGCGGTCGTGGAAGCAGAACTACGGTATTTTGTACATTCCAATCGCGCTGCTGGTGTTCTTCCTGCTGGGCTATCTGGCGGTTGGCATCCTCGGTCAGCCGGATCTGGTCGTGGCGGGCATCCTGTTTGGCGGCAGCATCTTCGTCTTTATTATGTACAAGCTTTTGAGCAACATTACCCAGCGAATTCTGGACAGCGAGACGAAGATGATGGAGGCGGAGCTGAAAGCCGCGGAGGAGACCAACCGCGCCAAGAACACCTTCCTCGCCACCATCAGCCACGAGATGCGCACGCCTATGAACATGATTTTGGGCATGGACGCCATCGCGCTGAAAAATCCCGACCTTATGCCCGAAACGCGCGGACAGCTGGAAAAGATCGGTCTGAGCGCGCGACATTTGCTCGGCCTCATCAACAACATTCTGGACCTCAACAGCATTGAAAACGGCAAGCTGAAGCTCAAACAGGAGATTTTCTCTCTAATGGGTGCGCTGGAGCAGGTGAACGCCATCGCCCAGTCGCTCTGCGACGAGAAGGGCCTGACGTATGAAGTGTCCCTTTCCTCTGGCGCAAACGGACGCTATGCCGGAGACGAGACGCAGCTCAAGCAGATTTTGATCCGCCTGTTGGACAACGCCGTCAAGTTCACGGACGCGCCCGGCAAGGTGAGCTTGTCGGTGGATTGCGTCTCCGAGGAGAGCGCGATTCGTACGCTGCGCTTTGAAGTCAGCGACACCGGCGTCGGCATCGACAAGGATTTCCTCCCCAGCATCTTCGACGTGTTTACGCAGGAGGATTCCAGCACCACCAACCGCTACGGCGGCAGCGGTCTGAGCCTTGCCGCCGCGAAGGGTATCGTGGAGCTGAGGGGCGGTACGATCGCCGTGACGAGCGAAAAGAACGTGGGCTCCACGTTCACCGTCACCGTCCCGATGCCGTTCACCACGGAGGAGCCGCCGACGGCGGAGACGCCGGAGGATGCACACTCGCTGGCGGGCAAGCGCGTTCTGGTGGCGGAGGACATCCCGATGAACGCGGAGATCGTGATCTCGTTCCTCGAGATGGAGGACGTGGAGTGCGAGCACGCCGAAAACGGACAGGTCGCGCTGGATATGTTCGAGCGCTCGCCGCTGCACCACTACGACGCGGTTTTGATGGATCTCCGCATGCCGCTGATGGACGGACTCGACGCGGCGCGCGCGATTCGCGCCCTGCCCCGCGAGGACGCAAAGAGCGTTCCCATCATCGCGCTTACGGCGAACGCCGCGGAGAGCGACGTGCGGCAGACCCGCGAGGCGGGCATGAACATGCACATGGCGAAGCCCGCCAGCGCCACCGACCTCTACGCCACGCTCAAGCGATTTATTTTCGACAGCCCGGCGCAGTGACGGCGGACGACAGACGTATATTTTCACAAGAAATGCATAGGCTTTCCGTGGGTGATTGCAATGAAGCACAGCACATGGAAAACCTATGCATTTTGGATTATTTTGACCGAGGCGGTGGGCGCGCTCGCGGGTCTTTTGACGCGGGAGGGCACGAAGCTGTACGCCGACTCCATCATCAAGCCGCCGCTCTCGCCGCCCGCGCTCGTATTCCCGATCGCGTGGACGATCCTCTATGCGCTGATGGGCGTCAGCGCCGCGCGGGTGTATCAAACGCCTGCTTCCGCCGCGCGCACCAGAGGACTGGGGCTGTACCTCGCGCAGCTGGCATTCAACTTTTTCTGGAGCATCATCTTCTTCAACCTTCAGGCGTTCGGCTTTGCCTTCCTCTGGCTGGTCGTCCTGTGGGCGCTGATTTTGATGATGGCGTTCACCTTCCGCCGGGTGGATCGTCCCGCGGCGCTGCTGCAGATCCCGTACCTTGCGTGGGTGCTCTTTGCCGGGTATCTGAACTTCGGCGTCTGGCTGCTGAACCGGTAAGGCCGGGGCAAAACGGTTGCGTGTTGCCGCTTTGTGACTTATAATGGGGCAAACCATTCAAACTGCCATGCAGAAAGGATACGCCCATGGTCACACGGCACAGCCTCCCCAGTCCGCAGCTGGGGCGCGAGATCAGTTTTCAAATCTATCAGCCGGAGCGCGGTGCGGAGCGTCCGTTGCCCGTGCTGTATTTCTACGACGGAGACGTGGTGTTTCGAGCGGGACCGGCGGGGTTTGACCTGCCGGCGTATGACGCCGCGCACCCGGGGTATCTGCCGGAGGTGCTTGTGGTGGGGATCGAGTCGCCCAAGGACCGCTGGCAGCGTACGGCGGAGTTTGCGCCGTATACGAAAGCCTTTGACACCCACGGCGCGGACTTTGAGCCGTTGGTGCACGGCCGCGGCGAGGCGCTGCTGCGCTGGGTGCTGGACGATCTGAAACCGTGGGTGGACGGACATTATCCCACCGACGCGGCGGATACGGCGCTCGGCGGTATGTCCTCCGGCGCGCTGAACGCCATGTACGGCGCGATGCGCCATGGCGGCGTGTTCCGGCGGCTGCTGCTCCACGGGCCTGCGTTCAATCTCTGGCTGCCGGAGCTGCTAAAGACGGCGGAGCAGGCGAGTTTCGATCGCCTGCGCTACTGCTACATGGACATCGGCACGGAGGACGCCACGCGCATGAGCGCGAAGGCGGACACCATGCGCAGTGCCCTGCGTATGCGGGACGAGCTGCTTGCGCGGGGCATGGACAGCGAGCGGCTCAAGTTCCACGTGATCCCGGACGGTACGCATTCTCCGGCCACATGGCGCACAACTTTCCCCGACGCACTGCGGTGGATTTATCAGGACCGGATATGAGAAAGTCAGCGGCACACGGATATGCTCCGTGTGCCGCTGCGCTTCGTACAAAAGGCGGTTTATGTGGGAAAGCTTATGCCGCCATAGCGCTCCAGCAGCTTCGCCGTTTCGAGATGCCCGTATTTCAGCGCCATGTGCAGCGGCGTCACGACTGTGTCAAAGACATACGGCTCGGACATGAATACCGAGCGCTGGGGGGCGTCGTTTTCGTTTGGGTCCATGCCCCGCTCCAGCAGCTCGCGTACCTGATCAGTGCGTCCCGCCGCCGCGGCGAGGCAGAGAAGCGTTCCCATCAGACATTCCGGGGTATTCTCCCAGTGCAGCATCACTCGCTCCAAAGGGGAACTGTTCTCCGCAAGCAGGGCGCGCAGAAGGGCGGGATTCCTGCCGCAGCAGGCGGCGACATGCGTAGAGTCCATCACCAGACCGTCCACGCTGCCCCAGTCGTCAGAGACCGACCACAGCGGGTGATCGAGCTGCGGCAGGAAGTCGGAGATGATGCGTATGCGGCTGGCACATTCCTCCTCCGTAAGCGGCGTCTCCCACATCTCCCGCAGGCGCGCGAGGCGCTCTTCCGCCGAGGCGCGGACCCACTGCATGGCGAAGGAAGCGCCTCCGGGCTCGGCGTGCGCACGCGGCATCGTGAGAAGGTAGGCGCGAAACGCGGGAGGGCAATCGTAAAGCTCCAGACAGGCGAGCAGCGCTTCGCGCGGCTCGTCGGCAAGCACGCCGGCGTTCACGGCCTTGCGCAGGAGCCGGAGATCCTTCTTTTTCAGAATGAGATGCGTCAGTGTGCTGACGCGGTTCGGCACGGCGGAATAAAACCGGACATGCTCCAGCAGGTATGTGAGGGACTGCGTGCTGTTCTCGAAGACGGAGAGCCAAGCGCTGCTCTTGTCAGCGCAAAGGGAACCGCCGTCCTCCAATTGCGTCAACAGCTCCTTCAGCCCTTTGTATGAGCCGAAGGCAAGGTGCATGGCGATTGAGTCGGAGTCCGGACCGGAGATGTCACGCACTTCACCGGACAAGAGCTTCCAGCGCTCCAACAGCTTCTTCTGCGTGTCGGCGTCGTCGGAGAGGTAGAGAGCGCAGATCAGCACGGCGTCCAAAACCCGCTGCTCGGCACCGGCTGCGGGGCATATCTCCGTCAGTTTGAGCAGCTTTTTTGCGTCATGCTCGGTTTTGCCGTGCGTGAGAGCCTCCGCGGCCTCGCAAAGCTCCTGCGCGGTGCAGGGGACGCCCTTGAGCCGCTGCGCGAATTCCTGAACAGAGCAGAGGTCTGCGATGGCGGCGGGGATCAGGGCGTACTGCTCCAGCAGCGTCCGGGCAAACCGCTCGGGATCGTGCGAGAGGTTTTTCATACCGAGCGCTGTGCATACGCAGCGCCGGTTGTAAAGGCCCGCGCGCAGCGACAAAACCGCGGCGCGGCAGACGGCGCTGCTCTTCAGCGTCACAACGCCGGGAGCCATCATGAGCATCCAGACGGCGCGAACGCTGCCGCAGGCAATGGCCGCCGCCAGCGGCGTGAGGTATTCGATGCGCCATTTCTCATACATGAGGCTGGTGCCGTGCACCTCGTGGAGCTCCGCCTCCGCGCAGATCATGCAGCTTTCCGCGGTATGGGCGGGAACATTGCGGTCGAAGCGGTCGAAGAACGAGGGAACATGCTTGCACAGCGCCTGCACCGAGGCGGGAGAGCTTGCGTTCACGTCCCAGCCTCGCTCCAGCAGCACATTCATGTGCGCCGTTTTGTCCATAGCGGCCGCCAGCGTCAAAATGCTGCCCTTGACCTTCACAAAGCCCTCGCCTGTCGGGAGCTTCCAGCTCGTTTCCGAGGCGTACTCCCCCGGCGCGCAGTGATCCAGCAGGGCGCAAAACAGCTTGAGCGTACAGTCCAGCGCGGCGCAGAGACAGTCCCCCGCCATCCGACCGGAGAGAGGCTCGTTCAGCCGCCGCAGGGCGCTGTAGGCCGCCGGATAGTTTTTGTCCTCAAGCGCTGCCAGCAGCTCCGCCGGTACATCCCGGGGAGCGCTGAAGAACTCCAGGCCAAAATCCGGCGAATCAAAAACGTTGTTCAGATCCGGCATATGATCCCTCCTTGCTCGGTCTGGGAGCATGGTATCACGGCGGACGCTCCAAATATTGAAAGCAAAAGGCACAAACCGCATTGGCGGTCTGTGCCTTTTGCCCAGTCAGGCTTCGTATTGCTCCAGCGCGGCGCGCAGGTCATTTTTGATCTCGTCGCGCAGCTCCGGGGGCTCCAGGACCTCCACGCGTCCGGCGTACTGCATGGCGAAGAGCTTGACGCCCGATTTCGCCACGTTGAGCCGGACGCAGGTATACTCTCCCTGCGGCTTGTCAAACCTCGCCTGCGGGCCGAAGAAGTCCAGCAGCACGTTGACCATGTCCGTTTTGCAGCGCAGCTTGATGTGGGTGGGATCGCCGGGGTACATGACGGGAGACCGGTCGCGGTAGGCGCAGGGGTCGAAGTCGGCGGGAAGCTCAAAGGTGTCCTGCAGAACCGCGACGTCAATGATGCGGTCCACGCGCAGATTCATCATCCCTATATTTTTGCCAACGAGGTAGTAATAGCCATTGGACCACATCAGCGCATAGGGGTCGATGCGCCAGACCTTGTACTCGTCCTTCTTGTTCTCCCGCTGGCGCAGCATCGGCAGCCATGCGCCATCCTTTTCCTCCAGCACATAGTTCCCGTACCGAATGGAGACAGACTTCCGGGCAGAGATCGCGGAATCCAGCAGCTCAATGTTCAGGAAGAACTTTTTGTTTTCCTCGTGCTTAAAGGCGTACCGGTTGTCCGCCCGGTCCGTGCGGATGCCGGGCGCCATGCGGCTGATCGCACTGAGAAATTTATTGGTCTGTTTGCTGCTGATGTAGGGATACACCTTCACCATATCGGACAGAATGCGCCACTCGCCGCGGCTGAGGGGGCTTTCGAGATAGTAGTAACGCGGCTGGTTCTGGGGCGGCTCGACGTTGTTGGCCTCGTAGCTGTGCTCCCAGTCCTGGTAGGGAATGTAAGTGACCTTGCCTCGACTGTTCTTGCTTGCCATGACACACTTGAGCTGAATGGGCAGCGAGGCAAACGAACCCGGCAGCTGTGTGTGCTTATTGAGCAGATTGGAGATGGTGGAGTACCGGGGCGGGATGGGCGGGCTTACCTCAAAGACGGCTGCCGAATTACCCTCCCAGTACGCGAGACCCTCCGGGTTCTCCAGCACCACATGCACTTCGCCGTCGTGGATGTAGACGTGCCGCGCACCGGGCTGCCCCACTTGGTGCAGCGTCTGGGTGGGATTGAGCGCGTCGAGCAGCTCCGTCGCCGCGGGCAAGTTCCGATTCAACGTGTTGAGGGAAGGCCCGTTTTCTTTTAGCTTGTTATGGATATCCCGCACAGACATGGGGTGATCCTTGGATGCGTGCTCCATGAGCACGCCCAGAATGGACAGCAGGGTTTGCTGTGAGTTGTTGTAGTCCTTCTTTGCGCCACCCTTCGATGAGGACGGCTTCTGATTGGCCATGGCAGCTCTCCCCCTTTCGTAATCTGTCTGCACTATAGCACAGAATCAAAGCATCCGCAAGAGAGCGCAGCGCGGCTTGCAACGGACAGCGGTCTGTGATAGAATAGCGGCACTTCACTCGAATGACCAAAGGAGAACACCATGAAAAAGAAATTGCTGATTATCGTGTCAGCGCTGACGCTGGCACTGCTGCTGACGGCCTGCGGCGCTGCCGAAATGACCGCCACTGATACGACCGCCGCCGAGACCCCTGCCACTGAGACGCCCACTGCTGAATCGGCACCGGAGATCGCGCCCGCCGAAGCACCGGAGATCGCGGCGACCGCGCCCGGCACGTTCCAGGAAGATGGCCTGCGCCACGCGGAGATCACCGTGGAGAACTACGGCACCATCCGGCTGGAGCTGGACGGGACCACCGCGCCGATCACGGTGGAAAACTTCGTCAAGCTGGCGCAGGACGGCTTTTATGACGGCCTGACGTTCCACCGCATCATGGACGGCTTTATGATCCAGGGCGGCGACCCGCTGGGCAACGGCACCGGCGGCTCCAGCGAGCACATCAAGGGCGAGTTCGCGGCGAACGGCGTGGAGAACAACATCTCCCACACCAAGGGCACGATCTCCATGGCGCGGGCGACGCCCTACGACAGCGCCAGCTCCCAGTTCTTCATCATGGTGGACGACGCGCGCTACCTCGATGGCATGTACGCCGCCTTCGGCCGCGTGACCGAGGGCATCGAGATCGTGGAGCAGATCGCGAAGGACGCGAAGCCCGTGGACAACAACGGCACCATCCTCCGCGAGGAGCAGCCGGTCATCACGAGCATCGTCATCACCGACTGACGGAACGTGCGAAAAAACGCGGGACGCTTTTGCGCCCCGCGTTTTTGTTATGCGTGAGTTTCCCGTCTGTCCACCGCCTGCCAGCGGTAGGCGATCATGCCGAACACGGCAAAGACGTACAACACCGACAGCGCGATGCTGACGCGGCTGTTGCGGTAGCACGCCGCCATGCCTGCCGCGAACGCCGCGGAGATCCCCGCGAGCGCCGCAAAGTATCGGACGCCCGCGCGATAGCGATCGTGGGAGAAGTACCCGATGAAAAAGAGAAAGATATAGTAGCCGAGGAAGGACACGACGAGGAACACGTTCTTGGCAACGTCGTTGATCTCCGGCTCGCGCATGAACTCCAGCGCCACGGTGATGTTGTTCAGCGCCAGCACCAGCACGATATGCAGCAGCATGTAGACGGTGCCGGTGGTGTGCCGCTCGCGGTCGATGATGTGGTTGTAGAGCACGCCGTAGCTGAGCAGCAGCGCGAGAACGATGAGAAACGCCATGAGCGAAAAATAGACGCCGTGGAGGGCGAAGTCGCTTTCAATGTACTCGGCGATGGCGACCACCATTTCACCGAAGGTAAAGACGATGTAGAGCATGACGCGCTCGGTCAGATGCTCGAAGTTGACGGGCATGAGCTTGTCGATGCGGGCGGTGAGCGCCGCGGCGAGGAAGCCGACGATCAGCGTCGTCCACGAGAGCATGAGCCCCGTCGCGCGGAAGAGCGGGATCGAGGCAAACACCAGCGCGGATTGCAGGGCCAGCAGCCGGATATGGTGCTTGATGTGGCGGCTCTCCCACGGCATCATCGCGCCGCGGCCGCGCAGCTTGAGACAGTACTGCACGGCGAGATTGAGCAGAATCAGCCCCCACGCGGCGTTGTAGCGGACGAAGTAGCCGCTCTCCAGGCGCGTGCCGTCCGCCAGATAGTAGAGCAGGTACATGTTGATGAACAGGCAGACGTGGTCCGCGACGCCGTTGGTGCCGTAGCGGTTGATGAACAGCGAGCTGTAGTACCACACCTGCAAAATGACCAGCGTGGCGGTGAGGTAGGTGAGATAGGTGGACGCGGTGAAGAACCCGCCCTCCATCGTGTGCAGCAGCGAGTTGCTGCGGCCCACCAGATAGACAAAGATCAGATCGTAGATCAGCTCAAGGTATTCGACCTTTTTCTCGCCGCCAAAGGAAAGCTCGGACATGGGATAGACCTCCGGAACAGAATCAAGTCAGTGCGTATGGTGTTATATACCCATTCGCCCGGATTTGCAAGGCGGGAATGGCGCAAAAAAATTTTCCAATGGGGGTTAATAAATTCCGCGGGCGCCCGATATAACTAGTGAAAGCCAACGGCAATCGCCACGGCCGGACCGATTTCGACCCTCCCGACGTAGGGCCCACCGACGGAGGGGAGAAACGAACACCACAGCACGGACGAAGGAACGTCCGGTATATAATTTAAGGAGGATTTTTACCATGCGTATTCAGCACAACATTGCGGCGATGAACAGCTATCGCAACTTCAGCGCCAACAACAGCTCCCTGAACAAGAACCTTGAAAAGCTCTCCACCGGTTACAAGATCAACCGCGCCGGCGACGACGCCGCGGGCCTCGCGATTTCCGAGAAGATGCGCGCCCAGATCACCGGCCTCGAGGGTGCGACCAAGAACTCCAAGGACGGCATCAGCCTCATTCAGACCGCTGAAGGTGCGCTGACCGAAGTCCATGACATGCTCAACCGTATGACCACCCTGGCGGAGCAGTCCGCGAACGGCACCTATCAGAACGAGCTGGACCGCGAGCAGCTGCAGAAGGAAGTTGACGCTCTGAAGTCCGAGATCGACCGTATCGCCGACTCCACGAACTTCAACGGCCTGAAGCTCCTCGACGGCTCCCTGTCCGACAAGTTCGAGACCACCAAGGTGCTCGACAGCGCGCTGACCGGCATTACCGAAAATGCATACGTTGGCAAGGGCGCGTCTGACGCGTTCTCCGTTGCCGAGTCCACCATCGTTACCCGCCCGGAGGCGAACGACACGCAGACCGCTGCCAAGTTCACCGTCGACCTGAACGGCGTTTCCCTTGCCGGACAGGAAAAGGACGATGTGCTCAAATTGCAGATTAACGGTGAAGATACAATTACACTGACACTGGGCGCAAAGGACGCGGCAGGTGCTGCCGGGTCAATCGGCTACAATAACCTTACAGATCTTGAGAGCGTCGTCGATGCATTCTTCAAATTCGGCAATGGTGTGAAGACGATTACCGCAGCTAATATCCCAGATGATGTGAACGATGATGGTGCCAAGACGGCATCGGAGATTACGACGGCTGCTCCTCCGGCGTCCAGTGCAGCTCCGGCGGGAGATGGAAGTACTTACAATGCTGTTAAGGTCAACGGTCATTGGTATAAGATGACTAAGAGCGCGGGCGCAGATGGAAAACAAACAGCACTCACTTTTGAACAAATCGACAAAACCGAGAACAATAGCGATCCCATTAACCCGGCATTCTCCGCCACTGTTACCGGAACTGACACTGATGAAGACGGCTCGCTCAAATTTGGTTCCTTGGGTTCACAGCATGCGAATGTTCGGGTGCAGGATGTGAGAATCGGCGAGAGCGTGGGAACGAGCCGCCAGGCTGAGGCGGAGGTTGCCATTGACTTCAGCAAGCTGAAGGATGGCGACAAGCTGGTCGCCGGTGACAAGACCTTTGTCTTTGCCGTGGGCAAGAACAGCTCCCTCTTGAATGCTGCCGGTACTGCCCTCGATGAAAACAAGAAAGAGTCCTACGAGACTTATGTCGATTTGACGAGCATCTTTAAAGAGAGCGAAGATCAAGGCGTCGCTAACAAGCAAAATGAAGCCTTGGCAAAAATCACTCAGGTTGCAAAGGCCACGCATCAGGATGATAACGCGGGCGATGCATGGATAGTCGGCGACAAGGGCGTCAACGGCGGCATCGGCACCCTGACCTTCCAGTCCAACAATGACTATAAAGACGGAAAGGCAAAACTTGGCGGAAACACTGCGTCTGACGAAACGGTCAACATGAGCACCGTTTCCAACATCAAGAAGCAGTTCTATGGCACCCGCGCGGAGGCTGCTGCCACCACGACCTTTGACCTCGACGTGACGAAGATCAAGACGGGCGACACCTTCACCGTCGACGACAAGACCTTCGAGTTCACTGACGGCAAGAACGCCAGCGGCACGGGCAATATCGCCATCGACCTGAGCAGCCTCGGCATTGCGGACGGCATTCTGTCCGGTCAGCGCGGCGAGGTTGTCACGGCGATGAAGACTGCCATCGAAGACAGCATCAAGGTTTCCAACGCCGACGGTAATCCCATTGCGAAGTATGCGGTTACCAACGACGGCGACAAGGTCACGCTGACCTCGAAGGACAACGCGGCGACGGATGCGTTCGAGAACCGTGTTTCCGCGAAGCTCACCACCCCGACCGAGACCACCTACGGCGAAGGCCTGGTGCTCCAGATCGGCGACACCGCGGAGAGCTTCAACAAGCTGACCGTCTCCATCGAGGACATGCACACCAACAGCCTCGGCATCGGCGATGTGGACATCTCCACGCAGGAGGGCGCCGCGGCGGCGCTCGACAAGATCAAGACCGCCATCAACAGCGTGTCCGATACTCGTGGTAACATGGGTGCTCTCCAGAACCGTCTCGAGCACACCATCAACAACCTCGGCGTCATGCGCGAGAACATCCAGAGCGCCGAGTCCCAGATCCGCGACACCGACGTCGCCGAAGAGATGATGACCTACACCAAGAACAACATCCTGAACCAGTCCGCGCAGGCGATGCTGGCCCAGGCGAACCAGCTGCCCCAGGGCGTGCTGCAGCTCCTTGGCTAATCGAGTCATCGAAAACGCAAATACGCAAAAAAGAACGGGCGCAAGCCCGTTCTTTTTTGCGCCCTTGACAGCACCCGCCGCCGCGCGGTATCATACAAAAAACGACAAATGCACCAAGATGCAAGGAGGCGGCGTATGGCAATCGTAGTGGTGGGCGCGGTATTTGTGGACATCAAGGGTTTCCCGGACGAGCTGTATATTCCCACCGGCCGCAACGCCGGGCGCGTGGAGATCGTGCACGGCGGCGTGGGTCGCAACGTGGCGGAGGACATCGCCAACGTGGAGCTGCGCCCGACCTTTGTGAGCATGGTGGACGACACCGCCTCCGGCGCGGAGGTGCTGCGCAAGCTCGGCAAGCACAAGGTCAACACCGACTATGTGCTCACGCGTCCGGACGGTATGGGCCTGTGGCTCGCCGTGTTCGACAACAGCGGCGACCTCGCGGGCTCGATCTCCAAGCGGCCCAAGCTCGACCCGCTCATCGCCCTGTTGGACGAAAAGGGCGACGAGATCTTCCGCGACGCAGACAGCATCGTCATCGAGGTCGACATGGACAAGGAGATCGTCAAGCGCATCCTGCGCTATGCCGAGAAATACGGCAAGAAGGTCTACGGCGTGGTGTCCAACATGGCGATCGCGTCCCAGCGCCGCGACTTCCTCCAGAACATCGACTGCTTTGTGTGCAATTTACAGGAGGCGGGCATCCTGTTCGTGGACGATTTCTCCGCGCTCTCTCCGGACGAGCTGGCGGTGGAGATGCAAAAGCGTATCGAGAAGGCGAATATCCCCTCGCTGGTGGTGACGCTGGGCAGCCGCGGCGCGGTCTACGTCAGCCAGAGCGGCGAGCAGGGCTACTACCCGCCGGAGTCCGTCACGGTGCGCGATACCACCGGCGCGGGCGACGCGTTCTGCGCGGGCGTTGCCATCGGGCTTACCTACGGCAAGACGCTGCCGGAGGCGGTGCGCATCGGCACACACCTCGCGGCGTCGGTCATCACGATCTCCGAGAGCACCTGTCCGCGCTTCCTGCCACAGGAGCTGGGGTTGGACGTGCAGGTGGACTGAATCCGAAAACAGAGAAGGACGGAAACCGATTCCGGTTTCCGTCCTTTTTTGCGCTTACTTACAGCTCGGGCGCGGCAACGGCTTCCTCTTTGATGCCGTGCTTTTCGGCGTAGCCGGTGAGGAACAGCGTCAGCGCGCCGTCGCCGGTGACGTTGCAGGCGGTGCCGAAGCTGTCCTGCAGGGCGAACACCGCCAGCATCAGCGCGGTGCCGTCGCCGTCGAAGCCCAGCACGCCGGTGATGAGGCCGAGCGACGCCATGACCGTGCCGCCGGGGACGCCGGGCGCGCCGATGGCGAAGATGCCCAGCAGCAGGCAGAACAGCACCATCGTGCCGACGGCGGGGAGCTGGCCGTAGAGCACCTTGGAGACGGTCATCACGAAGAACACCTCGGTGAGCACGGAGCCGCAGAGGTGGATGTTGGCGAACAGGGGGATGCCGAAATCCACCATGTCGGCGCGGAGGTTCTTGCTCTTGCGGGCGCAGCTGAGCGCGACGGCGAGCGTCGCGGCGGAGGACATGGTGCCGACGGCGGTGAGGTACGCGGGGCCGTAGTGCTTGACGACCTCAATGCCGGAGCGGCCGGAGTAGGCGGACGCGGCGCCGTAGAGGACGGCGAGCCAGATGTAGTGGCCGACCATGACGATCAGGATGACCAGCAGGAACACAGGCAGCTGGCGGGTGATGGAGCCCTCCCACGCAAGGCCGCAGAACGTGAACGCGATGAAAAACGGCAGGATGGGGATGATGACCTTCTTCACGATATCGAGCACGATGTTCTGGAACTCTTGCAGCACGGCGGTGATGGTTTTTGCCTTCGTCCACACGGCGGCAAGACCCAGCAGCACCGAGAACACCAGCGCGGACATGACCGGCATGATCTGCGGAATGTCGAGCTGGAATGCCACGGCGGGCAGCTCCCGCAGGCCTTCGGGATCGGTGACAATGCTCAGGTTGGGGATGATGGCGTAGCCCGCGCCCATAGAGAGGAACGCGGCGAGGATGCTGGAGACGTAGGCGAGGATGATCGCGACCACCAGCATGCGCGTGGCGCTGTTGCCGAGCTTGGTGATGGACGGCGCGATGAAGCCGATGATGATCAGCGGCACGCAGAAGGTGATGAGCTGGCCGAGGATGTACTTGAGGGTCACGACGACGGTCATCGCCCCCGCGGGCAGGATCAAGCCGAGGACGATGCCGAGGATGATGCCCAGCAGCAGCCGGGCGGGCAGGCTTTTGAGAAGTTTCATACAGTTTGTTCTCCCTTATTATAATATATGTAAATTTTAGGAATGCTCTGTCATCATGCGGATGATCTCCTGATCCGTCTCCCGCATGCCGACGCGGGCAAGACGGCCGAAGTTGCGGATGGAGTTCTCCACGCCCTTGACCACGAGACCGTCGCCGGCGTAGAACTGCTGACCGTTCTGATACATCTCGTAGCCGAAGATGCCGGTCTCCACCGCCGTCGCGATCTTGGCGGCGCAGGAGGATTTCGCGCCGTCGCACACGATGCCGGAGGAGATGGCGAGGGCGTTGACGATGGTGTGGGCGATGTCGCGCTCATTGCCGCCATGGAGATAGGCGATGCCGGCGCCCGCGCCCGCTCCCGCGCTGACCGCGCCGCAGTAAGCGGAGAGGCGGCCGATGCCGGTCTTTTCGTGCAGCGTGATGAGGTTGGAGATCAGCAGCGCGCGGTAGAGCTTATCCTGCTCCGCGCCCAGCGCCTCGGCGTAGACGATGACGGGCAGCGAGGCGGTCAGCCCCTGGTTGCCGCTGCCCGAACAGATGACCACCGGCAGCTCGCAGCCGTTCATGCGGGCGTCCGAGCCCGCCGCGGCATAGGCTTTCGCGCGGGTGCGCAGGTTGTCGCTGGTCTTGAGCAGCACTTTGCCGATGTTCGCGCCGTAGTCATGGCGCAGGCCCTCCTCGGCGATGGCGGTATTCATCTCGATCTGCCGATCAAGGATGGCACGCACGTCGTCCAGCTCGCAGGTGCAGGCGAAGTCATAAATGTCCGACACCGTCAAAAGCGAGTAGTCGGGCACATTCTGTTCTTCGGGAGCGGCGTGCGCGTCCTTCTGTGCGAGCACCTCGCCGTCGCGCTCGACGAGCACGATGTTCGTGTGCTCGTTGGCAATGCGCACCTTGGCATAGGAATCGCCATGCCGCACGGTGACGATCATATCCAGCAGGCAGTCGGAGGGAAGCGGCAGGACCTCCACCGGCGTCTGCTTCAGATACGCGCCCAGCTTTGCCTTGGCGTCCTCGCTGACGCGGGAGATGACCTGCAATTCGGCGGTCTCGTCGCCGCCGAGGGCGCCGATGGCAGCCGCCGCGGCGATGCCGCGCCTGCCGCCGGTGTTCGGCACGACGACGCTCTTGACGTTTTTAATGATGTTGCCGCTGGCCTCGACGGTGATACGATCGGGCAGCGCGCCCAGCGCGGCGCGGGCGGTGGCGGCGCAGTAGGCGAGGGCGATCGGCTCGGTGCAGCCCATGGCGCACACCAGCTCGCGGCGCAGAATGTCCACATAGGTTCGGTAAACGATCGAATCGCGTTCCAAAACGTCAGCCTTCTCTCTGTGTTTTCGGGTGCGCCGCGCTTGTCCCGCAGCGCACCCGCCTATTGTACACAAAAGCAGGAAAAGTGGCAACTATATTTTTTCGCGCCGACTCCAAGCGGGCCTCGACTATGACGGGCAGTTGTATATCTCCGACAGCTTCAACATGAACAATATGAGCTGCGTCAGCAACATAGGCGTCATGATGGGCGGCATATTTTAAGCGGAAAGAAAACAGACGGCGGGGATCCGCCGTCTGTCTCTTGTCCTGAATTGGAATTGCAATTCCAAATCACCTTTGATAAACTCTTTTGTGAACGATTTGTGAATCCAACGCCGCGACCCCCAAAACTCGGAAGCAGCCTCCGAAATATATAGCAGAGGGCGGAGGAACCTCCGACTCAAAGAAATATGCGGTGTTTACACTGGCGCTGACGGCGCTCAACTTCGGCGGCCGCGGCGCTGACGAGCGCGAGCTCAAGATCACCATTCCCGAAAACCTCGACTACGACGGATTGTTCGACGACCTGTTCACCAAGTACACCCGCTCCGCGGAGCTGGAGCGCGTCAAGACCACGACCATGGGCACGCCCTGCGAGCTGTGCTACAGCGTCGTGCTCAAGGACGCCCATACCACGAAGGCGTTCCTCGACGAGCTGCGCACGCGCAACGGCAACCTGAACATCGTCTGCGGCAAGCCCGTCCCCAAGACGGCACTATGAGAAAGAAAAAAATGCAAATCGCAGCGCTGCTGCTTACCTTAATTTGGATTCTGACCGCCTGTTCCTCCGGCACGAAAAAAGCGCCGGAGGACAGCGCGGCAAAGACGACGCTCGACGTACACTTTTTCGACGCGGGCAAGGCGGACGCGATCCTGCTGACCACAGAGGACAGTGCCGTGTTGATCGACGCGGGGGAGAAGGGCTTCGGCAAGACCATCCTCGCGTATCTGGAGGAGCAGGGCGTCGAGAAGCTCGATTATCTGATCGTCACCCACTTCGACAAGGATCACGTCGGCGGCGCGGCGAAGGTCATCAACAACATTTCCGTCGGCACGGTGCTGCAAAGCAACAGCCCCAAGGACAGTGACGAGTACGAAAAGTACGTCAAGGCGCTCGCGAACGCCGGCATCGAGCCGGTCACGGTGCGCGAGACGCTGACCTTTACCTTGGGCGGCGTGACCTACACCGTCGATCCCCCGGTGCGGGAGACCTACGCCGACGATCCGAGCAACAATTCCTCCCTGATCGTCTCCGTCGTCAACGGCGCGGACAGCTTTCTCTTCACCGGCGACGCGCAGACCGCGCGGCTCGCGGAGCTTCTGGACGGCGACGTTTCCGGGGTCGACGTGCTGAAGCTGCCCCACCACGGGCAGGACGAGCCGCTGCTGGATGCCTTGCTGAGCGCGACGCGGCCTGCGTACGCGGTCATCACCTCCTCGGACGAGGAGCCGGAGAGCGCCGCGACCGTCGCCGCGCTGGAGCGCGCGGGCGCGACGGTGCTGCTGACGCGCAACGGCGCGGTGACGCTCCGCAGCGGCGGAAACGGCGTGCAGGTGCTCGCAGAATAAATATCTTGCAATTCTTCTCACGCTGTGCTATGCTGTCACGTGAACAGGGGAGCTTGTGTGACAGGCTGAGAGGAAGCAGACAGCTTCGACCCTTTACCTGATCCGGGTAATGCCGGCGTAGGGAGAGGATATCGACGTGCGTTTTGGAAACCACCCTGTTTCGGGGTGGTTTCTTTTTTCGCGTCACGCGCTCCATATTAAATAAGGAGGGATCTTCCATGAACACCAAATCGCATTTCACCACGCGCATGCTCACCGAGGGCGCGCTGATGGTCGCCGCGGCGGAGGCACTGGGCTACATCAAGCTCTGGCACATGCCGGAGGGCGGCTCGATCTCGCTGATGATGCTGCCCATCGTGCTCTACGCGCTGCGCTGGGGCCTCGGCGGCGGACTGCTCGCGGGCTGCGCGCTGGGGATCATCGACTTCATGCTCGGCGGCGGCATCGCCATCGGCTGGCAGTCCATTCTGGGCGACTACGTCATCGCCTGCACGCTCATCGGCCTCGCCGGTGCGGGCCACAAGCGCGGCACCGCGGGCGTGATCTACGGCTCGATCGCGGGCTGCCTCGGGCGCTACGCCGCCGTGTGGGTCACGGGCGCGACGCTCTGGGGCGAGTACATGTACGACATCTACGGCCTGCCCATGACCAATGAGTGGGTCTACTCCGCGCTCTACAACCTGCCGGTGCTGATCTCCGGCGCGCTGACCACCGTCGCGGCGGTGGCGCTGATCCCGGCGATGAAAAAGCTCCCCAAGACCGAATAAAAAACGGCTCCGAACGAGAGTTCGGAGCCGTTTTTTTCGATTAGAGCGCCGCTTTGAGCTTTTCGATGATCTCGGCGTACTCCGCGTCGGAGAGGAACACCTTGCCGGGGTTCATCTCGAACACGCCGCCCCACTCGAAGCCGTCCTTGTACTTCGGCACGAGGTGCATGTGCAGGTGGCAGCCCGTGTCGCCATAGGCGCCGTAGTTGAGCTTGTCGGGGTGGAACACGGCGTGGATCGCCTTCGCCGCGCGGTTCACGTCCGCGAAAAACGCGTCGCGCTCGGCGTCGCTGATGTTGACGATTTCGCTGACGTGGTCCTTGTACGCCACGATGCAGCGCCCGGGATGGCTCTGCTCCTTGAAGAGAATGAGGGTGCTGACGCTCAGGTCGCAGACGTAGAGGCCGAATTTCTCCAGCAGCTCGCCGCGCATGCAGTAACCGCAGTTGGGATCCTTCATCGTTTTTTCCTCCTGAAAATTTACAAAAATTTTGGCAAAGATGTTTCCTTGACAAAACGGTGCGGGATGCTATAATAAAGGCAGAGAGGGCGCTGCGGTCAGCGGTTTGGCCCTGTCATAGGATTAGCTGAAACAAGACAGCCGTCACCGGGCAGGGTGGCGGTTGTCGCTTTTCGCCTTGACCTGGAGCATAAAGCCTCCGATATGGATCGTCAAAGTGATCGACATACGGCAACACCCCCTTTCGGGGAACGTAGCCAAACCGCCGGGCCGCTTATGTAGCGCCGCCCCCTCTGCGGCCTCCCGAAACGGGAGGTTGCTTTTATTATAGCGAAAATCGGCTGTTCTGTCAATTTCCGTTTGTTTCACGCAATGTTACGCTTATGTTACAAATGCCGAAAACCTCTTGATTTTTGTTGCCCGGTCGGGTATCATGCGACCGTAAGCTCAATGGGAGTAGGCCCGGCTGACGTGGGAAACGGCGGCTGTGAGCGAGTGGTGACCGCAAGCGGTCGCGACGCCCCGTGGACAGACGACGCAGGATTTGTTTAACGCGCGTTGGCTAGTCCGCTAACCAAATCCCTCGTATCGGCTCAAAACCGTTGGGACTTGCGAAATTTTTGAAAGGAGAGTGACTTATTATGAAAAAGTTACTCGCTCTGGTACTGGCTCTGGTTATGACCCTCGGTCTGGCTACCGTCGGTGCCAGCGCCACGACCTTCTCTGATGATGCGGACATCGATCATCAGGAAGCGGTTGAGGTCATGAATGCCCTCGACATCATCAACGGCATGGGCGACGGCAAGTTCGATCCGAACGGCAACGTCACCCGCGCGCAGATGGCCAAGATGGTCACCATCGCGCTGCTCGGCGACGTGGGCGTTTCCGCGTTTGCCGGCACCACCACCGACCTCAAGGACGTGGGCGGCCACTGGGCCGAGGGCTACATCAAGTATTGCTACAGCCAGGGCATCATCTCCGGCCGCGGCAACGGCATCTTTGACCCGAACGCCAACGTGACCACCGCCGAGGCGAGTAAGATGCTCCTCGTCGCGCTGGGCTACAACTCCGACGTCCGCAAGTACACGGGCGACCAGTGGACGATCAACGTTGCGCGCGACGCGCAGCAGAAGGGCCTGTATAAGGACATCGAGAACCTGACCTCCGGCAAGGTTCTGGATCGTGACGATGCTGCTCAGATGATCTACAACACCCTCAAGGCGACCCGTATCGTCGAGGACCAGAGCATCAACAGCGACGGCACCATCACCTATCAGTACAAGGATGCGACCGCCGCTCCGACCACGCTGCTCGCCAAGACCTTCGGCGCTGATACCAAGTATGCTTACATTACCGACGTCAGCTACGACAGCACCAAGAAGGAGTACACCTACACCACCGCGAATACCCCGAACACCGCCGCCAACGTCACCGCGATCGCGGCCGGCGACCTCATGGGCAGCTTCAAGGATACTGTGGATCACAGCGCTCTGATGGGCCAGTATGTTGAGGTCATCTCCAAGACCGAGAACGGCAAGACCACCATCTATGGCGTCACCTCTCCGCGGAACGTGAAGATGCTCACCGCCATCGGCGATGACGTCACCATCGCCGCCGACAGCAAGAAGATCACCGTCAGCAAGGTCGACTACAAGACCGAGACCACGATCGACGTTTACGGCGCGGGCGGCTACATCAATACGCTTGCTAATCTCGCCGGCACCTATCCCTCCAACGCGTGGAGCTATGACTTCTACGACGTGGACGAGGACGGCAAGGCTGAGGTTGCCTTCGTTGCGGATCCCTTCACCTTCGGCAAGATCACCTTCAAGGGCTCCAGCAGCATCACCGTTCAGGCGCAGACCGGCACCAGCACCGCGTACACCATCAAGGACATCGACCTCTATGACGGCGCTGCCAAGGACGACTACGTTCTCGTGGTCGCGGCTGCGAACACCGCGGATGACACCGTGCGCGTCATGAAGGCGGAGTCCGCGAAGGCGACCGCCACCGCCATCCGCAGCACCAGCGACGTTCAGATCGACGGCGCTTGGCTCGCCTACGTCGGCACCGACACCGCAGGCTTCATCACTAAGGCTTCCGCCGGCGACGAGGTCGCCTATGTTGCGGTCAACGGCTTTGTTTTTGCGATGGATAAGGAGAACGCCACCACGGTGGACAACATCCTCTACGTCATCGCTTCCGATACCTATACGACCGGCGCGACCGAATTCAACGATGGTGTGAACGAGATCAACAAGACCCTCGGCACCTTCAAGGGCGTTGACACTCGCGTGATGCTGCAGGACGGCACCGTCAGCGTCGTCAAAGCAATGCGTGTTGACACGTGGAAAGATGCAGCGACTGACACTGAGGTCAAGATGAAGGCTGCTTCCGGCCTTTACACCTACAAGGTCAACAGCAACGGCGTCTACGAACTGAAGGCGGTCAAGGAGGCAACAGTTGCTCCCACCAACAACGACAACAAAAACTATGTCGCGGCTGCCGCCAACAAGCCCGACAGCACGACGGTCAATGTCGCCACCACTGTCTTCTATGTTAAGGGCAGCGGCAACACCGTTTCCAAGCTGGATGGCAAGCTGATTGCCGACGATGCGGTCATCTTCCTGTATGGCAGCACCAACGACAAGGCGAAGGTTGTCACCGGCGCGACCCTGAAGACCATGGCTAACTACGGCACCGCGTCTGGTTACCTCACCAAGAGTGTCAACGGCGTTGCGACCGTCATCCTTGCTTACATCACCGATACCGCTAATTACAGCGCCTCCTCCGTGGACACCGCTTACGGTTATGTCACCGTTGCCGGCTCCTTCAGCAAGAAAGGCGACGACGGCCGCATCACCTTCAAGGTTTGGAACGGCGAGGCTGAGGTCGAGCTGACTGCTGTGGACAGCGGGCTGGTTGCTACCGACACGGACAACGCCAAGTATAAGAAGGGCGCGTTCGTGAGGTACACCACCTCCGCGAACGAGGGTGAGGTCACCGGTGTGACCGCGATCACCAGCGAGTATGCGATTACCGGTTTTGATGGCAGCTACAACCTGTATGCCGCTGCATCCAGTGACTTTAGTACTGTGAAGAACGGTCTCTTCAAGACGGACAACAAGACCAAGGTCATCTACGTCAACACCAAGGATGTCGTCGGCGTTGAGGGCGGCGCGATCTCCAACGCGCAAAAGGTTGCCAACAACCAGTATATTCTCAACGCGGTTATTGACGGTATCACCGACGGCGACGGCGACGCTGATGATGAGATCAACGTCGTGTTCGTCGACGTGAACAACAACCTCGAGAAGGGCACCTACACGATCGCGGCTCCGACGGCCTATACGACGCCGACCGTCAACAGCATCACCGCGATTAACAACAACAGCACCGTCACCACCGCCAAGGCGGGTGCTACGGTTGCGCTGAAGTTCACCACGACCGGAAACGCTAGTGCTGCCACGGTTGTTACGGCGACCTTCACCAAGGCTGACGGCACGACCTTCACCGCGACGAAGACCCTTGCCAGCGGTGCAACTGCGGGCAACTACGAAATGAACTTCGAGATGCCTGCGATGAACATCACCAGCATCGTCTTCTCCATGGCGAACGCGTAATTCCTCTAACAAAAAACAAACGCCCTTCGGGGCGTTTGTTTTTTGCGTCAGCCAAACGCGATATAGCGGTAGGGATTGCAGCGCGCGGAACTAACGTCATCTCGGTAGGCGAGATTCGTGTTCCATTTGACGGTGAAACCGCTGTTTGTAATTTCCACACTGTTGTTGGGAGAACCGTCAAACGACATTGCCGTGTGGTAATAAGCGGAGTCGTACGCCTCGAAATTGGGGAAGATCAGCACCGCCTTCGGGCGGAAGCCCAGCGTGATCGTCTGCCCCGGGTCGGAGACGCTGGAATTATTGTACCAATTACCGGTATACGTCCCCGTGGCGATCTTTGTCCCCGCGTTCGCGATAGCGTTCTCCACATACTCCTTCGTTACTCTATCTTCAATATTCATGGCAAAAGCCCCCTTTCACGCCATAGGCGCGAACGGGGGCTTTGTGTACGCCGCGCGGCAACAAAAAAGAGCCCCAAGGGGCTCTTTTCATTTCGTGACCAGCAGCTTTTTCATCGCCCGCTCCAGTCCGGAGACCGACAGCGGGTACATGTCCACCACCTGCGCGATCTTGCCGTAGCTCTCGCCCCACAGCCCGCCCATCACGGGCGCGTCCTCGGGGTTGAGCCAGACGAGGTGCGGGTACTGCTCGCGGAAGCGTTTTAGGTAGTCCATGCCGGAGTAGCGCTCCTCCTTGGTGCGCCAGTCGAAGCGCTTTTCCAGCAGCTCGTACATGTCGAGCATCGCGTCGCCGACGAAAATGACCTTGTACTCGCTGCCGAAGTTTTTGAGCACCCACTCTGTCGCCACCGAATGCTCCCGCCGCATCTGCGGCTGGGTGTAGACCGACGGCGCGAGGCAGTTGTGGAAGTAGTAGACGTGCAGCTCCTTGAACTGGTTGTCCCGCTCCGCCGCCTGAAAGAGCATGGAGCAGAGGTTCGCGTAATACTCCATCGAGCCGCCGGAGTCCATCAGCATCAGCACCTTGACGGTGTTCTTGCGCGGGCGCTTGTACCGCACGTCGAGGATGCCGCCCTTGTCGCTGGTCTTGCGGATGGTCTCGTCCACGTCGAACTCGGTCTTTTCGCCCTGCGCGCGGGAGGAATACTGCCGCAGCAGGCGGAACGCCATCTGGAACTGGCGGATGTCGAGCGTGTTGTCCTTGCGGAAGTCGCGGTAGTGCCGCTCGCCCGCCACCTTAAACGCGCGGCGGTAGCGGCCCTGTCCGCCGACGCGCAGGCCCTCCGGTGTGTGGCCGCTGTGGCCGAACTCGGTGTAGCCCTGCGTGCCGATCCAGTAGTCGCCGCCGTTGTGCTCCTCCTTTTGCTCGCGCAGCCGCTCCTCGAAGCGCTTGAGGATCTCCTCGATCGTCTTGCTCTCGTAGTCCGTGGTGTTCAGGAACGCGCGGAACTCGCGCATCACGTCCTCTGGCTTTTTGAGCCAGCGCATCAGCTCCTCGGGGAGCTGCTCCTCCGGAAACGGTACGGACTCGAAGTATTCGAGAAACGCGCTGTCGAAGCGGTCGTAATCCGCCTCGCTGTGCACCAGCACCGCGCGGCAGAGGTCGTAAAACCCCGTCAGCGAGCAATGGTGCAGCCCCAGCGTCAGCGCCTCGGTGAGCGTCATCCACTCGCTGAGCGTCACGCGCAGGCCGCGGCTGCGAAGAAGATAGAAAAAGCCGATGAACATGAGCCGCTCCTTTCCGCGTCGGGCGCGTGGTGTGGATATGGTAAGGAGGATGCCGCTTCCGGCATCCTCCTTACCGAACAAGGGGGTTGTTTCAGTGTTTGGTGAAGATTACTCCACGTCCATGTCGGGCTGATAGAACTCGCCAAACAGGGCCTCGTTGGAGGGCATATCCATCAGGATCGGACGGGCGACCCAGGTGGTGTTCATATAGTGCTTGAGCGTGATGTTCTCGCTGACGATGTTGCCGCCCCAGGTGCCGCAGCCCATGGAGGACGTCGGGGGCATGCCGTTCCAGGCGGAACCGGAGTTGCCGCGGTTGTTCGGCTGACGGATCATGCAGCGGGAGACCGGCGCCGCCATGCCGAGACGATGGATGTGGTCGTCGCTCCAGGAGTACAGGCCGCAGCTGTGGCCCTTGCCGCCGACCTCGAAGATCGCGCGCATCATGTCGAGCGCGTTCTCGAACTCGCCCTCATACTTGAAGAGGGTCAGCAGGGTGGTGAGCTTCTCGGAGGAGAAGAAATGCTCCTTGCCGATGCCTTCCATGCCGCCGCCGGTGACAGCGATGAACTTGCGATCCGCGGGGATCTCGAAGCCGGCAGCCTTCGCCAGTGCCTGCGGGCTGATGGCGACGGTGTCGGGCAGACGGTGGCCGGTCTCGTCCCACATGACGAGCTTGATCTTCTCGGCCTCGTCGGCGTTGGCGAGGTAAGCGCCCTCGGCGACCAGCGCCTTGACGAACTCGTCATAGACGGACTCATGGACGATCAGGTTGCCGTCGCAGGAGCAACCGGAGCCGAAGTCGGAGCACTTGGAAATGCGGGTGTTCATCGCCGCTTCCTTGATGTACTCGGGCTTGAGGCCGGCGGTCTCGTCGACGATCACGGTGGCGTTGCCCGCGCCGGAACCGTAGGCGGGGACACCGGAGGAGTAGGCGGACTTGACCATCGGGCGGCCGCCGGTCGCCATGACCAGGTCGCACTTGGTCATCAGGTACTGGGAAACGGAGATGCTCGGCTCGGTGATGACCTGGATGATGTCGGGATCGGCACCCTCGCGGACGAGCGCTTCACGCATCAGGTTGACGCACTTGGCGGTGACTTCCTTGGCGCGCGGATGCGGGGAGCAGATGATGACGTCGCGGGCCTTGATGGCGTAGATCGCCTGACCGGCGGGGGTGAGGCAGGGGTTGGTCGTGGGGACCAGAACGCCGATGACGCCGACGGGCTTGGCATACTTCACAAGGCCCTTTTCGGGGATCGTCTCGATGACGCCCACGGAGGGATGGCGCAGGCACTCACGGAGGATCAGCTTGAGCTTGTTGCGCTTGTTGCGCTTGGTGACCTTGTCGCCGAGGCGGGTCTCATCGACGGCCTCGTCAGCGAGGTTGCCCCAGATCTTGAGGGGATAGACAGCGGCGCAGACAGCCTGGCAGAGGCGGTCCACCTTCGCCTGGTCGTAGGTCTCGATGACCTTGGCGGCCTTGCGGGCCTTGACGACCATCTCGTCGATCATTTGCATCTGTTCGGGAGTGATTTCTTTAGCCATAGTCGTGAACTCCTTTTTCCATAAATTTGGTTGCTTACAGTGTAACCGCTCAAGGCCGTTTCGTCCAATATCGGAATTGTAAAAGTCCATAGAAGTTGTCTATCAATATGCTTGCAACTCGGCGGCAGATGGGATATACTGCTTCCATCAAGAGGAAAGGGGCGGTCCGATGACACTCTCGCAGCTGCAATACTTCCAGACGCTGGCCCATGTGCTGCACTACACCCGCGCGGCGGAGGCGCTGCACATCGCCCAGCCCAGCCTGAGCTACTCGATCGGGGAGCTGGAAAAGGAGCTGGGCGTCAAGCTCTTCGTGAAAGAGGATCGCCGCGTCAGCCTCACGATGTACGGCGAGCAGTTCCTGCCCTACGTCGAGACCGCGCTCGCGACGCTCTCCGACGGCACGCAGGCGGTGCACCAGCTCTCGGACGCGTTGTATCAGGTGGTGAAGCTGGGATACTTCCACTCCATCTCCGCGTCGTTCATTCCGCAGGTGGTGGAGGCGCTGTACGGCATCGAGGAGAACAAGAAGCTGCGCTTCCAGTTCTCCGAGACAAGCTCCGCCGACACGCTGAACCTGCTCAAAAGCGGCAACCTCGACCTCGCGTTCTGCATGCACCGCGACGAGTGGGTGGAGTCGGTGCCGGTGATGCACCAGCAGCTCTTCCTCGCCGTGCCGCGGGAGCATCCGCTCGCCGCGCGCAAGGAGGTCGCCTTCGACGACTTTGCCGACGAGCCGATGGCGATGCTCGATCAGGCAAGCTCCCTGCGGGCGACGGTGGACCGCATCTTCCTGCACTACGGCAGCAAGCGCGAGCCCAACGCCATGTTCGTTGTGCACGAGTGCAACGCGGCGCTGCAATACGTGTCGCTGGGCTTCTGTGTGTCGATCCTGCCGCAGGTGCCCGCCATGGACAACGACAAGGTCGTGATCCTGCCCATCGTCGATCCGGACAAGGAGTTTGCCCGCACGGTGTACTTCTCATGGATGAAGAACCGCCCGCTCTCGCCGGCGGTGAAGCGTGTGCGCAACTTCATCGTCGAGCACTATCAGCTCAAGGACCAATAGGGATTCTATCGCGCCATTGAATACTTGTATTTGCGCGACTCACGCCATGCTGTCTAATATATAGAAAAGGACTATGAAAGGGGACTGTACCATGAAACTGCCTTCCGCTGTGACTCTGTGCGAGGTGGGCCTGCGCGACGGCCTGCAAAACGAGAAAACCATCCTCTCCACCGACGAAAAGGTGGAGCTGCTCCGGGGACTGATCGACGCGGGCTACCGCGTCATCGAGGTCGGCTCCTTCATGCACCCCAAGGCGGTGCCGCAGATGGCGGACACCGACGAGGTGTACAAGCGCATCGGCGACGTGCCCGGCGTGGAGCTGCGCGCGCTGATCCCCAACCTGCGCGGCGTGACCCGCGCGATCGACTGCGGCTGCAAAAAGGTGAAGCTGAACGTCTCCGCCAGCCGCATGCACAACCTCAAGAACCTCAACATGACGCCGGAGCAGAGCGTCGCGGGCTTCGCGGGCTGCGTCGAGGCGGCGACCGCCAACGGCATCGCCATCTCCGGCTCGATCTCCATGCCCTTTGCCTCCCCGTGGGAGGGCCGCACGCCCGTCGAGGACGTGGACGCCATCATCGAGGCGTATCTCAAGGTCGGCATCAACGAGATCTCCCTCTCCGACGCCTCCGGCATGGCGGTGCCGAACCAGGTCAGCGAGCTGTGCGCCCACGTGCAGGAGAAGTACCCCGAGGCGACGTGGTGGCTGCACTTCCACAACACCCGCGGCATGGCGATGGCGAACATCATCGCCGCCATGGAGGCGGGCATGACGCAGTTTGACAGCTCGTTCGGCGGACTCGGCGGCTGCCCGTTCGTCCCCGGCGCGGCGGGCAACATCTCCTCCGAGGACGTGATCCACATGTGCGACGAGATGGGCGTGGAGACCGGCGTGGACGTGGTGAAGGTCATGGCGCTCTCGCGCCGCCTGCGCGACCTGCTGGACCACAATCTCGAGAGCTACGTCCTGCGCGCGGGCCGCTCCAGCGACCTGATCGCGGCGAAGGCGGAGTAAGATGCTGCTGCGGGATATCGAGCTCAACACCGTGCCGCCCATCGGCACGGAGACAAGCCTGCGCCGCGCGTGGCAGATCATGCGCGACGAGGGCGTGACCACGCTGTGCGTGGAGCACGCCGACGGCACGTTCGCGGGCATGGTCACGCTCAAGGACATCTCCGCCGCGGTGCTGGACGGGCAGGACACACACGTGCTCGCCAACACCCGCACGCTCTACGGCAACGTGGTGAGCGCGCTGGACGGCGCGATCGTCTCCGGCGACGCGGACGGCAGGACGGTGGACGGCCGCATCGTGGTCGGCGCGGGCAGCGCCGAGCAGATGGAGCGCGCGATCCACGCGGGCGACGTCGTGGTGGTCAGCGGCCGCAACGAGGGCCAGCTCACCGCGCTGGAGGCGGACGCGGGCTGCCTCGTGGTCTGCACGGGCGTGGAGGTATCGAAGGGTATCTTGCGCGTGGCGCGGGAGAAAAACTGCCTGATCGTCAGCACGCCGCACAACGTCTACGCCACGGCGCAGATGCTGCCGCAGGCGGTGCCGGTGCGCTGCTATATGCGCAGCGAGGGGCTGCTGACGTTCACGCCGGACACGCCGCTGGACGAAGCGGTGCGCGCGATCCGCACGGTGCAGCACCGGTATTTCCCCGTGCTGGACGAGCGCGGCCGCTGCGCGGGCATGCTGTCCCACCGGAACCTGCTCAGTCACATGCAATAACGCGAAAAGAGCCCCTTGGGGCTCTTTTTTGTTGCCGCGCGCCGTACACAAAAAGCCTCCTGCACCGCACAGGTGAAAGGGGGCTTTTGCCATGAATTATGAAGATAGAGTCACAAAAACGTACATCGAAAACGCGCTGGCGAACGCGGGGCCGAAGATCGTCACGGGGACGTACACGGGCGACGGAAGCGCGACGCGAAGTTTTTCGCTCGGCTTTACGCCGAAGGCGTTGTACGTCTGCCTGGAGAGCGGAGGCGTCGGTTCGTCTTACACCTATTGTGGCGGGTTGGCGCTAGCGGGACACCCTGTTTTTGCCAACCAAGAATTTGTGCTGGTGGAGATCACAAGCGGCGGGTTCACCGTGCACAACAAGCTGGACAACCCGTACTGCTATTATATCAACGCGAACACCTGGGTCTACCATTACGTCGCCATCGGCTGATCGCAAAAAAAACAAACGCCCCAAAGGGCGTTTGTTTTTTATTGACGGATAGATTACGCAGCGATATCAAGGAAGATGGCGTAATAAGCAACCGTGGTATCTTCAGCAATTACCTTAACGTAGTAGGTCACGTCAGAAGTCCCTGCGTTGGATACGGTAAAGGTTCCGTTATCGACCGTCGTGCTGCTAGTGCCGCTGCCGAAAGCCCAACCGGTTGTATTATAGATAACACGGGAACCGGCGGAAGCCGTGAAGACCAGCGCCTTGCTCGCGGTGTGCGTGCTGTCCTTGTACTCCGTATAGGACGTATCATCAACAGTCTCAATCGTAGCGCTCTTCGTGGCAGCGCTGCCCTTGATGCTCTTACCATTGTAGGTCACGCCCATAACACCGTTCTCGTCAGCATCCTTCTCCTGGACGTAGACGACCTTGACCGTGTTGTCGTCGCCGTTGGTCAGGGCAACATACACGACGTCGTTGGCGTCGCTGCCCATCTCGGAGGCGGTGCCCACGGTGTAATCACTGTCGCTCTTCAGGATGTAGATCGCATCAGCGGGGTTGTTGTACGCTTCCGCATACTCATCCTTGTCGTAGGTCTTAGCGGTGGACAGGGTGCTGCCGCTCGCGCTGTAACCAAACACAGCCGGCTTGTTGTTGGCGTCTTTGGTCATATCCTTGATCGCGCCGGTGTCGCTGTCGATAACCAGGGTGCCATAGAGACCGAGGCCGCCGGCGTTGAGCTTGGCCACAGCGTCTGTGTCGAGCAGGATATCCTCGACCTTGCCGTCACGATACGCCTTGATGGTGGTGTAGGTCACGGTGTCGCCCTTGGAGTTCTTGACGGCGGTGTCGCCGTTGGAGGTGCTCAGCGCGAAGATGTAATCGCCCGTCGCGTCGGAGGACTTATAGCCCCAAACGACGATGTGGGTGGCAACGCTCTTCTCGGAAGCGAAGGTGTAGAGCACATGCGTGGTGCCGTCATCCTTAAAGTTCGGCGCGGAGTTCTTGCCGGTGTAGACCGTGAACTTCGGCGTGGACTCGCTGGTGTCGTTCAGCACGACAAAGACGGTGTTGTCGCTGACGACCGTGTTCGCCAGCTTACCGGAGCTGGGCTTGTAGGTGGTTTCAGAACCAGCGCTGGTGGTAACCGTGTCGGTGGTCACAGCGCTGAAGTCTGTCGTCGCCTTGGTGAGCTCATACTCACCGTCGGAGTTGACCTTGTAGGTGAAGAGCATCTTGCCTCTGACCTCGCCGTCGGTGTTGAGGTCTTCGTTCAACTGAACAGTGCCGCCGCCGAGCTTGAAAACGATCCACTCCTCGCTGCCAGTCTTGCCGCCAGTGGCAGTGGTCTGGGTCGTGGAAACGCCGGCGTAGACCTTGGTGCCGTCGTTGATCTTGGCAACGTTGACGATCTCGGTGGTGCCGTCCATTTTGACGATGCGCGCCTCAACCTTCTTGGAGGAGGAGAGGCTTCCGGTGCCGGCATAAGCGAGCTCCCAGAGCATGACGTAATTCTTGGTCGCATCGTCGACTTCCTCGCAGGCAATGATGAAACCGTTGGCATCCTGGAAGTACTTATAATTGGTGTTGAAGTCGCGGCCAGTGGTGAGACCAGTAATCGCACCGACGTTGCCGTTGACCAGATAATCGGTGCCGCTGATGGTGTACTTGGGAGTCGAGCCGGACTTGTAGCCGGTCAGCTGGCCCTCAACAGCCTCAGCCTTGGCAACGTAATAGTTGCCGTTGTTGTCGGAATAATAGTAAACGTAGTCGTCCTTCTTGAGGCCCTCATAGCCCTTGACGTCCTCAGCGTCCTTCCAGCTGGTGAGACCGGTCACGCCGGGGAGACGGACCTCGAGGTCATCGCCGGAGCCCTTGGTGGCGGCGTCAGCGGTCAGCTGGCCGACGGAGTACTGGGTGACAGCAACGGTCAGAACCTGACCGGGGTTGGCGCTGTCCATGTAGACCTCGACCACATCGCCGAGCTTCGCGTTCGCGGAGACCGCGCTCCAGGCAGCGCCGTTGATGGAGACGATGTTGCCATTACCAGCGCTGTGAGGGTTAACGTTGGTTGCAGCGCTCTTGCTGTAGTCGTCGATAATGTCGTCGTAGGTCTTGTCAGCCTTCTTGACGACAGCGGTGTAGTCGGGAGTCTTCTCATAACGGCCGATCTCGCTGTCCGCGCCGGTCTTCCAGGTCCAGACGTTCGCGGGACGATTCATATAATCGGTGGCGGCAGCGTTGTTCAGCTTGAGGTCGCCCTTGTAGAGCTTCTCGCCGAGCTGCAGGACGTCGTTGACAGTTTCGCCACCGCTCTTGTCTTCATCGGAAATGGCGGTGCGGTTGGAGCCGGTGGTGACAGGCTTGGCGTTGGAGCCGCCGATCAGGACCTCGAGACCGTCCGCGCCCTTGATGGTGGTGGAAGCGGTGTCATAGGCATAGGTCGGAGCCTTCAGCGCGTTGAAGGAATAGAGGGCAGCCTCCTCGCGGGTGGCGGGCTTGTTGACGGACAGGCCCTCGTTGCTCTTGAACAGCTCGTTCTTCGCAGCGAGCTTGGTGGTGTTCAGCGCGTAGTCCTTGCCGACAAGACCCTCGCGCTCCGCCTCGTAACCGAGGGTGACGAGCAGCATCTTGGCGAACTGCAGACCGGTCACGTTGTCGTTCGGGTTGAACTTGCCCGTGCCGTCACCGGCGATGATACCGGCGTTGTAGCAGTAGGTGATGTAGCCAGCGGCCCAGTTGCCAGCGGGAACATCGGTGAACGCGGTGACGTCCTTGCTCAGGGACTCAGCCGCGGTGCCACCCAGGTTCAGGTAGGCAATGATCTTGGCAGCCTGAGCGCGGGTCAGGTTGTCCTTGGGAGCGAGCTTGCCGTTGTCGCCAACAAAGACGCCAACAGCGTTCATGACAGCCATAGCTTCTTCATAGTTGACGTCGGAGGCGTCGCTGAAGTCGCTAAGAGCGGCGCTGGTGCTGACGGTAGCCAGACCGAGGGTCATAACCAGAGCCAGAACCAGAGCGAGTAACTTTTTCATAATTAGTTACTCTAAACCCGAAAAGCCACTGATTGAGCGGGCTGCCGGAGCTTGCGAAGCGTGAGCGTTTTTCGGATTTTCCGCAAAAAACGCGAAAAAATCCGCGCGGTTTTTGCGGGGCTTTCCGGGCGCAGTTTCGCATTGACTTTGTGCCAACAAAAAGGTATTATATGCACATAGGTACATAGGTAACAAACAAAGGAGGAAGAACGCATGACACACGAGGAAAAGAAACAGTTGGCGCTCTCGGCTCTGCGGATTCGGGAGGGGGTGCTGACCGCCACCCATGCCGCGGGGTGCGGACACCCCGGCGGCAGCCTGTCCGCGGCGGATCTGTTCGCGTATCTGTACGACAAAGAGCTGCGCGTCGACCCCAAGAATCCCAAGTGGGACGACCGCGACCGGTTCGTGCTCTCCAAGGGCCACACCGTGCCGGGCCTGTACGCGGCGCTTGCGCAGCATGGGTTCTTCCCCGAGGAGGAGCTCACGACCCTGCGCCGCATCGGCAGCCGCCTGCAGGGACATCCCAACATGAACGAGGTGCCGGGCATCGACATGTCCACCGGCTCGCTGGGGCAGGGCGTCTCCGCCGCCGCGGGCATGGCGCTCGCCGCGAAGTGTCAGGGCAAGACCTGCCGCGTCTACACGCTGCTCGGCGACGGCGAGATCGAGGAAGGCGAGGTCTGGGAGGCGATGATGTTCGCCCACCACTACAAGCTCGACAACCTCTGCGTCATCGTGGACAACAACGACCTGCAGATCGACGGCCACATCAGCGACGTGATCGACCCCTACCCCATCGTGGACAAGCTGCAGGCGTTCGGCCTGCACGTCGTGGCGATCGACGGCCACGACTTCGAGCAGATGGAAGCCGCCTTTGCCGAGGCGAAGGCGACGAAGGGCGTGCCCACCGCCATCGTGATGAAGACGGTCAAGGGCAAGGGCGTCAGCTATATGGAAAATCAGGCGGGCTGGCACGGCAAAGCCCCCAACGATGAAGAGTACGAGCAGGGTATGAAGGAGCTGGAAGCCCAGCGCAAAGAATGGGAGGCGAAGTGACATGGCGGACGTCAAAAAGATCGCAACGCGCGACAGCTACGGCAACGCGCTGGTCGAGCTCGGCAAAGAACATGAGAATCTGATCGTATTCGACGCGGACCTCGCCGGTTCCACCAAGACGGGCGTGTTCCGCAAGGCGTTCCCCGACCGCCACTTCAACTGCGGCATCGCGGAGGGCAACATGATGGCGGTCGCCGCCGGCGCCGCCGCGATGGGCATGGTGGCGTTCGCCTCCAGCTTCGCGATGTTCGCCTCCGGCCGCGCGTTTGAGCAGGTGCGCAATTCTATCGGCTATCCGCAGCTCAACGTCAAGATCGGCGCGACCCACGGCGGCATCTCCGTCGGCGAGGACGGCGCGTCTCATCAGTGCTGCGAGGACTTTGCGCTGATGCGCTCCATCCCCGGCATGGTGGTCATGTGCCCTGCGGACGATGTTGAGGCGCGCGCCGCGGTCAAGGCGGCGTACGAGTACAAGGGACCGGTCTACCTGCGCTTCGGCCGCCTCGCGATCCCCGTATTCCACGAAGAGGGCTTCGACTTCCGCATCGGCAAGGGCGAGGTGCTGCGCGACGGCACCGACGTCGCCATCATCGCCACGGGCCTCATGACCTACGAGGCGATTCAGGCGGGCGAGACGCTGGCGGCGCAGGGCATCCACGCCCGCGTCATCAACCTCTGCACGATCAAGCCGCTGGACGAGGAGATCGTGCTTGCTGCCGCGAAGGACTGCGGCAGGATCATCACCTGCGAGGAGCACTCGGTCATCGGCGGTCTGGGCGAAGCGGTGTGCTCGCTTTTGAGCGAAAAGCTGCCGACGCCAGTGCGCCGTATCGGCGTCAATGACGAGTTTGGTCACTCCGGTCCGGCGATACCGCTGCTCAAGGAATTCGGCCTCTCGGCGGAGCACATCGTCGAGGTCGCGAAGGATTTCTGCAAGGAATAATTGCTGCTTGACGCGGGGATTTCCCTGTGTTATGATGCCGCTGTTACCTGAGGAGAAGCGAAGCCGCGCGCTTTGCTGACAGCAAGGTGCGGCAATGAAGAATATCTGCCAATTTGCGCCAAAATGCCGTACCTTGTCATGAGGTACGGCATTTTTTGTTCGGGAGGCGACGCGATGGAAACGCGGGTTGCGGTCATCAGCATCATTGTCGGCGAGCACGGCGACGTGGAGCAGCTCAATCACCTGCTGCACGAGTACGGCTCGTACATCATCGGGCGCATGGGCATCCCCTACCGCCAGAGGAACATCAACATCATCAGCGTGGTGCTGGACGCGCCTCAAAATGAGATCTCCACCTTGGCGGGGAAGATCGGCGCGCTCGCCGACGTCACCGTCAAGACCGCGTACTCCAACGTGCAGGGATGATCGACGCGCTGGTGGACAAGCTGTGCGCGCAGCACAGTCTGGAGGAAGCGGAATACGCGCAGCTCATCGAGCAGCGCACCGACGAGCTCGCGGCGCTGCTGGCGCGGCGCGCGGACGCGGTGCGGCGGGAGATCTACGGCAACGCGGTGTTTGTCCGCGGGCTCATTGAGATCAGTAACATCTGCAAAAACGACTGCCTCTACTGCGGCATCCGCCGCGGCAACGCGAACTGCCAGCGCTATCGCCTGACGCCGGAGGAGATTTTGGGCTGCGCCGACGAGGGCTATGCGCTGGGCTTTCGCACCTTCGTCCTGCAGGGCGGGGAGGACGCGTGGTTCACGGACGAGCGATTGTGTGCGCTGATCGGCACGCTCAAGGCGCGGCACCCCGACTGCGCCGTGACGCTCTCGCTGGGTGAGCGCAGCCGCGAGAGCTACGCCGCGCTGCGCGCGGCGGGCGCGGACCGATACCTGCTGCGGCACGAGACGGCGGACCGGGCGCACTATGAAAAGCTGCACCCGGCGGAGATGTCCTACGACAACCGCATGCGCTGCCTGCGCGACCTGCGGGAGCTAGGGTATCAGGTGGGCTGCGGGTTCATGGTCGGCTCGCCGCACCAGACGGCGGCGGAGCTGGCGAAGGACTTGAAGTTCATCGAGACCTTCCAGCCCGACATGTGCGGCATCGGCCCCTTTGTCCCACACCACGATACACCGTTTCGCGATGAAGCTGCCGGCACGGTGGAGCTGACCTGCTTTTTGTTGAGCATCATCCGGCTCATCCATCCGCCGGTGCTGCTGCCCGCCACCACCGCGCTCGGCACCATCGACCCCCTCGGCCGGGAAAAGGGTATCCTCGCGGGCGCGAATGTGGTGATGCCGAATCTGTCGCCGGTGAGCGTGCGGAAGAAGTACGAGCTGTACGACAATAAGATTTGCACCGGCGAGGAATCCGCCCAGTGCAAGGACTGCTTGAATAACCGGATGCGCGGCATCGGCTACGAGATCGTGACCGACCGCGGCGACATTCGGAAACCATATTGAAAGAAAAGGAAGAAGATCATGGCTGTTTACGATCCCAAATCCCTCAAGGCGGAGGAGTTCATCAACGACGAGGAGATCCGCGAGACGCTGGCCTACGCGGAGGCAAACAAGAACAACGTGGAGCTGATCGACAGCATCCTCGAAAAGGCGCGCCCGCGCAAGGGCGACAAGGGCTACGTCTGCACCGGCCTCACCCACCGCGAGGCGTCGGTGCTGCTCGCCTGCGAGATCCCGGAGAAGATCGAGCGCATGTATGAGATCGCCGAGGAGATCAAGATGGCGTACTACGGCAACCGCATCGTCATTTTTGCGCCGCTGTACCTCTCCAACTACTGTGTCAACGGCTGCCTGTACTGCCCCTACCACATGAAAAACAAGCACATCCCCCGCAAGAAGCTGACGCAAGAGGAGGTGCGCGCCGAGGTCATCGCCCTGCAGGATATGGGCCACAAGCGCCTTGCCATCGAAGCCGGCGAGGACCCGGTGAACAACCCCATCGAGTACATTCTCGAGTGCATCAACACCATCTACTCCGTCCACCACAAGAACGGCGACATTCGCCGCGTCAACGTCAACATCGCGGCGACGACGGTGGAGAACTACAAGAAGCTCAAGGACGCGGGCATCGGCACCTATATCCTGTTTCAGGAGACCTATCACAAGGAGAGCTATCTCCGCCTGCACCCCACCGGCCCCAAGCACGACTACGCCTACCACACCGAGGCGCACGACCGCGCCATGGAGGGCGGCATCGACGACGTGGGCCTGGGCGTCCTGTTCGGCCTTGAGATGTACAAGTACGAGTTTGCGGGCCTTTTGATGCACGCCGAGCATCTGGAGGCGGTCCACGGCGTCGGCCCGCACACCATCAGCGTGCCGCGCGTCAAGCGCGCGGACGACATCGACCCCGACGCGTTCGACAATGGCATCGACGACGAGACGTTCGCCAAGATCACCGCCTGCATTCGTCTGGCGGTGCCGTACACCGGCATGATCATCTCCACCCGTGAGAATCAGACCGTGCGCGAGAAGCTGCTGCCCCTCGGCGTCAGCCAGATCAGCGGCGGCTCCCGCACCAGCGTCGGCGGCTACGCCGAAGCGGAGCGTCCCCACGACACCGAGCAGTTCGACGTCAGCGACCAGCGCACGCTGGACGAGGTGGTGCGCTGGCTGATGGAGCAGGACCATATCCCCTCCTTCTGCACCGCCTGCTACCGCGCCGGACGCACCGGCGACCGGTTCATGGCGCTGTGCAAGAGCGGGCAGATTTTGAACTGCTGCCACCCCAACGCGCTCATGACCCTCAGCGAGTATCTGGAGGACTACGCCTCCCCCGAGACCAAGAAGCTCGGCTATGAGATGGTGGCGCGGGAGCTGGAGCGCATCCCGCGCGAGAACGTGCGCGAGATCGCCCGCGAGCACATCAACGACATTCGCAATTCCAACCGCCGCGATTTCCGATTCTGATTAAGGAGGCGCCGCCATGGGACTCAATGACACTCCGGCCGCCGAGCGCGTGCACATCGGCTTTTTCGGCATGCGCAACGCCGGCAAGTCCAGCCTGGTCAACGCCGTCACGGGTCAGAATCTGTCCGTGGTCAGCGACGTGAAGGGCACCACCACCGACCCCGTCAAAAAGGCGATGGAATTGAAGCCCCTCGGCCCCGCGGTCATCATCGACACCCCGGGTCTCGACGACGCGGGGGAGCTGGGCGAAAAGCGCGTGGAAAAGGCGCATGAGGCGCTGCTGCGCACAGACATCGCCGTGCTGGTGGCGGACGCCGCCCGGGGCCTCACGCCGGAGGATCGCAACCTGATCGCGCAGCTCCGCTCCCGCGAGGTGCCCTACGTCGTCGCGTACAACAAGGCGGATCTGCTCGAAGAGCGCACCGCGCGCAGCGACAATGAGCTGTACGTCAGCGCCCTGACCGGCGAGAACGTCAACGCCCTGAAAGAGATGCTGGGCGCTTACGCCAAGGAACTGGAGAATCCCCGCCGTATTATTTCCGATCTGGTATCCCCCGGGGATATGGCGGTGCTGGTCACGCCCATCGACGGCTCCGCGCCCAAAGGGCGGCTGATCCTGCCGCAGCAGCAGACCATGCGGGATCTGCTGGACGCCCACGCCAGCTTCGTCACCTGCCAGCCGGAGGAGCTGGCGTATACGCTCGCGTCGCTGCGGGTGCGCCCGCGCATGGTCATCACCGACTCGCAGGCGTTCGGGGCGGTGGCAAAGGATGTGCCGGAGGATATCCCGCTCACGTCGTTCTCCATTCTCTTTGCCCGCTATAAGGGCAATCTCAAGCGGCTTGTCCGCGGCGCGGCGAAGCTCTCCGCGCTGAAAACCGGCGACCGGGTGCTGATCGCCGAGGGTTGCACCCATCACCGCCAGTGCAACGACATCGGCACGGTGAAGCTGCCGGGGTGGATCGAGCGATACAGCGGCGCAAAGCCCGTGTTCTCCTTCACCTCCGGCGGGGAGTTCCCGCAGGATCTCACCCCTTACGCGCTGATCGTCCACTGCGGCGGCTGCATGCTGGGGGAGCGGGAGATGCAGAACCGGCTCGCCCGCGCGGCGCTCGATGGTGTGCCGATGGTCAACTACGGCGTCGCCATCGCGCAGATGAACGGTATTCTGGCGCGCAGTCTGGAGCTGTTCCCGGAGGCGCTGGAGCTGCTGCGGGAAAACTGAATCCAACGGGCAGCCCGAGGGTGTTCCTTCGGGCTGCTGTCACATGGTAAAGTATTAGTTAAAAATCGTTAAACTGTGTCTTATTGCGATTAACCGCCAAGTTCGCTATGATAAAAAAGGAGTATTACGAAAAAGGAGGTTACCGCTATGGTGGTCTCAGATTCGTTTGGGAAATGGATCAGGGAGCGGCGCACGGAGCTCGGTATGACGCAGCAGCAGCTGGCCGGGAAGATGTTCGTGTCCATCGCGCTGGTGTCGTATTGGGAAAATGGTCACCGCACGCCCGACGTTGCCATGCTCAGTCGCCTTGCCGCCTGCCTGGAGGTGCCGGACGCCGAGCTTTTGGCGGCGATGCAGGAAAATGACGCGCCGCCCACCGTGATTCTGGTGGATGATGAGAAGATCATCCTCAACGGCGGACTTGCCACGCTGCATGAGGCGCTGCCGGACGCGCAGATCGCGGGCTTTTTGACGGCGGCGGAGACGCTGCGCTTTGCCCGCGAGAATCAGGTGGACGTGGCGTTTCTGGACATTGAGCTGCGCAGCGGGAGCGGCCTTACGCTGGCGAAGAAGCTGCGGGAGATCAATCCGAAGGTCAATATCATTTTCCTCACGTCGTATCGGGAATACGCGCTGGACGCCTGGGAGCTGGACAGCAGCGGCTATCTGCTCAAGCCGCTGACGGTGGAGCATGTGCTGCATGAGATGAGCGTGCTGCGTTTTCCGGTGAGGGGGATGAGGACTTGAAACGACGCCTCCTTTGGGAGCGCTGCATGCTCGCGGCGCTGGCGCTGATGATCCTCTCGGGCGCCGCGCTGCTGATGACGACGCACCGCGGAGAGGCGAAGCTGACCGAAAAGCCGCCCCTGCCCCGCGCCGCGCTGAGCGCCGTGTGCGAGGAGGAGCCGATCGACGCGTTTGCGAAGGTGCAGCGCCGCTATACGCTCAAGCTGCCGAAGCGCGTGGACGCCGGATTGCAGCTTGCCTTTTTTGCGCGGCACCAGTACACGGAGGTGCTGATCGACGGAGAGCGGCGCTTCGCCGTGCAGCCGGACACACGCTCCGGGAGTTTGAAGACCCCGGGCAACTATTGGGCGCTGATCGGGCTGGAAGCGCGGGACGCGGGCAAAACCGCACAGGTTATTCTGACGCCGGTCTACCGCAACAGCGCCGAGCCGGAGTTTCTGCTGACCCCGAAGGAGCACGCGTTCAAGGAGCAGCTGCGCAGCGACCTTGGCCCGATCGTGCTCGGCGTGATGGCGGTCGTGACCGGGCTGCTGCTCGTGCTGCTGGTGCTGTGCGTGCCCTTTGACCGCCGCCGCAGAAAGGCGATGACCTATCTCGCGTTTCTGGCGCTGGCGGCAGGTGTGTGGAAGCTGCTGGGGCTGCCGACGATCTACCTTGTATTGGACTGGTGGGGCGACACGTTTTTCCACTATGCGACGATGCCGTATCTGACAGGCATGGTCGCGTATCTGACCATGCCGGCTCTGGCGGTCCAGTTTTTGAATCACATGCGCGAAGGCGGCCCTGCGCCGGCAGGACAGGTCGGCGCGCTGATCGCGGCATTGGCCACCGCGGCGCTCTTTGCGCTGCAAGCGTGCGGTATTCTGGAGCTGCACGACTTCCTCTCCGCCGTTACCGTGATGAATTCGGTGCTGATGGTGCTTGTGCTTGCGGATATGCTGCGCAGTCAAGACAACCGGCGTCAGCGCTGGCTGGTTTCGTTTCCGCTTTGCGCCGCCTTCGATCTGCTGGTTTCCGGAGTGACCAACTCCTCGCGCTATGCCGTTGCCCTGCTGCTCTGCATTCTCGTCAACGCGCTGGTACACGGCGTGCTGTTCGTCCGCACCGCCATCCGTCGGGAGACCGAGACGCAGAAGCTGCGCCTGACCACGCTGGCGGGACAGATCCAGCCGCACTTCATCCAGAACACGCTGACCACCGCATACTATCTGTGCGACAGCGATCCGCACAAGGCGAAGCAGGTGATCCGGGATTTCTCCAATTATCTGGAGAGCGGCTTTCAGGCCGCAACCAACGATGCGCCGGTTCCCTTTGAGCGGGAGCTGGCGCACACGAAGGCGTACCTCGCCGTGGAGCAGATGCGCTTTGAGAACGAGCTGTTCGTGGAAGTCGACACGCCCGACACGATGTTCCGTCTGCCGCCCCTAACGCTCCAGCCCATTGTGGAGAGCGCGGTGAAGCGCGGGCTTGGGACGGGCGCCGCGCCGGAGCACATTTTCATCCGCACACGAAAACGGCCGGAGGGCGTTGAACTGACGGTGGAGGACGACGCGCCGCCGGAGGGGAAAAGCGGCGCAGGCCTGCGCAGCATCGACGCCCGGCTGAAGATGCTCGGCTGCGGCACGCTGCGCATTGCGCCGCGCATCGGCGGCGGAACGAGCGTTACGATCCTTGTTCCGAACAACGATGCATGAAAAATACCCGCTGCAAGTGCAGCGGGTATTTTGTCGTTCAGCGAAGGACCCACGCGAGACCGCGGTTGAGGTATTCGTTCCAGAACGTCCAGTTGTGGCCGCCGGGGCCGTCCTCATAGCGGAAGTCCGCCTTCTGCTCCGTGAGGAACTGCCGGAACTCCTGATTGGCTCCATAAAGGGAATCCTCCGTGCCGATGGCGAGATAGACAGAGGGGATGGGCTTGCCCTCGGCCTTGAGCTTTTTATACTGCCACTCGGGATTTTTATCGCTTTCCAGCAGCGTGTCCGGGTCGCCGAATACGTCGCGGAACATGGCGGGCGGCATAACGCCGTCCTGCTTGCCGCCCGCGAGGTCGCGGATGCGCAGCGCGGAGGACAGCGCAATGGCGGCGGAAAAGCGCTCGGGATAGTGAAACGCCGTGTGCAGCGTGCCGTAGCCGCCCATGGAGAGGCCGCCGATGATGGTGTCCTCCCGCTTGCCACAGTAGCCGAACACCTTATGGACATAATCGGGAAACTCCTCGCCCACATAGGTGCCCCAGTTGCCGCCGGGGTAGCCGTGGTCGAGGTAGAAGAAGTTGCCCGCCGTGGGCATGAACACCGCGAGGTTGTACTGGATCGCCATTTCCTGCGCCACGCCGCCGTACAGCCAGTCGGTGTCCGTACCGGTGAGGCCGTGGAGGAGGATCAGGCTCTTGGTGGGGCGGTCATAGTGGCGCTTATCCTTGACCTCCGCCATCTCGACGTCGTTGGGCAGCACATAGGCGAAGTTCGCGTGCTGCATGATGCTCTGGGCATGGAATTCCATTCTGCCGCTTGCCATGGGAGTACCCTCACTTTCTATATATTATTGAAAGATCACAAAGGACTGGGGCTGCAAGACGATGCCGCCGTCCGCCGCCTCGCCGCTGCCGATGGCGTAGAGCACGCTCTTGCCCGCGATGTCCGCCGGCGCGCTCGCCTCGTGCGCCGCGGGATTGACCGCGATGAGCAGCCCGCCGCGGCGGTAGACAAAGGCGTCGCCCTTTTCGGCGTGGACGATCTCGAGATTGGCGTTGTCGCGCAGGTCGTCCTGCTCGTTGCGCAGCGAGAGCAGCTCGCGTGTGAAGCGCAGCAGCGAGTCGCGCTTTTTCTCCTGCGCCGCCACCGTGGGTGCGCCGCGCTTGGGATCGACGGGGAGATACAGACTGTCCGCGCAGCCGGTGGAAAAACCGAGGTTCGCCGAACTGTCCCACTGCATTGGCGTGCGCGAGCCGGTGCGGAAGTAGCCGCCCTCGTGGGTGGGCAGCTCCTGATAGCGCATGCCGATCTCGTCGCCGTAGTAGAGGAACGGCACGCCGGGCATGGTGAATAGGAACGCGTAGGCGAGCCGCAGCTCGCGGTCGCTTAAGTTCCACGACGGGCGCACCGTGTCGTGGTTGCAGGTGATCAGCGAGATATAGCCGACGTCCTTTGTCGCCTCGTATTCGCGGAGGTAGGGCTCAAGGAAGCGGCGAATATCGCCGTCGCCATCGGCGCGGAAATAGCTGTTGTCGGGCTTTTCCGGATGCTTGCGGTCGTAGTCGCGCATCAGCGTGGGATAGCCCGTCCACGGGTCGTTGAGGCAGAACGCCGCGTCAAAGCCCGCGCGGATCGCGAGCGCGGTGTGGCTCCACTCCGCGACCAGCACCGCCTCCGGATACTCGGCGTCCAGCATCGCGCGCACGTCGCGCCAGATGGCGGAGGTGCCGGACTTCTGCTCGTCGTCAAACTTGACGAGCGAATCCGCCATGTCCACGCGGAAGCCGTCACAGCCGTGGTCGAGCCAGAAGCGCATGACGTCCTTCATCGCGTCGCGGGTCGCGAGGGCGGCAGGGGAGTCCGCCGCGCACTGCCACGGCTTGTCGGGGTGCAGGAAGCCGTAGTTCAGCGCGGGCTGGCACTTGAAGAAGTTCAGCACATACACGCCGTCGCGCTCGCTTTCGCCCGCGACGTAGTTGAGCCCGCCGCAGCCCTCAAAGCAGAAGTTCGACCAGATGTAGCGGTCGCTGTACTCATTCTTCTCCGCCTTTTTGCTCTCCAGAAACCAAGGGTGCTCCTCGGAGGTGTGGCCCGGCACCAGGTCGAGGATGACGTGCATCCCACGCTTGTGCGCCTCGCCGAAGAGGCGGTAGAGGTCGCTGTTCGTGCCATAGCGCGGCGCGACCTTTTTATAGTCCCGCACGTCGTAGCCCGCGTCCTTGAACGGGGAATCGAAGCATGGGTTGAACCAGATGGCGCTGCATCCGAGGCTCCTGACATAGTCCAGCTTTTCGATGATGCCGTTGAAGTCGCCGATGCCATCGCCGTTGGTGTCGTAGAACGACTGGGGATAGATCTCGTAGAAAATCGCGTCTTTCAGCCAGCTTGCCGCCATGGGATATCCTCCTTTAATCTTTTGTTGTGCCGCCGCTTTGGTAGCGCACCGGCAGGCAGATGTTCGCGCCCGTGGACGGCTCGCCCTCGTCCAGCAGCAGGTTCACCGCCGTGTCCGCCATCTGGGCAAGGGGCTGGACGATGGTGGAGCAGAGGTACTCGCCGGTGTGGAAGTCGGCGACGCCGTCGTAGCCGATGCACTGCACGTCCTCCGGCGCATGGATGTGATAGCGCTCCAGATAGTTGAGCATGCGGACCGCCAGACCGTCCGAGCTGCAAAAGATGCCGTCGAAGTCCAGCTTCCCGCCGTGGATATGCTCGTCCAAAAAGCGGTGGAAGGGCTCCTCGGTCTGCTGCTCCTGCAAAATGACCGACGTCGGCGTGACGCCGCGGGTGCGGCAGGCGCTCTCAAAGCCCGCGCTGCGCTTGTGCGGCTCGCCGGAGATCTCCGCGCTGATCTGCAGGCACAGCGGCTTATGGCAGCCCAGCTCCAGCAGCTTCTCCGCCGCCATCTGTCCGCCCAGATAGTTGTCGGAGGACACGCAGGGGATGCCCGAGCCGAAGTGACGGTCGATGGTCACGATGGGCAGGGATTCGTCCGCTTCGATGTTGGGGCTGTAGGTCAGCGCGATCACGCCGTCCACCTTGTTCTGGCGCACCATGACGAAGCTCTTGCGCTCCGCCTCGGCGTCGAAGTTCGTGATCATCAGAATGCAGCGGTAGCCGCGGCGGGAGAGGCTCGCCGTGACCTCGTCCGCCAGCGCCGCGAAAAACGGGTGCCGCAGGGACGGCAGCACCAGCGCGACGCTGTAGGTCCGGTTGGTCTTGAGCCCGCGGGCATAGTGGTTCACCGTATAGCCCAGCTTCTTCGCGGCGGCCTCGACCCGCGTGCGGTACTCTTCGCCCACGGAGATGCCGTTGATGACCTTGGACACCGTCCCCAGCGAGACATTAGCCTCCCGCGCCACGTCCTTCATGGTGGGCGCGGCGGCGCTTTTCTTGATCATATTCCCGCCCCTTCCCGACAAAATCTATTCTGATCTGTATTATAGCAATCTGCCCAACAAAAGAAAAGCGACAATTATTAAACGTTTCATAGCTTGGCGTTTCTCCACAAAATCCGAATAGCGAATTTGGATAAGCTCGCCAAACTTCGGCGGATCAGAGAAAATCTGTTGTTCAAACTGTTGACAGGACAGGGCGCGTATGATAAGAATTTACAGTACCTGCGTAAAACGTTTCACGATCTGCCGACAGCCGACCGCGGACGGAGTGCGAAGGCAACTTATTTGGAAAATAGGAAGGAAGCACAACATGAAAAAAGCACTTGCAATGATGCTCGCCCTCGTGATGGTCCTCGCTCTCGTGGCCTGCGGCGGCGGCAACTCCGAAGGCGGCAGCAACAGCGACTCTGCCTCCGGCGCGACCCTGACCATCTTCAACTCCAAGATGGAAATCCAGAGCCAGATGGAAGAGATGGCTGCCCAGTATTCCCAGGAGAAGGGCGTCCCCGTTGAGGTCTATTACTCCAGCGACACCGTCGCCGCTCACATGGCGACGAAGTATGCCTCCAACGACCCCTATGTGCTCGCCATGGTCGATGCCAAGGACGTTTACTCCCTCGGCGCTGAGCACGCTGTTGACCTGAGCGGCGAGAAGTGGGTCGGTGACACCACCCAGGCGATCTCCGTGGACGGCAAGGTCCTCGGTTTCCCCGTCTGCGTTGAGGCCCGCGGCCTTCTCTACAACGGCGACGCCATCAAGGCTGCCACCGGCAAGGACTTCGATCCTTCCACTATCAAGACCACTGCGGATCTCCAGGCTCTGATCAACGAGATCGTTGCCGGCGGCATGGAGCTTCCTGTCGGCCTGCAGAAGGAAGACTGGTCTCTGGGCGCTCACTATTTCGCCGAGATCTATGAGCTGCATGACGATCCCGACGCGTTCATCGCCGGCATCAAGGACGGCAGCATCAAGCTGGCGGACGACGAGGTCTTCAACGCCATGATGGACACCTTTGATCTGCTCAAGGAGTACAACTACGCCAAGGAAGCCCCCACCTCCGCGGAGCGTGAGGTCACCGAGATGATGCTGGCCGAGGGCAACCTTTGCTTCAAGTTCGGCGGCAACTGGGATTGGTCCAACATGGTCGATACCGACTACACCGAGAACCTTGGCATGATGCCCGTTCCCAGCGCTCTTGACGGCTACAACACCAAGCTCGTCGGCGGCGGCTCCAAGTACTTCTACATCGACAACGGCGTGTCCGAAGAGCTGCAGCAGGCTGCCAAGGACTTCCTGAACTGGCTCGTTTATGAGGCCGACGGTCAGGACTTCCTGGTCAACAAGTGCTCCTTGGTTCCCGCTTTCTCCAACATCACCCTGAGCGTGTCCGATCCTCTCGGCGCTTCCGTCAAGAGCTATGCCGACAAGGGCGCTCTGGTTGGCAACTACAACTACCTGCCCGACGATCACTATGCCAAGGTTGGCGCTTCTTTCCAGAAGTACCTGGCCGGTGAGACCGACCGCGCGGGCTTCGCTCAGGAAGTCACCGAGTACTGGGCTACCGCTGAGGTTGGCGCGCACTAATCTTTCGTAAACCTTTGGAACCGTAAAGGGCAGATTTTCTGCCCTTTACGTTCCGTTATATTTGGAGGGGGAGGCCTATGAAACAAAACACGCTATCCTACAAGATCAAGCAGTACCTGATGTTTGCCGGCCCCGGCACCATCCTGTTCTTCTGCGTCGTGATCGTGCCGTTTATCTACGGCGTGTATCTGACGTTCACGAGCTGGGACGGTGTTTCGGCCAAAAAACCCTGGGTCGGTCTTGCAAACTATGCTGCGGCGTTTGCCGACAAGGACTACTGGGCGGCGCTGGGCCGCACGGCGATCTACTCGATCTTCGCGGTCGTGCTGATCAATATTCTCGCGTTTTTCCTCGCGTACTTAGTCACCAGCGGCGTGAAGGGCCAGAACTTCTTCCGTTCCGGTTTCTTCGTTCCGAACCTGATCGGCGGCATCGTCCTCGGTTATGTTTGGAAGTTCGTGTTCAACCGCGCGTTCGTGGCGCTCGGCAGCGCCATCGCCGGCGGTACGGTCCCCTCGATTCTGTCCACGCCCAAGGGCGCGATGCTCGCGCTGATCATCGTGTCGGTGTGGCAGTATGCGGGCTACATGATGCTGATTTACGTGGCGGGTTTCATGAGCGTCTCTGAGGACGTGAAGGAAGCGTCCAGCATCGACGGCTGCAACGCATCCCAGACCATGTGGAACGTCACCGTTCCCCTGATGCGCGCGAGCTTCGTGCAGTGCCTGTTCCTGAGCATCACCCGCTGCTTCGTTGTGTACGACGTGAACCTGTCCTTGACCAAGGGCGAGCCGTTCGGCTCCTCCGTCATGGCGGCCATGCACGTGTACAACCAGGCGTTTACCTACAAGAACTACGGCCTCGGCCAGGCGGAAGCGCTGATCCTGTTCGTGGTCTGCGCCATCGTCGGCGTGACCCAGGTCATGATCGGTAAGAAAGGAGAGGTGGAAGCGTAATGACGGAAAACGAAAAGGCCGCGCGCCAGAAAAAGATTTCCCACGCGATCATGTGGATCGTGCTTCTCGTTCTCTTTATCTGCTTCATCGCTCCGTTCCTGCTGGTCGTCATCAACGTGTTCAAGACCAAGGCGGACATCACCTCGAACCCGCTGGCGCTCATCGGCGCCCACGGCTTCACGATGAAGAACTTCCCCGAGGCCATGAAGAAGATGAACTTCTGGACGGTGTTCGGCAACTCCATGATCATCACCGTCAGCTCCACGATCCTGACCATCGCGGTCAGCTCTATGACGGCGTTCGTCATCGTGCGCAACCAGAAGTGGAAGTTCTGCACGTTCATCTTCTCGCTGATGATCGCCTCGATGGTCATTCCGTTCCAGGTGCTGATGGTACCTCTGGTCTCCGTCTACGGCGGTACGCTGGGCGTGCTCAACCATCGTCTGACGCTGATCTTGATGCACGTCGGCTTCTCCGTGTCCATGGCCATGTTCATGTTCCATGGCGCGATCCGCACCAACATCCCGCTGGAGCTGGAAGAGGCCGCCACGATTGACGGCTGCTCCCGCTGGCAGACCTACTGGAAGATCGTCTTCCCGCTGCTCAAGCCGACCGTCGCCACCGTCGCCATCATCAACGCGATGGCGTATTGGAACGACTATCTGCTCCCCAGCCTGGTGCTGACCAAGAAGGAGCTCTACACCATCCCCATCGCGACCCAGGCATTCTACGGAACCTACTCCACGGATATCGGCCTCGTGATGGCGGCGCTGCTGCTCGCCATGCTGCCGATCCTGATCCTGTATGTGTTCCTGCAGCGCTACATCGTGCAAGGTGTCACCGCCGGCGCGGTCAAGGGCTAAAACCCGAATTGTGTGTGTTGTTTTCCCCGTCCCTCCATTGGGGCGGGGAAACTTCTTGCCAAATCCCGAGTAAAGAGGTATGCTATGTTCAGACGCATCTTCGACATGGAAAATCCGCTCATGCGGGCGCTGGGCGCTATCTGCGATCTGCTGGTGTTCAACATCCTCACGGCGATCTGCTGCCTGCCGGTCGTGACGGCGGGCGCGGCGCTGACCGCGGTCAGCGGTCAGATGCTGCGCTACATCCGGGGCGAGGACTCGGGCGTGGTGCGGCCGTACTTCCGCGCCTTCCGCGCGAATATCAAGCAGGGCTCACTGTTGGGCCTGCTGTTTCTCGCGGCTGCCGCCGTCTTTTTTGTGGACTATCAGATGGCCGCCGCGGTCATGCCGCCGCTGCGCGTTGCGGTGATCGCCGCCGCGCTGATCGTCGGCGCGATCGCGCTCTACGCCTTTGCGCTCTCCGCGCGCTACGAAAACACCCTCTGGAACACCCTGAAAAACGCCGCGTCCCTCTCGGTCGCGTTCTTTCCCAAAACGCTGGGGATGCTGCTCTTTACCGTCGGCCTTTGGGTCGTCTGTCTCAACTTCTTTCAATACGCGCTGCCCGTTCTGCTGATGTTCGGGCTATCGCTGCCCGCCTACATCTGCGCGCTGCTGCTCGACGGCGTGTTTCAGAAGATCGAGCCTGAAAACGAGAACAAGGAATCAGACCAATGAGTATTCTTTTCGATAAAAATAACAAAACGTATACCATCCACACCCGCCATACGACCTATCAGATGCAGCTCGCGCCCACGGGCCACCTGCTGCACCTCTACTACGGCCGCCGGGCGGAGGGAACGTTCGACTACCTGATCCGCTCCCGGGATTGCGGGTTTTCGCCCAACCCCTATGAGCTGCGCTATCAGCGGGAGTGGTCGCTGGACACGCAGATGCAGGAGTACAGCGGCTCGATGAACGGCGACTACCGTTTGAGCGCCGTTCGGTGCGCGGCGGAGAACGGCGTGCGCGGCGTGGATCTGCGCTATGTGCGCCATGAGATCAGCGCGGGCAAGTATGCGCTCCGCGGCCTGCCCGCCGCCTTTGCCCGCGACGGCGAGGCGGAGACACTGACGGTCACGCTCGCGGATGAGACGATCGGGCTGCAAGTGGAACTCCTTTACGGCGTTTATGAGGCGCAGGACGTGATCACCCGCGCCGTGCGCATGAAGAACATCGGCAACGGCGCGCTGCGGCTGGACAAGGCGGCGTCGCTGTGCCTTGACCTGCCGTTTGGCGACTGGGAGCTGCTGCACTTCCACGGACGGCACTGCATGGAGCGCCAGCCGGAGCGCGTACCGCTGACGACCGGCATCCAGACCGTCGGCTCCAAGCGCGGCATGTCCAGCCACCAGCACAACCCGTTTGTGATCCTCTGCGACCGCGCGGCGACCGAGGACACGGGGGAGTGTTACGGCGTCATGCCCGTGTACTCCGGCAGCCACAAGACCGAGGCGGAGCGCGACCAGATGGGCGCGGTGCGCCTCGTCAGCGGGATTCAGGACGAGGACTTTTCGTGGACGCTTGACCCGGGCGAGACATTTGACGCGCCGGAGGTGCTGATGAGCTTCAGCCATGAGGGGCTTACGAAGCTGTCCCAGACCTACCACCGCTTCATCCGCGACAACCTGTGCCGCAGCAAGTTCTCCAACGCTTCGCGCCCCGTGCTGCTCAACAGCTGGGAGGCGTGCTACTTTGACTTTGACGCGGACAAGCTGCTTGCCCTCGCCCGCGAGGCGAAGGACTTGGGCGTAGACATGCTGGTGCTGGACGACGGCTGGTTCGGCGCGCGCAACGACGATTTGCGCGGCCTCGGCGACTGGAATGTGAACGAGAACAAGCTCCCCGGCGGCCTTGCGCCGCTGATCCGCAAGATCAACGACCTCGGTCTCAAGTTCGGCATCTGGATCGAGCCGGAGATGGTCAACGAGGATTCCGACCTCTACCGTGCGCACCCGGACTGGGCGCTGACGGTGCCGGGCCGTGCTCCCGCCATGGGCCGCGACCAACTGGTGCTGGACATGGGGCGGAACGATGTGGTAGACTATCTTTGCGGCGTGCTTTCCGCACTTTTGCGGGATAATCCCATCGAGTACGTCAAGTGGGACTTCAACCGCGGTCTTGCGGACGTGTACAGCCGCGTGCTGCCGCCGGAGCGGCAGGGCGAGGCGGCGCACCGCTATGTGCTGGGCATGTATGACCTGCTGGAGCGTCTGACGACAGCGTTCCCCGACGTATTGTTCGAGGGCTGCGCCGGCGGCGGCGGACGCTTTGACGCCGGTATGCTGGCCTATGTGCCGCAGATCTGGTGCAGCGACAACACCGACGCCGTAGAACGGCTGGCGATCCAGTGCGGCACAAGCTTCGGCTACCCCGTATCGTCCATGGGCGCGCATGTTTCCGCGTCGCCCAACCATCAGACCGGCCGCAGCACGCCGCTGGAGACTCGTGCGGTGGTCGCGATGTCCGGCACGTTTGGCTATGAGCTGAACCCCGCGCAGATGAGCGCGGAGGAGAAAGGCGCGATCCGCGACCAGCTCGCGCGCTTCCGGAAGCATGACGCGCTGATCCGCGGCGGCGACTACTACCGCCTGACCGACCCGCGCGACGCCAAGCGCATCGCGGCGTGGCAGTTTGTCGCGCCGGACAGGAGCGAGGCGCTGCTCAACGTGGTGGTCACGCATCCCGAGGCGAACCCACGTCCGCTGCATCTGCGGCTCAAGGGGCTCGACCCCGACGCGATGTATGCCGCGAACGGCATGGATCGTGTTTACAGCGGCGCGGCGCTGATGTACGGCGGCTGGACGCTGGAGGCGCTGTTCGGCGACTATCCGTCCGCGCAGATGCATTTTCAGAAAGTATAAGGAGACACCAAGATGGACAAAAAGAACCGCCGGCTGGCATACTCCGCGCTGTTTCTGGCGCTGGCGCTGGTGCTGCCGTTTCTGACGGGGCAGATCCCCACCATCGGCAAGGCGCTTTCGCCCATGCACATTCCGGTCATGCTTTGCGGCTTCCTCTGCGGGCCGCTGTGGGGCGCCGCCGTGGGCGCCGTTGCACCGTTGCTGCGCTCGGTGCTCTTCGGTATGCCCGCCATGTTCCCCGGCGGCGTGGCGATGACGTTTGAGCTGGCGACCTACGGCGTCCTCTCCGGATGGCTGTACCGCCTGCTGCCGCGCAAGCCGTGGAGCATCTACGTTTCCCTGCTCGTGGCGATGCTTGGTGGACGCCTCGTCTGGGGCGCGGCGCGCTTCGCGCTGGCGGGACTCTCCGGCTCGGAGTTCCCGTTCTCGGCGTTTCTTGCGGGCGCGGTGACGGGCGCGGTCCCCGGTATCGTCCTCCACATCGTGCTGATCCCGCTGCTGGTGATGGGATTAGAACGGGCCAAGCTGACGCTCGATTAAAACAAAAAATCGGAACGGTCAAACCGTTCCGATTTTTTGTTGCAGAATTCTCACGCCCAGCGCTTCATCGCCTCGTCGATGAGCTTGACCGCGTAAGCGATCTTTTCGTCGTCGGCGGGCGTGTAGTTCGCGAGCGGTGCGCGGACGCCGCCGATGTCCAGACCCTCGCGGCGGCGCAGCACCTCTTTGATGCTGGCGTACATGTTGCACTTCGGCGCGCAGAGGGCGTAGATGATGTTGTCCACGTCGTACTGGAGCTTGCGCGCGTCGTCCAGCTTGCCGGCTTTCGTCAGCTCATAGAGCTTCAAAATCAGCTCCGGCATCGCGCCGTAGGTGCCGCCGATGCCGCCGTCCGCGCCCATGATGAGGCCGGAGATCAGCTGCTCGTCCGGGCCGTTGAACACGACGAAGTCGCGGCCGTTCTTCGTGCCCTCGTCCTTGAACATCTGAATGTCCTGCACGGGCATGGACGAGTTCTTGACGCCGATGACGCGGGGATTTTTCAGCATCTCGCGAAGCAAGGGCATCGTGAGCGCCACGCCCGCGAGCTGCGGGATGTTGTAGATGATGAAGTCGGTGTTGGGCGCGGCGGCGCTGATGTCGTTCCAGTAGCCCGCGATGGACGCCTCGGGCAGATGGAAGTAGATCGGCGGGATGGACGCGATGGCGTCCACGCCCAGCTTCTCCGCGTGGCGCGCCAGCTCCTGCGAATCGCGGGTGTTGTTGCACGCGACGTGGGCGATGACCGTCAGCCTGCCCTGCGCGGCGTCCATGACGTTCTCCAGCACCAGCTTGCGGTCGGCGACGCTCTGATAGATGCACTCGCCCGACGAGCCGCCGACGTACACGCCCTTGACGCCCTTTTGGATCAGATGCTCCGTCAGCGCGCGGGTGCGCGCGCCGGACACCTCGCCGCGCTCGTCATAGCAGGCGTAGAACGCGGGGAAAATGCCCTGATATTTTGCTGCATTGCTCATGGGAATCAGACCCTCTTTCAATCGTAAACTTGAATTTTAAAGACCACCTTGGACACCGGCTCCGGACGATCGGCCGCGATCTTGAGCCGGTGCGCGTCGCCGGGGAACACGACGAGGAAATCGCCGGGGCGCAGGAGGACGCTCTGCTCCGCCTCGCCGTGGTAGCCGTAGAAGTCGCCCTTGTTCTCGTCGAGCGTCAGTCCCTCGGGATTGGCGATGTCCACGCGCTCGCAGCCCTTGACCATGACGTGGATGTCGAGGTACTTTTTGTGCGATTCGTAAAACGTCTCGGCAAAGGGCACGGTGTCGTAGTCAAAGCGCGTCACATAGAGCGCGTCGCCCTCCAGCTTCTGCGTCTCGGTGCCGACAGAGGCGAGGAACTCATCGGTGAGGCAGTCCAGCGCCCGGTCAAGCCGGGGGTGGATGCCGCGATACGCCGCGGCGTCGTTGTTTCTTGCCAATATCATGCACTCACCCCTTGACCGCGCCCATCGTGATACCCTGCGTGAAGTACTTCTGGAAGATCAGGAACACGATGATGATCGGCACGGACGCGAGCGCCGCGCCCGCCATGATGAGGCCGTAGTCCGTGGAGTTCTCCGCCTGCATCGTGGCGATACCGAGGGAGATGGTGAGGTTGGCGTTGCTGGTGAGCATGATCAATTGCATGAAGTAGTCGTTCCACGAATTGATGAACGTGAAGATCGCCAGCGCGCCGATACCGGGCTTGATGATCGGCACGACCACGCTCGTGAACGTGCGCAGCTCGCTCGCGCCGTCGATGCGCGCGGCCTCCAGCATTTCGCCGGGAATGCCCTCGGAGAACTGCTTCATCAGGAACACGCCGAACGGCCAGCCGACGGTCGGGAAGATGACCGCCCAGATATTGTCATAGAGGCCGAGGCTCGAAATCTCACGAATGAGCGGGATCAGAATGACCTGCTTGGGCAGCGCCATTGCCGCGACGATCAGCGAGAAGATGAGATAGCGCCCACGGAAGCGCTTTTTCGCCAGCGCGTAGCCCGCGGCGGCCGCGGTGATGCAGGTGAGCACCATCGCCATGACCGCCATAAAGACGGTGTTGACCAGCCAGCGCACGGCGGCGGGCACCGTCGCGCCCACGACCTTGAGCTTTGTGAACGGGATCGGCAGCTCATAGAGCGGCGCACTGCGCTTGGTGAACAGCACCTGGAAGTTGCGCAGCGTGAATTCATGCGGGAACCACTCCGGCGTGGTGGCGTTGATCGCCGCCGGCGTTTTGAGCGCGCCCGTCAGGATCCAGTAGAGTGGGAACGCGAAGAGGATGGCGAAGATGATGAGCAGAATGATCGAAATGACCCGGTAAGCGGTGATCTTCTTGACGCCTGTATTCATATCCGCACCCCCTCACTTTTCTTTCGCCAGCCGGAACTGCACCGCGGAGAGCAGTCCGATGAAGATGGCGAGGATGACGCCCATCGCGTTGCCGTAGCCGAAACGGTACAGCTTGAAGGCGGTATAGTAGATGTAGTACATGACGGTCTCGGTGGCGTAGTTCGGACCGCCGGAGGTCAGCAGCTGGATCAGCGCGAAGCACTGGAAGCTGTTGATCGTCGTGATGACGAGGATATAGAGCGTGGTGGGCATGATGAGCGGCCAGCGGATCTTCCAGAAGCTCTGGAGATCGGTGGCGCCGTCCACCTCCGCCGCCTCGACCAGCGTCGCGTCCACGTTGCCGAGCGCCGAGACGTACAGCACGATGGGCTGACCGACGGAGGTTGTCAGTAGAATGATGATGATGCCCCACAGCGCGAAGCGCTGGTCACCGAGCCAGTTGATGTTCTGGTCGATGACGCCCATGCCCTTTAGGACATAGTTGAGCACGCCGTAGTAGTTGTTGTAGATCCACTTCCACACCACCGTGACGGCGACGGAGCCGGTGACCACGGGAAGGTAGAAGATGATGCGGAACAGGCTCATGATGGAGTCCTTCATGCGGTAGATGGCGGACGCCACCCACAGCGAGAAGATGCACACCACCGGCACGCTGACGAACACGATGACAAACGTGTTTTTCAGCGCCTTGAGGAACACGGGGTCCTTCCACAGCTCGACGTAGTTGGCAAGGCCGATGAATACGTCGGGCGTGTTCTGGTTCATATTGGAGTCAAAGAAGCTGGTATAGACGCACAGCACCATCGGGATTACAACGAACCCGACGAAGAAAATCAGGCTGGGCAGCATAAAAAGATAGCCCGCGATGTTCTCCCTCCGCGCCAGCGCACGGCTCATGCTGGGTTGATTTGCCAAGGCGAAAACGCCCCCTCTCGGAGAAAATGAGGAATCCCCCCGCCCCGCGTGGGGCGGGGGGATTCCCGATACGATCGATTAGAAAATCCAGATCGCGCCGTCAGGTGCCGGCGTTGGCCTCGGCGCAGAACTGATCGACAGCGGCCTTGATGGCGGCCTCGCTGCCGTCGCTCTGGCCGACCTGCTGGAGCATGTTCCACCACGCAGTGCGCGCCTGCGCCCAGCCGGTGGTGACCTGATAGTAGTCGCCCAGCATCGGCATCAGCTTGTTGTACTCGCCCATGATCGGGTTGTCGCTCCACGCGTCGACCGTGGTGCGGGCGGGGAAGAAGTTCGCCGCGCGGACGGCGTCTACGGTGTGGTCGCTGTCGCACATGAACTGGATGAACTGCTTCGCGGCGTCGATACGGCCCTGATCGCCGTTATCGAAGATGCCGAAGCCCCAGATACCGCCTTGCAGCTTGGCGTTACCGTCCTCGGACGGGAACGCCATGAAGACGATGTCGTCGCCGCTGAGCGTCTTGCCGGCGCCGGTGTCGGCGGAGTTGGGGTTGAGCTGCTGCGCGATGTTCCAGCAGAACGCCATCTTCAGCGTGCCGTTGTAGAACAGCGCGATCTCGTCGCCACCGACGAGGGAGGGATCGTAGGCGATGCCCTTGAGGTCATAGAGCTCCTTGAGCGCCTGGATGTTCTTCGCATCGTCCCAGGTGTACTTGGTGTGCTCGGCGTTGGTGAAGGTGCCGCCGTAGAGGTTGTTCACCAGCGCGCGGGTACCCTGGTCGCCGCCCTGGCCGGCGCAGAACACAGCGCCGACGGTGCCGCCGAACTTCGCCTCAAGGGCGTTGACGGCATTGATGAACTGCTCGGTGGTCCAGGTGTGGGTCTCGGTGTTGATGTACTGATCCGCGCCGGCTTCCTTGAAGGCGTTGAGGTTGATGCCCATGCAATGCGCGGTCATGACCAGCGGGTACTCATAGGCGGTGTTGGCGTCGGCAAAGCAGGCGTCCAGCGCCGCGGCGTTGAGCTCGCTCTTGTCAGCCGAGTCGAACAGGTCGGCGATGTTGACCATGTAGCCGTTGGCGCCCCAGTTGGAGACGAGACGCTCGGGGCCTTCCATGATGAGGTCGGGGCCCTGACCGGCGGTCAGCGCAGTGTTGACCTTATCGTCGCCGTCGGCGTAGGTCAGATACTCGACCGTGACGGCAATGCCGGTTTCCGCGGTGAAGGCGTCGGTGAGCGCCTTGACGGTCTCCTCATTGCCCCAGCCGCCGATGGGATAGGTCCACAGCGTGATGGCGCTGGCCGTCGCGGGAGCGGTGTCCGTCGGCGCTGCGGTGTCAGCAGGGGTGGTGGTCTCCGCAGGAGCGGGGGTGTCCGTCGAGGTGACGGTGCCGCCGCAGGCCGCAAGGCCGAGGACCATGACCATTGCGAGTGCCAGTGCAAGTAGCTTCTTCATGATGTATCCTCCTTAAATATCTTTTGGAGACGCTGCTCCAATGTGCAGATTATACAAAAAGCGGAGCGATATGTCAAGCCAATGTAAAAGTTTTAGACAAACAGCCAAAGGCTCGACTGGTTTTTTCGGGAAAATGCCGAAAAGCCCTTGCCTTTCTTGACACATCGGCAGGGAATGTCTTAAGATTCTGTCATATGAAAATGAGGAGGGCGAGCCCCATGAAAAAACATATCGTCTGCTTTGGCGATTCCAACACCCACGGCTACTGCGCCGATCCGTCTGACTGCGCTGACGGCGGGAACCGCTTCAACGAAAACGAGCGCTGGACGTGCCTGCTCCAAAAGGCGCTGGGCGGGGAGTATCTGGTGCTGGAGGAGGGTCTCGGCGGGCGCACGACGGTGTTTGTCGACGCGCTGCACGAGTCCATGGACGGCGTGGGCGTCGCCTATCCCGTGCTGATGACGCATGAGCCGGTGGACTTGCTCATCATCATGCTGGGCACCAACGACACCAAGGAACGCTTCGCCGCCAACGCCGCCGCCATCGCGGTCGGAATGGAGCGGCTGATCCAGAAGTGCCAGAGCACGCCCTGCTGGGGCGCGAAGGGGCCGAATATCCTTGTTGTCTGCCCGCCGCCGCTGGGCGCGGGGTTTCACGATGAGGTCATGGGCAAGGGCTGTGTGGAGAAGTCCGTTGCCTTGCCGCCGTACATGAAAGCGGTCGCCGAGCGCAACGGCTGCGCCTACTTTGACGCGAAGGACTGCGAGATGAACCCCGTGGATTTCACGCACCTGACAAAAAAGGGTCACGCAAAGCTGGCGGAGGAGCTGGCGAAGCTCGTGCCGACATTGACATAACGAAAGGAAGCCGTCCGACGGGCGGCTTCCTTTTTTATTCGATCGGGGTTTCGGAGGTTTCCTCCAGCTTTTCCGTTTCGTCCTCACTTAAATACTTCGGGAAAATTCGCTCAAAAAAGAGACTGGTCAGCAGGGCGCAGAGCGCGGGCGCGAAGCAGATCGGCCACCAGCGCTCCAGAGTGAAGATGCCCAGCTCCAGCGTCAGCAGCACCACGACCACCGTGCTCGGCAGGTGCCGCAGCGCGAGCATCCCCGCGGTGCGAAACGCGTCGCGCAGCCGGAACGAAAACCGTCCCAGCAGCGGGAAGAGCCAGCATACGACGCCCGCCGGTACGATCAGCGCAATGTCGTAGGCGACGAACATCACCGCGCCGAGGTCGCTTCCCCAGTTGGCGCGCATGACGGCGTAGCCGAAGATGAGCACCGCGGCGACGGGCAGACAGATCAAAGTCGCCAGTATGCCCTGCTTGAAATTCTCGCGAATCGCGCGGGAAAAGACGCCGAAGGTGCCCTTTTCGTTCTGACGGAAGCACTTGACGACGGTATAGTACAGTGCCGAGGTCACGGGGCCGATCGTCACGACGGGGATGCACAAAATCGCCCAAAAGACGCTCAAGCCCACCACGTCCACGCAGCGGCTGACAAACCGCCACCACGCGTTGTCGGGATCAAAGACCTGATGCATTACTTCTTCTCAACTTCGTCCATCAGCTGATCGACGATGATGAGGCTGCGGGGCACATGGAACGGGCCTTTGAACGTGCTGCCCTTGCAGGGCGGCTCGGTGGGGAAGCCGTCGCGGCGGAGATAGCCGTACCACTCGCCGTACTCGTCGTCGGCAAAGTGCTTCTTGCAGTAGTCCAGCGTTTTGTTGAACCAGTCGAGATAGTACTCGTCGCCCGTGTCGCGGTAGAAGGTCATGGAGGCGATCAGGATCTCGTTGTGCGGCCACCAGAGCTTCATGTCGTGCTCGTACGCCTCGGGCGGCTTGCCCATGCAGTCGATGAAGTAGAGGAGGCCCCCGAATTTCTCATCCCAGCCCGCCGTGATGGCGTTGCGGAAGATGTTCTGCGCGATGGCGTGGAGCTCGCGGTCGCCGGTGAGGTTCGCCTGATCGGCGAGGAACCAGCTGCCCTCGATGTCGTGACCCGGATTGACCACGCGGCCGGCGGTGGTGTCGGTCTGGAGCTCGCCGTTGGGACCGACGGTTTCCAGCACGCACTTGAGCTCGGGCTTGTAGTGGTACTTGACGATCTCGTCCACGCACTCCTTCGCGCGTGCGTCGTACAGCTCGCGGCGCTCGGGATCGCAGCGGCGCATGACTGCCGTCACGTTGAGGTAGATCATCGGGTCGCCGAAGGCGCGGCCGGTGCGGGTTTCGGGAATGGTCTTGGGGCCGAGACCGGTGGGGTCCTTGATGAGACCGTGGCGCAGCTGATAGGTCAGCTCATACGCGCGGCGGGCGCGCTCGAGCCGCACGGCGTCGCCGGTGTTAGCGTAATACTCGGCGTTCGCCATGGTGTAGAAGTCCTCGGAGAAGCAGTAGCGGCGCTGGCGCAGGGGGCGTCCGTCGCCGGTGACGGTGAAGTACAGCCGCCCGCCCGCGTCGTGGTTGACGCAGTGGCCTTCGAGGAAGTCGAGGCAGCTGCGGCTGGCCTCCAGCCACTCGTCGCGCTTGCCGTAGTTGGTGCAGAGATACGCGTAGATCCAGCCGCAGCGGCCCTGCATCCACACGCTCTTGTCGGTGGAGAACACGTCGCCCTTGCGGTCAAGGCAGGTGTAGACGCCGCCGTGCTCGCGGTCAAGGCCATGCTTGAGCCAGAAGTCGGCGCTGATTTGAAGCTGATCCTTTACCCACTGGTGGTTCTCGCGAAACGCTTGCTTGTCCATATCGGAATACCGTCCTTTCGGTAGAGTTGAAGGTATTTTACCATTCCGACTCGCCTTTTTCAATCATTAGTCTATACGCACAAAAAATTTTGTTTCCCTCTTGTAAATTTGTGCGAATTTGCTTATGATAAAAGGACGATATTTGACCCAAGGAGGGATTTGCCATGACGGTCTACGGCATCGACGTTCCTGTGAAAAACAGTCCGGTACTCGACCCGGCGTTTATTCCCATCGGCGCGTTCAACACCGCGTTTCTCAAAACGGCGCACCGGCCCATCGGCATCGCGGTGGAGCGAGCGGACGGGCAGATGGCGTCGGTACACACCTATATCCACGGCACGCCCGAGCGCCGTGACGCCGACCGATATTACATCGAGCGCCTCGTCAAGACGCTGCTGTGGATGAAGGGCGGTTTCCGCATCTACGTTAGCGGCAGCGAGGACATGGTGGAGTACCTGCGCACCGTTTACTGCGCGCGGGGACAGCAGGAGTTCGACTGGGACTACATGGCGAATGTGTTCGAGCACCCCTTTGAGGTTGTCGCGGTGGGGGAGATCCCGCCCGCCAAGGACGCGCCGGAGCGCATCGGCGGGCACCTCGACGGCTGCCGCATCGGCTTTGACGCGGGTGGCAGCGACCGCAAGGTCAGCGCCGTCGTCGACGGCGAGAGCGTATATTCCGAGGAGGTCGTCTGGTTCCCCAAGACCAACTCCGACCCCGATTATCATTATAACGGCATCGTCGCGGCGCTCAAGAGCGCGGCGGAGCACATGCCGCGCGTGGACGCGGTGGGCGTATCGTCGGCGGGCGTGTATATCAACAACCGCACGATGAACGCGTCGCTGTTTTTGCAAGTGCCGAAGGACCTCTTTGACGCGAAGGTGAAGGACATCTACATCCGCGCCATCACGGACACGTTTGGCGACGTGCCGTACGCCGTCGTGAACGACGGCGACGTGTCGGCGCTCGCGGGCATGATGAGTCTCGGCGAGGCGAACGTGCTCGGCATCGCCATGGGCACCAGCGAGGCGGTGGGCTACGTCGATCCCGAGGGGCGCATCACCGGCTGGCTCAACGAGCTGGCGTTCGTTCCCGTGGACGCCGCGCCCGACGCCATGCGCGACGAATGGAGCGGCGACATCGGCTGCGGCGTCAAGTATTTCTCGCAGGATGGCGTCATCAAGCTCGCACCCCGCGCGGGCATTGAGCTGGACGCAAGCCTGTCCCCCGCGGAAAAGCTCAAGGTTGTGCAGAAGCTGATGGAGGCGGACGACCCCGCTGCCGCGCAGGTCTACGACAGCATCGGAACCTACCTCGGACACACGCTCGCGTACTATTATGAGCTGTACGGCATGCGCCACGTGCTGCTGCTGGGCAGGGTCATGAGCGGCAAGGGCGGCGACCGCATCCTCGCCGAGGCGCAGCGGGTGCTGCACGATGAATACCCTGCCGTAGCGGACAAGTTCATCCCCGCCCTGCCGGACGAGAAGTTCCGCCGTGTGGGGCAGTCGGCGGCGGCGGCAAGTCTGCCCGCGCTGAAGTGAGGGAATGCCGATGAAACTATCCAACGCGAAGGTATTTGTCGGCGGCGTGTTCGTCGACGGCGGCATCGACTTTGATACGAAGATCACCGCCGTGGGCGAAGCTGTGGACGGCGGGCTCGACGTGCAGGGCTGCTATCTGATCCCTGGCCTCATCGACATTCACACCCACGCCGCCATGGGCGCGGACGCCAGCGACGGCGAGCCGGAGGGTATGCCGAAGATGGCGCGCTACTATGCCGGGAGGGGCGTCACGTCGTGGTGCCCCACGACGATGACGCTCAAGGAGCCGGAGCTGACGCGCGCGATGCACGTCATCCGCGACTTCGTCCGTCCCGCGGACGGCGCGAAGGTGGCAGGCGTCAACCTCGAAGGACCGTTCGTCAGCTACGAAAAACGCGGCGCGCAGAACGCCGACAACATCCACGCCCCAGACGCGGCGATGTTCCACCGTCTCAACGAGGCGAGCGGCGGCATTGTGCGGCTCATCACCGTCGCGCCGGAGGAGCCGGGCGGCATCAACGCGATCCGCGAGATCAGCAAGGTCTGTACCGTATCCCTCGGCCACACCACCGCCGACTATGACACGGCAATGGCGGCGTACAACGCGGGCGCAAGCCACGCGACGCACCTCTTCAACGCCATGCCCGCCCTCGGACACCGCGCCCCCGGCGTGATCGCCGCGGCGTGCGACGCGGGCGCGACGGTGGAGCTGATCCCCGACGGGCTGCACATTCACCCCGCCGTCGTGCGTCTGACGCATTGGCTGTTCGGGGACAAGCTGGTGCTGATCTCCGACTCACTGCGCTGCGCGGGCATGCCGGACGGCGACTACACGCTGGGCGGGCAGCCCATCACGATGAAAAACGGCAAGGCAACGCTCAAGGACTCCGACACGCTGGCGGGCAGCTGCATCCACCTCTATGACGGCCTCCGCCGCGCGGTGGAGTTCGGCGTGCCGCTGGAGGCGGCGATCACCGCCGCGACGCTGACGCCCGCACGTGCCATTCGCTGTGACGATACCATCGGCTCGCTCGATCCGGGCAAATGCGCCGATTTCGTTTTGTTGAATCAGGATTTGAGTATACGCGCCGTATTCATCGACGGCAAACAAATCGTGGGAAAGGCATTGGAAGAAAGGAGCTAACATCATGGAGATCATCAGAGCCAGAGACTACGACCATATGAGCCGACAGGCGGCGAACATCCTCTCCGCGCAGGTCATTCTGCATCCGGACAGCGTGCTGGGCCTTGCCACCGGTTCCAGCCCCATCGGAACGTACAAGCAGCTCATCAAATGGTATGAAAAGGGCGACGTGGATTTCAGCCGCGTGCGCACGGTGAACCTCGACGAGTACGTCGGTCTTGCCGCCGACCATGAGCAGAGCTACGCCCATTTCATGCGCGAGAACTTCTTCGACCACATCAACATCGACCTCAAAAATACCAACATCCCCGACGGCACGAACATGGACGAGGAAGAGGAGTGCGCCCGCTACAATGCGATCATCCGCAAACTGGGCGGCGTGGATCTCCAGCTGCTCGGCATCGGCCCCAACGGGCACATCGGCTTCAACGAGCCGGGGGATTGCTTCGTCAAGGGCACGCACAAGGTCGAACTGACGGAGACGACCATCAACGCCAACAAGCGCTTCTTTGCCAGCGTCGACGACGTGCCGCGCTACGCCTACAGCATGGGTATTCTCGACATCATGCAGGCCGAGCGTGTGGTCATGGTCGCGAGCGGCGAGAACAAGGCGGACGCGGTGCGCGACGCGTTTTTCGGCCCGGTCACCCCGCGGGTGCCCGCGTCCATCTTGCAGCTGCACAAGAACTTTACCCTCGTCGCGGACGAGGCGGCGCTTTCCAAGTGCTGAACAAAACCATAAAAAAGAACGCCGCGAGGCGTTCTTTTTTATGGTTTTTAGACCACGGCGGATTCGCAGAAACGCATCATGATCGTGGCGATCTGCGCGCGGGTCGCGCCGGTGTCGGGCGAAAGCGTATTGTCGATGCCTTGAATCAGACCGGAGCCGACAGCCCAGCGCATGGCGTCGCTCGCCCACGGCGAGACGCTTGATGCATCGGTGAAGCAGTCGTAATCCGCGGCTTCAGACGAAACGTCCCGACCCATGAACTGCGCGCAGCGATAGAGCATGGTGACGAGCTGCTCGCGGGTGATCGCGTCGTCGCCGCGAAAGCTGCCGTCAATACCGGAGACGATCCCGCAGGACGCCGCCCAGCGCGCTGCTTCGTCGTACCACGTTCCGGCGGCGTCGGCAAAGGCTTGCGTATCGGCGGCCTTGCCGGGCGTGAGGTTGAAGAGGATCTGCGCGATCATGGCGCGGCTCGCCGCTGCTTCAGGAGCAAAGCTGCCGTCGCCCATGCCGTTCATGATGCCGCGAGCGGAGGCGTAGGCGATGGCCTCCGCCGCCCAGTGGGACGTTGACACATCGGCGTAGGCTTTGGGCGTGACTTCCGCGGGTGCAGCCTGTGCGCCACCTGCCGCGGCGGGCGCGCTGCCCACAGGAGCACCGGCGCCGCCGGCAGGCGTGATCCCGCCGCCAGCTGCGGGATTTGTCGGCTCATCGGCCTTGGCCTGCTCTGCAAGGTACTGCTGCGCGGCCGCTTCGTCGAGGAACTCCACCTCGCTGAAGGTGCTCTGTTGCCACGAGACGGTGTAGAGGCCGCTCTCATTTGGCCCGATGCACGTGAACGGGATGTACTCAACGCTGTCTTCGTGCTTATGCACGATCAGCGTGGGCTGGAAGGCGGTTTCCACCTGGATCGTGATGGCAGAGGGCAGCGCGCTGAGCGTACCGCTGTCGATCAGATCGCCGTTAGCGTCCGTCACTGTGTACTGCGGTGTAATATCCAGAGTGACCGTATTGTAACCCGCGACGGAGCCGGTCTTCTGTGACACGGGAGACAGGGTGACGGCAATGTTTACATTGGCTTCGTTTTCTTCCGTGATTTTGTCACCCGCAGCGGTCCTTGCGGCGGAAACGACGGAGGCTTCCCCGCTGATGTTGGCATTGGTAAGATTGATCGACGAGACGGCGGTGTTTTCCTCTGCGACCAGCGTTGTTTTTACGTTCACATTGCCGGGCAGAGAGACAATGCCTCTGCGATCCAGTGTGTAGGTACAGATCACGCTGTCGTTCAGCTTTGCAACGACGGTGCTGGTGCTGTATACGATGCTCAAACCGTCAATCACGCCGCTGGCCGGTGTAAAGATCAGCTTGCCGTCGAGGGAATAGGCTTCAGCATCTCCGCTGACATAGCCCGCGACGCGAATCGTGCGGTTCGCCTGGTCGATGGAAGCGGTCAGCGCGGAGCCGGTCTGCAGCAGACTGCGGTCAACCGAAACGGCGGCGATCGGGTTGTAGACGGAGAAGACGGTGATCTCGCCGCTGCTGGCCTCGTAGCGCGCGTCCTCGGCCTTGCTCCAGGAAATCGTGGTGACACCGTTGTTCAGCGAGGAAATCGTGTAGGTCTTGTCGCTGTCGTTCAGTGCGCCCTCCGCGCGGGTGATGCTGCTGCCGGAAACGTTCCATATGAGGGACGTGCCCGCTGCCCAGGGCGAGAAAACGACGTTCGCTGCATTGCCCGCAGGCGTGAGCGTCATGGTCGTGGTGTCGGCGGAAATTACCGCCTTGCGAACGCTCACGGTGCAGCTCTTGCTGACGGAGACATCTCCGGTGGTCGCGGTGACGGTGATCGTCGCAGCGCCCGCGCCCGTCGCGGAAACCAGTCCGGAGGAGTCCACAGTGGCAACGGAAGTGTTGGAGCTCGACCAAGCGACGGCGACGTTGCTGCCACCGGTTGTGGCGGCGTTCAGCTGCGCGGCTGGGTCAGTGACCATGGTGAGGGTCAGACTCGAGACAGGGATGCCGTCTTTTTTGATCGCTACTTCGGTTACAGGCGCGTAGACGGTGACGATGCAGGACTTGGATACGCCGCTGCCGTCTGCCGCGACGGCAGTGACCGTGGCTGTGCCCGCTTCTTCGGCAGTGATGACGCCGTTTTGGTTGACGCGCACGGCAGTTCCGTTCACAGACCAATTGATGTTGGAGTTTGTGGGGTTGCCCAGAAGCGCGGCGGTCAGCTCGGCGGTTTTGCCGACGGGCAGGGAGAGCGTTCCGGGACTCAGTGTAATGCCGGTGGCAAGCTGTCTGACGGTGACCGTGCGTGAGTCGGAGTAGTCGCCGTCTGCCGTGGCAGCTTCGATGGAAGTGGTGCCGGGCGCGATTGGCGTGACCACGCCGTGCGCGCTGACCGTGGCGACGGCGGGATTGCTGCTGCTCCATGTGACAGTTTCGTCGGTCGCGCCGTCGGACTCGACCACCGCGTGCAGCGTCAGCGTGCTGCCCATGTTCAGGTCAAAGCTCGGCGCAGGTTCGGTGATGCTGACGCCGGTCACAGCCTCGGTGACCGTGACGATGCAGACGGCGTACTTGCCGCTGCCGTCCGCCGCGGTGGCGGTGATAAGCGCCGTGCCGGGCTTGATCGCGCACACTGTGCCGTCCAAAGCGACGGTTGCAATGGTGCTGTCGCTGCTCGTCCAGTTGAGCGAGCGGTTTTCGGCGTTGTCCGGATTGACTGCGACGGTGAGGTCGCCCGTTTCACCGACGTGCAGCGTAAGAGCGGCATCCATCGCAATGCTGCTGACGAGAATCGGGTCAACGGTGACGATGCAAGTCGCGGTGTGGCCGTTGGCCGTCGCCGTGATGGTCGCTTGACCGACCGCGACAGCGGTGATGTTTCCCTCGTCGTCAACGTTCACGATGGTGCTGTCGCTGCTTGTCCAAGTCACCGTTGCGTTCTCGGCGTTGGCAGGGAACACCGTGGCGACGAGTGTGCGCGGCTCGCTGGCCTTGGTCAAGGTGAGCGTGGCGGCGTCGAGGGTGACGCCGGTGACGGGATTCGCAACCGTAATGGTGCAAGTGTCCTGTTTGCCCTGATCCTCCGTGGTGACGGTGATGGTGGCGGTACCTGCCGCAAGCGCGGTGACGTTGCCCGCGGCATCGACGGTGGCGATTTCGGGATTGCTGCTCGCCCACGTCACCGTCTTGTTTGCGGCGGTGCTGGGGCTCACCATGGCAGTGAGCGTACCGCGGTCGCCGACGTTCAATGAGAGTCCGGATTGATCCAGCGCAACGCCGGTGACCTTTTGCCAGACGCGCACCACGCAGGTGGCGACGAAGCCGCCGTCCGCCGTGCGCGCCGTGATGACCGCGGTGCCCGCGCCGACGGCGGTGACGCTGCCGGTGCTGCTGACTGTGGCGACGCTTTCATTGCTGCTGGACCAGGTGACGGTCGTATCGTCGGGACCATAGTCGTCAGAGTCGGAGGTCAGCGTGGCGGTCAACGTATCATGTTCGAGGGGGTTCAGCTCTAAAGAGGATTTGTCCAGTTGGATACTCGTGACTCTGATTGCGCGCACGATGACGGGGCAGGTCGCGCTGACAGAGCTGTTGCTGGCAGACGTGGCGGTAATGACCGCGCTGCCGGCGGCGTGCAGTGTGACCGTGGCGGTGCCGTCGTTGTGGTCGATGACCGTGGCGACGGTTTCATTGTTGCTCGCCCAGATGATGCTCGGATCCGTGGCGTCGCCCGGCGTGACGGTTGCGGTCAGGGTCTGCGTCCGATCTTCGGTTTCGCGGAAGAACACATCGATGGAGCTCTTGGAGAGCGTGATGCGCTCCACAGATTTGGGCGTGACCGTAACGTAACAAACGTCGATTTTGCTGCCATCCACGGTGGTAACGATGATCTCCGCTTCGCCGACGCCAATCGCGGTGACAACGCCATTGTTAACGGTGGCAACGTTATTGTTGCTGCTTCTCCATGTGACGGCTGTGTTCGCCGCTGTGGAAGGCTCGATGACAGCAAGCAGTGCCTCGGAGACCTCGCCCTTCAGAAGCACAAGTCGTTTGGGCGTGACGCTTACGCTCTTGACGGAGAGATCCTCCACCGTGACGGTGCATCGGGCGGTTACGCCATTGGCTGCCGTGGCGGTGATGACCATCTTGCCGGCGCTCTTTGCGGTGACCTTCACGGTTTGGGTTTTGCCGCTTTCATTGGAGACTTCGCTCGGCGTGCCCAGCGTGACGACGTCCGGATCGCCGTTGCTCCAAGAAATGGTATCCTGCGTATCAAAGGGCTCAATGGTCAAGGTCAGCGTCTGTTCGGAAGGCTGCGCTTCGGTGCCGTTCAGGTAGAGGGTCAGCCTGCTTTCCAAGTGCAGCGACTTGATTTGATAGTCTGTTACCGTGACAGCACAGGTTGCCTTGACGCTGCCGCAGGAGACCGTAATGGTTGCGATACCCGCGGAGACTGCGGTAACGACGCCGTTTTGATCCACCGTGGCAACGCTTTCGTTGTTGCTGGACCACTCAAGAGCGTCGGTGGAATCCGGGGGATCGAGCGTTGCGATCAGCGTGGCGCTGTCGTTAACACCGCTCTTGTGCAGTCCCAACGCAAGCGCTGTGCGGTCAAGGGTGATGCTGGCGGCGGGCTGCTCGACTGTGACGGTGCAGGTGCGGCTAAAGTTGCCAATCCATGCGGTAACGGTGGCGATGCCGGCCTTTTTGCCCGCCAGTGTGACTCTGGCCTCGCCGGAGGTCTTGTCAATGGCGGTGCTGTTCTCCACAGCGACGGTATTCGGATCACTGCTGACCCAGGTGACGCTTCCCGCAGTGGTATCCGCAGGGGTGACGGTGGCGATCAGCGTGCCGGTGTTGGCGGAGTTCTCCGTGCGGTGAATGGTGAGCGTGCCGCGATCCAGCGTCAGTCCTGTCAGCGTGACGGTGACGGCGACCTCACAGCTTGCGTGGAACTTGCCGTCGGCAGTGGTGGCGGTGATGGTGGTGCTGCCGCCGTTGACAGCGGTCACCTTGCCGGTCGCATCGACCTTGGCGATGGTTTCGTCCGCACTTGCCCAGGTGACGGAGCTGTCGGTCACCGAGGGAGGCGTGACCGTAGCGGTGAGCGTTTGGAAGGCGCCCTTTTCCAGCACGATGCTTGTGGAATCAAGCGTAATGCCGCTGGCGGCAATGGGTTTGGCGGTGACGGTGCAGGCAGCGCTGACGCCGCTGCCGTCCTTGGCGGTTGCGGTGATGGTCGCCGTGCCGCTTGCGGCGACGGCGGTCACCACGCCGTTTGCATCCACGGTGGCTACGGCCTCGTTGCTGCTTGTCCAGGTGACGGCGCGGTTGTTGACATTCTCGGGGAGTATGGTGGGGATCAGCGTTGCGCTGGTGCCCTTCACCAGTGCCAGCTCACGCTCACCGAGTGTAATGCCGGTTGCCAGTACAACGACGTTGACCGTGCACTGTATCGTCTGCCCGTCCGCTGTGGCGGTGATGACGGACATACCGCCGTCCGCAGCAGTGAGCGTCACGGTGCCTGTCTTGACGTTATTATTGGTTTCGTATTGCGCGTTGCCCAGCGTGACCACGCCGTTGCTGCTATTGGTCCAGGCCACGTCGTTGGTGGTATCCGCGGGAGAGATGGTGAGGGTCAGCGTGGCGGTCGGAGGATAATCGGCAGATTTGCCATCGGGAGTATTGCGGTAGAGCACGAGCGTTTCCGAACCCAGTTGCAGGGATTCAACCTTGATCTCCGGCACCGTGACGGTGCAGGCGGCGACAATGGAATCGTTGTCCGCGGACGTTGCCGTGACCGTTGCCGTGCCGACCTTGAGACCCTGAACGGTGACGGTGGAGGTGCCGTCAGCTGCGACCGTCGGCGTGCCGAGCGAAGCGACCTCGCCGTTGTCGATTGTCCAGACGATCTCCTTGTTTGTCGCGTGACTCGGCCCGAGCTTCGCGGAAATCGTCTCGGTTTCGCTGACCTTAACGCGGATGCTCTGCGGCAGAGTATCAAACTTTTTAACCTGATAATCCGTGACCGTGACAGCGCAGGTTGCCTTGACGCTGCCGCAGGTGACCGTGATGGTCGCCCTACCCTCGCTGACGGCGGTAACCGTGCCGTCGGAATCCACGGTGGCGACGCCCTCGTTGCTGCTGGTCCAATTCGGCTCATCGGTGGAGGTTGAGGGCTCGAGCGTCGCGGTAAGCGTTGCTTGGCTGGCGGCGCCTTCCTTGTTCAGCGAAAGCGCCAGCTCCTCGGGAATCGAGATCGAAGTGGCACCCAGCTCCACGGTGACCTTGCACTGCGCCGTGACAAGAGCGCCGTCCGTGCCGTGGGTGCTGGTGACGAGGATGATCGCCTCGCCGCCGCTGACAGCGGTGACCTTGCCGTTCTGATCGACGGTGGCAATCTCCGGATGGAGGCTGGCCCAGGTCACGTCCTGATCGGTGGCGTTCACCGGATCAAGGGAGGCGGAGAGCTGTCCGTATCTCGCGGTGGGAAGAGCGGGATCGATGCGGAGCGTGAGCGGCGCGGGGTCGATGGCAAGACTGGCGACATCGACCTCCTGAACTGTGACGGCGCAGGACGCGGTGAAGGCGCCGTCCGCAGTCGTGACGCTGATGACAGAGATTCCCTCGCTGACCGCGGAAACAAGACCGGTCGAGCTGACGGTCGCAACGGCATCGTCGCTGCTGGACCAGGAGACGCGCTGATTGGAAGCGTCCTCCGGATGCACTGTGGCGATCAACTGCTGGGTCTCACTGACCGGGTTGGTCAGATACAGCGTGAAATCACTCTTGCTCAGTGTGACGCCGGTGACCGGGGTGGAAACTGTGATGTCGTAGGTATCCTGAATCGTGCCGTATCTGGCGGAGACAGCGATGACCGTCGTCGTACCGGCGGACAGGGCGGTGACGGTCACGGTACTTCCCGTGCTGCTGTTCAGTGAGAGTACACTGGGGTCAGATACGCTCCAGATCAGGCCCTGATTGGCGTCCTCGGGAGCCACAGACGCGGAGAGCGTCATTGTCTCGTGGGGGATCAGGGCGGTGCGCCCATCCTCGGACGTGATGCTGACATTCGTCACTTGGGGCCGGACCTGCACGGTGCAGGAGGATGAGAGATGCTCTAGCTCCTTGAGTCCGACCGTGGTTGCGGTGATGATGGCGCTGCCTCCGCCAACGGCGGTAACCGTGCCGTTGGAATCCACGGTGGCAACGGCTTCGTTGCTGCTGCTCCAGGTTACATCGGGGAGTGCGTCCGCCGGCTCGACCAGAGCGCGCAGTGAACGGGAGTCGCCGGTGTCAAGCGTCGGCAGGGATTCGACCGACTCCCCTTGAAACAGGATCGCAACGGATTCCACGTCGTCGGTGGGGATAATGTTGACCTTAACATCGTCGCTTTCCCTGAGCGCGGCGATGGAGATCGGAGAATTGGCAGCCAATTCCAGATTGCCGGGGACGTTGATTTCCGCCTGATCGACGTTGTTGAAAGCCCCGGCGGCAATCCACACGGTAGTTTCCGGAAGCGTAAAGGGAGTCGTTTTTGCGGGCGGATAGTACAGCAGCTGTACCGTGCCGTTGCTGTTGTACTGAAACAGAACGTCGTCAATCGCAAGGAAGTCCGTGTTGCCGGCTTCTACTTCGTACGCCGCGAGATTGGGGAAAACCGAGAGCGGATTGTGGGTGGAATCGTATATGTTCCAAACATTGGCGCCGATGCAGACCGTCGTGATTTTGTTGATGTACGGTTGAACGAATGCAAGGATGTCGTCAAAGTACGGGTCCTCATATATGCGCAGACAGTACGTACTGTCGGATGTGGGGTCCAATGCAAAGGAACCGTCTTCTGCTTCCACGCGGGCAAGATCACTTTCCTGGGCGGCGGAATTGCCGCTGGATTGCATGAGCGACAGGCCGCCCATGCGCATGAGCGGGGCTGCATCCTTCTGCGGGAGCGGATGATCCGCCTGTTCGGAAAGATCTTCGCTCTCCTGCTCAAGCGTCTCCTGCCGGACAGCGTCCTCATCCTCCTGCGGAGCGGTATCATTCTCATCCTGCGGGAGTGAGTCGCCATCGAGCGGTTGCGTCGATCCGTCGTCAGTCTGGATGAGCAACCCGTCCCCCTCCTGCGGGTATGTGTCATCGTCTGCCCGTACCGGTACCGGCAGCAGAGAAATCAGCATCACGCAGACCAAAATCAGAGAAGTCACTCTTTTCTTCAACATCGGACATTCCTCCCGGAAAAACGCAGTGCGTTTTGAATTCACATTATTTAAAATTTATATCGGCAGACGCGACGAAATAGTTAGAGAATCTCTGATGAAAAAAGCAGCAGGCGACCGTAAGGAAGCCTGCTGCAAGCGTATTTGGTTTTGCGGTTCAGACGACCTGACGCCCGTCTGACCAGACCGCGCGGATTGCGCTCTTGTCCATGAGGTAGATGCTGCGCTCAAAGCGCTCGCGAAGCGTCAGCTCGCGCACCGGCTCGGTGAGCACGCCGTCGTCCACGACGATTGCGTGGAGCGGCTGGCCCTTGGCAAAACCGCCGTCCGCGCCGAAGTAGCGGTGACCCGCGGTGGAGCCGAGGTAGTACGCCTCGTCCACGGTGAGGAACTCCGCCTCGCCGTCGGTCTGCATGTGCAGGATCTTGGACGCGCGGATGCTCATGGTGATGACGCGGTTCATGGCGAGGATCGCGCCGCCGGCGATGTCGCTGCCGAGCGTCACCCACACACCCTCACGGAGCATGGTGCGAATCGGCGCGACGCCGGAGCAGATGTTGATATTGCTGCCCGCGCAGTGGGCAACCACCACGTTGTGCCGCAGCAGCGCCTCGCGTTCTCGCTCATCGGAGTGGACACAGTGCGCCATGACCGTGTGATCCTTCCAGAGTCCGTACTTGGCGTAGGTCTCCCAATACTGGTCGCAGTCGGGGTGCAGCTCCTTGACGAAGGCGATCTCCCCGCCGTTTTCGGAGAGGTGGGACTGGACGTACAGCCCGCGCTCCTCGCTCAACTTGCCAAGCCATGCCATCAGTTCATTGGTGCATGACGGCGTGAAGCGCGGCGTCAAAATGGGCTTGATATGCTCGAAGCGCTTGCACTCGTCCAGCCAGCGCAACGTCTCGCGCTTGCTCTCCTCGGTGGTCTCCTGAAGCGTTGCGCCGCCGTTGCGGTCCATGTTCACCTTGCCGACGTAGCCCGTCACGCCCGCGCGCTCCAGTTCCTCCATGAGAATGAGCGTCGCGTCCGTGTGCAGCGAGGAGAACATACACACCCGCGTTGTGCCCCCGGTGATGAGGTCATTGGCGAGGCGGCGATACGTGCGGCGGGCGTAGTTATTGTCCGCAAAGCGCGCCTCGGTCTTGAACGTGTAGGTGTTGAGCCATTCCATCAGCGGCAAATCCATGCCCATGCCCAGCATGGGGTACTGCGGCGCGTGGAGGTGCATGTCCACGAAGGACGGCATCAGCAGCTTGTCGCCGTAGTCGATGTATTCCGCGTCCGCGCGCTCCGGCGCGGCGGGGAGCACGTCGGTCAGCTTCCCTGAATCGTCCAGCATCAGCGCACCGTGCGGCAGCGCGACCAGCTCGCCCAGCTTGGGAGAGTAGACGATACTTCCTTGTAAAATTTTCACAAAAATCAACTCATTTCATCAAAGTGCATCGTCATAGTAACACAAAGCAGGGCGAATTGCAAGCAAACATATTTTCCCGATGCGGCGCATAGGTTTGTCCGAGAAACCGATCCCGGAGGTGCCCTATGAAAAGACGGCTTTGGCGCCGCGCGCTGCGCGGCGGCGTATCCCTTGCGCTCGCGCTCACGACACTGTGGGCGGTGGCAGCCGCCGCGCCGGCGGAGAGCTTGGATGAGGCGGCGCGCTCGTTCGGCGGCAGCGCGCTGCCGCTGGCGATCGTGCGCTTTGAGCGCGGCGCGTTTTTCTCCGACACGGCGCTGTCGCCGGAAGCGCTGGCTGTGTTGCGGAGCGTTCCGCTGCTGCTTGCCGTCCGCAATGAGGCTGCGCCCGTTCAAAGCAATGACGAGGCCGAGAAAAAAACGCCTGCGCCGGCGGAGAACGAGACGGATTCCCATGCAGATAACGCATTAAATGAGCCGCTGCCGGAGCTCACCGTGCGCGACAACGGCGTGCCATCTACCACGCTGCGCCCCACCGATCCGTCTGGCTTTCTGGTAAAGGGCAGCGTCTACGTCCACAACACCTCCGCCGCCTCGCTGACGCAGAGCGACTTGGAGGGCGGATTTTCCGCCGTGCTGACGGACGACGCGCCGCAGGTGCTGATCGTCCACACCCACGGCTGCGAGGCGTACACCATGCCCGCGGGGGAGGAGTACGAAGCCTCCGACGACCACCGCACGCTGGATGCGAGCATGAACGTCGTGCGCGTCGGTGACGAGATCGCGCGGGTGCTGGAGGACGCGGGCATCGGCGTGCTGCACGACCGCACGCTCCATGACTATCCCAGCTACTCCGGCGCGTACAACCGCTCGCTGGAGACGGTGGAGCGCTATCGCGCGGAGCATCCGTCCATCGTCTACATCTTCGACGTACACCGCGACGCGGTGGCGGACGCGCAGGGCAACCAGTATAAGCTGCTGTGCGCCGAGGAGCCGAACGCCGCGCAGTTGGAGTTCGTCATCGGCTCCAACGGCGGCGGGCTGAGCCACGACAACTGGCGCGACAACCTGCGCCTCGCCTGCGCGGTGCAGGAGACGCTGCTCGCCGATTATCCCACGCTGATGCGCCCCATCATCGTGCGAAATTCCCGCTACAACCAGCAGGTGACCACCGGCTCGCTGCTCATCGAGGTGGGCACGGCGGGCAATTCGCTCGAAGAGGCGCTGAATGCCGCGCGGCTTTTCGCCGAGGGCTTTGCGGAGACGATAAAGGGGTAAGAAAAAGGAAGGCATTCGCCTTCCTTTTTCATGTACTCATTTCATCAGCTCTGCGATCATGTCGGTGTACGCGCCGGGATCGTCCAGCGGGAGGCCCGCGATCAGCAGCGCCTGATTGTAGAGGATCTTCGCGTACAGCTCCGCCTTGGGGCGGTCGCTCTTGAGCGCTTCCTCCATCGCCAGCACCGAGGGGTGGGCGGTGTTCAGCTCGAGGATGCGGTCCGCCTTGACCGGCTCGGTCATATCGAAGTTCTTGAAATACTTCTCCATCTCGAAGCTGAAGCCCTGTCCCGCGGACATGCAGGCGGGGTGGGTCTTGAGCCGGTGGGACGCCTTCACCTCCTTGACCTTGTCGCCCAGCACCTCCTTGACGAACTGCATCAGCTCCGTCTTTTCGTCGACGCTCGCCGCCTCCTCGCCGTCCAGCTCCAGATCGCCGTCGACGATGGAACGGAAGGGCTTGTCCGCGTAGTTTTGCAGGCCCTGGAGTACGAACTCGTCCGCTTCCCCCGTGAGGTAGAGGACCTCGTAGTTCTTGTCCTTCAAAAGCTCCGTCTGGGGCAGGGCGTCGATGAGCGCGACGCTCTCGCCCGCGGCGTAGTAGATGCACTTCTGGCTTTCGGGCATGCGGTCGGCGTACTCGCGCAGGCTCGTGAGCTTCTTTTCCGTAGAGGAGTAGAACATCAGAAGGTCCTTGAGCTCGTCCTTGCGATTCTCGCCACCCTCGCCCGCGACGCCGTAGCACAGCGCGCGGCCGTAGTTGCGGTAGAACTTCTCGTAGCCCTCGCGATCTTCCTTCATGAACTTTTCGAGGTCGGCAAGGATTTTCTTTTCGAGGTTCTTCGCGATGACCTTGAGCTGGCGGTCGTGCTGCAGCAGCTCGCGGGAGATGTTCAGGGAGAGGTCGGGAGAGTCCACCACGCCGCGCACGAAGCGCAGGTAGTCCGGCAGCAGCGCGTCGCACTTGTCCATGATCATCACGCCCGCGCTGTAGAGTTGGAGACCCTTTTCAAAGGCTTCGGTGTTGAAGTTCAGCGGCTTGCTGCCCGGAATGAACATCAGCGCCTTGTAGGTGACGCTGCCCTCGACGGAGACCGTGATGACGCGCTGGGGCTTTTCAAAGTCGCGCGCCAGCTCCTGATAGAACTTGGCGTACTCCTCGTCCGTGACCTCGCTGCGCTTGCGCTGCCACAGCGGCACCATGGAGTTGATGGTGGTCAGCTCGTCGACCATCTCGTATTCGGGCTTTTCGGGGTCGCTGCCCGCCTTCTCCTTCTGCACGGGGGTCAGCATGCGGATGGGGTAGCGGATGTAGTCGGAGTATTTCTTGATGAGGGAGTACAGCTTGTAGTTGTCCATGTACTCGCTGTACTTCTCGTCCTCGGTGTCGGCCTTGACGTGCATGATGATGTCGGTGCCGACCTCGGCTTTTTCGCACTCGGTGATGGTGTAGCCGTCCGCGCCGGAGGACTGCCACTGATACGCCTGCTCGGAGCCGTACTTCTTCGTGACGACGGTGATCTCGTCGGCGATCATGAACGCGGAATAGAAGCCTACGCCGAACTGACCGATGATGTCCACGTCCTCGCTCTCGCCGGCCTCCTTGCGGAACTGGTAGGAGCCGGAGGCAGCGATGACGCCGAGGTTGTTCTCCAGCTCGTCCTTATCCATGCCGATGCCGTTGTCGGACACGGTGATGGTGCGCTTGTCCTTGTCCACGGAAATTTCAATGAAGAAATCGCCGCGGTTCTTGCCCACCTTGTCGTCGGTGAGGGAGAGGTAGCAGAGCTTGTCGATGGCGTCGCTGGCGTTGGAGATGATCTCGCGCAGAAAGATCTCCTTGTGCGTGTAGATCGAGTTGATCATCAAATCCAGCAGGCGCTTGGACTCCGCCTTGAATTGCTTTTTTGCCATAAAAACACTTCCTTTGGTATATTCAACAGATGGTATTATAACACAAAAGCTGTGCCGCGCAAGTGCGCGGCACAGCTTTTTACGCTTTGTTCAAAAACTGTTACTTGATGATGACGGTGCGGGTCGTCCCGTTCCAATCCACCGTGTGATCAAAGAACTGGGCGAGGTAACGGATGGGCGCGTAGGTGCGATCGTTGGCGATGACCGCCGCGGTGTCCATCGTGACCGTCTGGCCGTCGGCGGTGCGGGCGGAGCTGCTGCCGATGGGGAAGTAGATGGTCTTGCTGCCGTCGGTAAAGATCGCCTCACGGGCAGAAGCGTCCCAGTCAACGGTCAGGTTCAGCGCCTCCGCCACGGCACGCAGCGGCACCATCGTGCGGCTGTTCTTGTCAATGAAGGGCTTCGCGTCGGTCCAGATCACGGCGCTGCCGTTCACCGTCACGCCGATGTCGTTGGGATCGGGGGCGGTGAAGCCCTCGGTGATCTTCACGGTGCCGCTGGTATAGACCAGCGTGTAGACCTTGCTGACCTTGGTGGCGGCGCCGTCACTGAGCTGCACGTCGAGGCGGTGCTTACCTTCCGTCAGCGCGGAGAGGTCGATCTCGCAGTACGCGGAGGAGGAAACCTGCTTGCCGTCGAGCGTGAACTGCTGCGCCATGTTCATGTTCTTATAAGTGTGTCCCGTGGCACCGAGAACGAGAGTGCCGCTCATCTTTTCATTGAGCTGCGTGATAGGGATGAACGTCGCGGCGGAGGTCTTGCCCGCAGCGATCAGCGACGGGTTCGCCGCGATGGCGCTGTCGACGCGATTCTTGGTGCTGCCGGTGAGCGTATAGTCGTTGCCGTTGAAGTTCTTGTCAAAGTAGACGATCGCCTTGACCTCGGGATACGCCATGGTCAGCTCCCGGAACTCCTTGGCGACCTGGTCGGCTTTGTAGTTGGCGACGCCGCTGTACTCCATCGCGCCGCCCTCGGTGGCGATGACGGGCTTGCCCTTGGCGCGGGCGACGGCAACCACCTCGGCCGCGTTGTTGATGGGATCGGCAAAGCGCCCGGAGTGGGTGAACTCCTGCCACATGAGATCACTGCCGCCCGGGTTGGTGTAGCTATAGTACAGCGACAGGCCGACCCAGTCCACCAGAGAATTGTTGGGATAGAAGGTCGCCAGATCGACGCCCCAGCCCGAAGAGTAGTTGGGCGACCAGACCAGCTCCGCCTTGGGAGCCACGGAGCGCGCCATGTTGGCGACATAGTTGTAAGCGGCAATGAAATCGGCGGGCGTCACCGTGTCGGTCCAGACGTTGAATTCCGCACCGATGCGAATCAGCACAGGACTCTTGAGCGACGCGGCAAAATTGAGTGTATTCTTGAGGTTTGTGTCATATGTGCCGGACGGAATCGCGCGGGCAGTGGTGCCCTCGCCCTTGAAGTTGAGGTTGATGAGGATGACGCGCTTACCATCCGCCTTCGGCGTGATCAGATAGCCGAAGTCGCCGGCGCTCTGACTTTCCAGCTCCACGTAAACAGAAACGATGCTTCCATCATTGTAGCAGCCGTCGATGGGCGATCCGTAGTAGGCACCGGAGGCTGCCGCGATCTTGGAGCCGTAGGTTTTGCTCTGCGTGTAGGACGCGGCATAGAAACCGTAGAACGGCTCCAGCGCGCTCAAGTGTGCCTGGCAGCGGGTGATCATGTCCGCACGATCAATGCCGAGGCTTTCCAGATACTGGCTGACTTCCAGCAGCGCTTTGGTGTTTTTGATCGCGCCGTCCCAATCGCCCTTTTTCTCATAGACCTCGTTTTCGAGGCGCCAGAGATAGACGTTGTAGTAGTTGTGCGCGATATCCTCGTTGCGCTCATACTTGGAGAGGAACGCGAGGTACGCGTCGCCCTTGGCGAGGATGTTGGCTTCGTCGCCGCCCTCGATCGCTTCGTTGTACGCAACAAGGTACGGCCAGTAGCCCTTGGGCAGCGCGGCGAAGGCGTTGACCGAGAGCAGGGAGAGGGACAGCGTCAGTGCAAGGAGTAAGGGAAGAATGCGATGCTTCATGATCTGGTTTTCCTTTCTTTGGTAATGTATTTCACAATATAACAAATTTTTCACAAAGTGTCCACAAAAAAAGAAACTTCTGTCACCAGACGGGAGCCGGAGCACAAAAGAAGGCGTCCGCGGCCGCGGACGCCTTCTTTTATCATCGTTGTTACAGATTCGCCTCGATGGCCTTGATGAACTCCTGCGGGGGCATGACGCCGATCTTCTTGTCGACCTCCTTGCCGTCCTTGAAGAACATCACGGTGGGGATGGACATGATGCCGAAGCGCTGGGCGAGCTCCGGTTCGTCGTCCACGTTGACCTTGCCCACGACCGCCTTGCCGTCGTAGTCCGCCGCCAGCTGCTCGATCACGGGGCCGAGCATCTTGCAGGGGCCGCACCACTCCGCCCAGAAATCCACGACCAGCAGACCGGGCTGCGCCAGCGCCTTGTCGAAACCTTCTTCAGAAAAGTGTACCAGTGCCATAGTTGTGTCTCCTTTTTCGTTGTATTTTGAATAGTTTATTTGTCCTGCTTGTCCAGATATTCACACGCGGAGAGTCCCGCGATGTGTCCCTCGCCCACGGCCTTCGCGACCTGAAGCGGCGCGCCGGTGCAGTCGCCGCAGGCGAACACGCCCTCGACGCTGGTGCGCATGGCGCGGTCGACCTTGATATAGCCGCCGTCCAGCTCCAGCGCCGGCAGCAGATCCGTCGGCGCGACGGACGCGCGCAGCACGAACACGCCCGCGCAAGGCACGTCCGTGCCGTCCAGCGTCACGCCGGTGACCATCTGCTCGCCGTGGATCTCCAGCTTGCCCGCGGGGATGAACGGGATGTCGTCCGCAAGCTCTGCGGGCTTTTTCGGCGCGGTGTAGGTCACGTTGCAGCCGATGCTCTTGAGGTACTTCGCCTCCTCCGGCGCGTCCGCCGTGCGGCCCGCGACCACCACGTCCTTGCCGCGATACAGCATGCCATCACAGGTGGCGCAGTAGCTGACGCCGCGGCCCAAGAACTCCTGCTCGCCGACGAACTTCGTCTGCCGCACCACGCCGGGGGACATAATCAGCGCCCTGCCCTGATACATGTCGGAGCCGACGGTGACGGTGAAGCCGTTCCACGCCATCAGCGAGATCGCGCGGCCGGTCACAAATTCAACGCCCGCGCCCTCGGCGTGCTTCTGGAACTCCTCCAGCAGCTCGTAGCCCGTGTGGCCGGGGAGGCCGAGATAGTTGTCGATTTTTTCCGCTTTTGCAAGCGGGCTGTCCTGCCAGCGGTTGCCGATGACCAGCGCGGTCTTGCCGCGGCCGCGTGCCGCGACCGCCGCCGCCAGCCCCGCGGGGCCGCTGCCGAGGACGACCAGATCATAATTCATGGCGTTTCGCCTCCGCTTTTTCTGTAGTATACCCGATTTGTTGCGCTCTGACAAGGGGTTTGACAAAAAAAGATTGAGCTAAATTGATTCTAGCACAAAATTTGTGGCCAAACTGTTAATTTTCACGCCCGCGCTTTACGCGGCAACGGGAACCGTGTATAATTTCCGCAGGGAGTGAGCGATATGTATCGATTTGTCAATTGGCTTCGCAATTCGATTGCGCGGTTCATGTACGGCCGCTACGGCATCGACCAGCTGGGCTGGGCGACGCTGGCCGCGGAAATGGTGCTGACCCTTGTCTCCGGTTTTGTTCGGGTGCAGGCGGTGTGGACGGTGCTGCGGCTGCTCGCGCTGGCGCTGACCTGTATTTTGTTTTACCGCATGTTTTCCCGCGACATCGCCAAGCGCCGGGCGGAGAACGCGTGGTTCCTGCGGTGGTGGACGCCGCTGCGCACCGGCTTTCGCGACGCGCGCGCCCGTCGGGCAGACAAGGCGCACAAATACGTTAAGTGCGAATGCGGTGCGTGGTGCCGCGTGCCGCGGAACGTGGGCAAGGTGGAGCTGATGTGCCCGCGCTGCGGCGCGAAGAAGATCGTTAAAACGTAAAGAGACGCCGCAAGGCGTCTCATTTTACTCCCATGTTTTCCACACGTCGGGCTGATAGCCCACCGTCGCCTGCTTGCCGTTGCGCACCACAGGCGTCTTGATGAGCTGCTGGTTCTCAAAGACCTTATCCAGTCGCTGGGCCTCCACCAGGCAGCGCACCAGCGCGAGCGTCTGCGTGTCCTTGGCGTTGGGGTCGAGCAGGTTGTCGAGCCCCTTCACCGCCTGTACGACGCTTTGCAGCTCGCCCCGGCTCATGCCCTTTTCCTTGAGGTCGATCATTTGATATTTGACGCGGCGCTCCTTGAAGTAGCGCTCCGCTTTCTTGGTATCAAAGCACTTTTTTGTGCCGAAGATCTGAATGTTCATGTGCAGCCCTTTCCGCTGAATCGAGATGGCAAAACTATACACCCGCTGCGCGCGAGAAGCAAGCGGCTTCTGCGGATTTGAGCCTTGCGGTGAAAAGTGTTGCATTTGCTTTGCGCTGATGATATTATTACATCTAAAAAGACGCAGCAAGCGAAAGAGAGAGGAGAATGAATATGAGTGAAGCGAGTGAAGGAATCTTGGCTGACGCCAGAAGAGATCTTGCTATTGATAAATGCACGGGAGGCAAATGGCAAGAAGCGCTTTGGAAGAAGATCTATAAACACATGTTGGAAAGCGATATGCTCCCGTTCCCGCTCTATCACGGTACAGGGACCTATGCGCGGTCTCTGTCCGCTGAGGAGAGAGCACAGCTTCTGACCAGTTGCCGCATCGTGAGAGAGTACCTTACGCCCATCCTGGAAAAGCACCAGGTCACTGATGGTATACCAAGATCTTACGCCGCCCTTCTGGCAATGAGAATCAAGGAAAAGAGCGAAATGTTCAAATACGATAGCCTCTATCTTACATCGAGCCTATACAGAGCGTACAACTATGGCAAGGAGGGACCGTATTGCGGTGAGCAGTTTCATGTGGCAGAAACGCTTGACACAGAAATGACCGAAGCGGGCATTCCATATCCTCCGGCAAGCGAGGAACAACGCGCGGCTCTTGAGCAGATTCGCACGATAGCCAGCCTTCCATCCGAGCCGGTGGTTATTTGCTTCCCGCACTTGCGCCGTGATGACGTTCAGAGTATGGAAAATGGTACTCCGGTAGAGTGGGAGAAGATCTTCAACAGTTATGTAAACAGGGATGATCAACGCAGCTTTCGTATGCGGGAAGGCATTTCTCTTCGGGACGGGATACGCATTGACAAAGACAAAGTGGAGGAATACCGGGAAGCGATGGAAGCGGAAAGAATTGCCATGATTGTGGACGTTGCCCGGAAAGAACTGCCGGGTATTCTGCGCGAATTGGTTCTGGAGAGCGAGCCGAATCCGAGTCTGGCGGATTTTTCCGCAGAGGAGCTTTCCGCCGCCTGCGAGAGGGTTGCGGCGAGAAACATTGATCGGATAAAGGAAGACAAGGTGTGGTTCTAGTGACAGAGCGTGACGCCATGGATGAGAAAGCCCTAAAAACAGAAAAAATCCCGGAAATCGAAAGATTTCCGGGATTTTTTGGTGCCTCGTCGGGGATTCGAACCCCGGACACCCTGCTTAAAAGGCAGGTGCTCTGCCGACTGAGCTAACGAAGCAAATATATAGAAACGGGCGAGCCGTTGGTGATCGTCTGGCAGGGATGGCTGGACTCGAACCAGCGAATGAGGGAGTCAAAGTCCCTTGCCTTACCGCTTGGCTACACCCCTATATGGGGAAGAGGGATCGGGACGAACCCGATCCCTCCCCTGTTGTGGGGTGGGTAAAGGGACTCGAACCCTCGACACCCGGAACCACAATCCGGTGCTCTAACCAACTGAGCTACACCCACCACATATGTTGTATCCTGCGCGAGCCGCGTGTTTCGGGGCATTGGTACGCCAGAAGGGATTCGAACCCCCGACCCACGGCTTAGAAGGCCGTTGCTCTATCCAACTGAGCTACTGGCGCATAGGATGGAGCAGGTGACGGGAATCGAACCCGCATCCCCAGCTTGGAAGGCTGGTGCCCTGGCCATTGTGCTACACCTGCAAGAGCGCCTTCCGAAACACTGTCAGCTTGTGCATCATACCACGGGCAAAGGCGGCTGTCAAGATATTTTTGCGTTTTTTGTGGACAAATCAGAGGAAAAGTACTTGCATGTAGCGAAAAGTTGTGGCATAATAGCGGAGCGGTTCTGCCGCAGAAGAGAATACGGACAGGTATCGAAGTGGTTATAACGGCCCTGACTCGAAATCCGTTGCGTTAGGGTGGTCATAGCCCCCAAAAAATCAACAATTTAATACATGGACAGGTATCGAAGTGGTTATAACGGCCCTGACTCGAAATCAGGTGTACCCGCAAGGGTACCGTGGGTTCGAATCCCACCCTGTCCGCCAGAAGCCCTTGAAAACAGACGTTTTCGAGGGCTTTTTTCATGCCCGAATTTGCAGTCACGATTTTGCATGGAGAGCAAAATGCAGTCAATGAAGTAATAGATTTTCCCGTTTTGCAGTAAAAACGTAGCTACGGAGGAGGTGTGCGCGCTATCGGTGTTTTGAAGTGAAAAAAGGTGAAATGCAGTAAAAATGCAGTAAAACCTTGCAAAGACCTATAAGAAGCTATAAGCAAAAACAAAGCAATACATGACGGAGGTAATGATTATGGAAGAAATCAGAGAGCCGAACTATGGCAATCTTAAAGAGGCGCTCGGTGCGGCAAACGCCGCTAATATCACGTCAGCCCTGCTATCGTCGGAGCTTTTCGATGACTTCATGGATATGGCGGGGCATGACGGGGAGACCGCCAAGACCTTTGTGGAGCTGATGTCCTCGCTGATGGACAAGAACTGCTATGCCGAAATGCAGTCCGTGCTGACCATCCTCTGCGCCTTTGCCGAGAGGGACTACCCCGAAGAATTGAAAGCTGTTGCGGACAGTCCGCTTGACTTAAAGGCCCTTATGGGGGAGATGGTCAGCGACTTTGAGGATATTCTGGCGCAGGAGTATGAATAATTCCGGGGTGAGTATCGGTGACGGCCCTATCTTTGCCCTATTTCTATGGCTGCGAAGCGGAGCAATTTGCCTTTTACCGCATCCCAAAGTTGCTTATGTCCGATGAACGCTTCCGGGGCGTATCCACGGACGCCAAGCTGCTTTACGGCCTTATGCTTGATCGCATGAGCTTGTCCCTAAAGAACGGCTGGCAGGACGAGCAAGGGCGAGTTTACATCTACTTTCCCGCCGACGAGATCATGTCTACACTGAATTGTCAAAGCGAAAAGGCGTCAAAGCTCCTCGCAGAGTTAGACAGCAAAAAAGGCATCGGCCTTATTGATCGAGTGCGGCAGGGGCAAGGCAAGCCGACAATAATATACGTCAAGAACTTCGCTTGCAACTCATTCTTTGAATAAACCAGCCACAGAACGGGAAACACACAATCTTTCTAACTTTTTTTGAAATTCGATTATCGAATTTCTTGACCTTTGAAAATCGAATTTCAAGACATTCGGAAATCGAAAGCAAAAAAGACTGATAGAGTTAGACTGATAAAAAATATACTTTCCGAGAAAAGAATACCGTTTTTGTTATCACAGGAGCCGAAAGGCTCTTTTTTTGTTGGAGGAGGTGCTTATTTGAAAACAATCGCATTGGCAAACCAAAAGGGCGGCGTGGGAAAGACCACGACCGCCGCAAGTCTCGGCGTTGGTCTTTCCCGGAAGGGTAAGAAAGTCCTGCTGATCGACGCCGACGCGCAGGGCAACTTGACGCAGATGTTGGGCTGGCCGCAGCCCGACGAGCTATCCCCTACCCTTGCCGATCTCATGGGGAAAATCATCACGGACAAGCCGCTCGCCCCCGGCGAGGGCATCTTGGAAACGGACGAGGGCGTCCATCTTGTGCCGGCGAACATCGAGCTTTCCGCGATGGAGGTCACGCTGGTCAATACGATGAGCCGCGAAACGGTGCTGCGGCAGTTTCTTTCTTCGGTCGGTAGCCAGTACGACTACGCCATCATCGACTGTATGCCGTCGCTCGGTATGCTGACGATCAACGCCCTCACCGCTGCGGACAGCGTGATTATCCCAGTTCAAGCGCAATATCTTCCGGCAAAGGGGCTGGAACAGCTCCTAAAGACGGTGGCGCGCGTCAAGCGGCAGCTTAACCCACGTCTGGAGATCGACGGCATCCTGCTGACGATGGTGGACGAGCGGACGCGGCTATCAAAGGGCATCGTGGACTTGATACGCCGCACCTACGGCGGTCATGTGTTCACGACGCAGATCCCGCGTTCCGTCCGCGCCGCCGAGATCAGCGTGGAGGAAAAGAGCATTTACGACCTCGACCGCAACGGCAAGATCGCCGCGGCCTATGAAAATCTGACGAGGGAGGTGCTGAATGGTGGCAAGCAAATTAGAAAACATCGGTCTGACTTCGCTCGATGACCTGTTTAAGACCGGCGAGGAACGGCAAGCGGAGCAAGGCGAGCGCGTGCAGATCGTTCCTGCGGATAAGGTTTTCCCCTACGCCCGCCAGCCGTACAGCGTTGACCGCCCCACGCCCGACCTTGTGCGGCTCATGGACAGCATTGAGCGCAACGGCATTGCGGAGCCGATGATTGTGCGCCCGCGTGAGGGCGACACCTACGAAATTATCGCGGGCCATCGCCGCGACTACTGCGCGAAAGCGGTGGGGCTGGAAACGCGCCCGGTCATCGTCCGCGAGTACACGGACGAGCAGGCGGACATTCTGGTGGTAGACTACAACATCAACCGCGAGGACTTGCTGCCGAGTGAGAAAGCCCGTGCCTATAAGCTGAAGCTGGACGCTATGAAAAGGCAGGCGGGACGCCCTACAAAAAATTCGTCCCAAGTTGGGACAGATTTTCCAAAAGCAAGGTCAGATGAGATTTTAGCGGAGCAAGTGGACGAAAGCCGTATGCAAGTGCAGCGGTATATCCGCTTGACAAAGCTCATTCCCCCGCTTCTCGCAAAGGTGGACGACGGGACGCTAAAATTCGTCCCCGCGTCCGATTTTCTTTCCCACCTGTCCGAAAAAGAGCAGACCTACCTCGCGTTCATCATGGAGCGCGACGAGGCCGCGCCCTCGCTCGACCAAGCCAAGCGCATGAAGCAGATCAGCGAGCAGGGCAAGCTGACCGAGGAGGTCATGGACGTTATCATGCGCGAGGAAAAGCCGTTGGAGCGCAAAATTACGATCCGCGACGACCGTCTAAAGCGGTTTTTCCCCAAGAGCTACACCCCGCAGCAGATTGAGGACGTAATCATGAAGCTGCTGGAGGGCTGGTATCGCCGCCGCCAGCAGGAGCAGGCGCGATGAAGGGAGCGTGAACGTCATGAGAACCGATTTACCCGAAACCTGCCTGTCCACCATGCCGGGGACGGGCGAGCTTATCATCATCAAGCGCGGCGAAACCGGCTACTACCGCTCCGAATGGAATACCGACGACGCAGCGTACAACAAGCGCATTGCGGAGGACCATAACCTTGCGCGCGGGCTGACGCCGGCACAGGTCGAAGCGATGCGCGTCGGCTCCATGTTCGGCTTTGCCGTGCCGGGAGCCAACCCGCAGATGTACCTTGACGCTGCAAAGCAAGAGCGGAAATACCGTGTGCAGGGGCATATCAAGGACACGGTAATCAGTCTGTACCACCCGATAACGTGTGTCCTTCACGATTATAAGGTCGTCGGTCAGGACGTGACCTATCTGGAGCCGGTTGCCCTGCCGGACGCTATGATGGGCGAGGAAAGCGGCATTACGCTGTTTGCCGAGATGGTAGGCGGCGAGCCGCTGATCCCCGTCATTGCAAAGCAGTCCGAGAACAAAAGCTACGCAATCAGGCTGGCGGAGGGCTGCTTTTCCAACTTCCGGGAGATCAATCACGGTTATCTGATCCTCGCAAAAGTCCGCGTCGGTGCAAAGGAGTTTGTGCTTGCGGAAAACCAAACGGCACCGAGCCGGTATGTGACATGGGGGCGGACGCCCGCCAATGACGGCGACGGCGAGCCGAATTACTATCACGGCAACTATTGCAGCGACCGCGCCGCCGCAATACTCGACTTCTGCGACCGGGCAAGAGAGCAATACGAATATGAAATCTCTGCGCGCCGCATTGTGCCGCACAGGGAAAACAACAGAGAAAGGTAGGCAACGATGAGCAAACAGGCAAAGGAAATGGTCGGAGAATATGAAGTGACGCAATCTCTCAGGATGGGCGGAAAGGTGTTGCTGATTGGCTTAAACGAGAAGAACAAGGAAGCACCGTACATGACCTGCTGCAAAGTCACCAGCCCGTTCGGAGAGGTTTACGGCGATATGGTGATCGGCAGCGATTACTTGGCGATCATGCGTCTGTTCTCCGACAGATTGCAGGAGCAGGTCAAATCGGTCGAGCGTACCCGCGCGGAACACAACGTACCGCTGGAAACGCTCGGCATGGAGCATTGCCGCAAGCGCGGCGAAGAGGAAAACCTCGCCGGGAATCTTATCATCATACGCCCGTCCAGCCTCGCCCCGGAATACCGCACGGCGGACTGCCAGCTCGGCTACGCCACGGGCGGTTTCGGCTGTTCGCCGGGAGCGGGCGGGCGCGCGGTGTACTTCCGCGAGCTGATCTCTGGCGAGGAATGCCGCTGGAACATCGGTGACGTGCTGGGCATCGCGGACATGGAAAAGCTGCCCGAATGGGCAAAGCAAAAGGTCGCGGAGCACGAAAAGGCTCGCGCCGAGAGGAAAAAGGAACGAGGTGAAGCGAGATGAGCGAGCCTGTAGATATCATGGGCGTGGTCGCGTTCCCCAACGAGAACGGCAAGCGGAACTGCCGCTTTATCGACCCCCAATACAACCTGCTTTTTACCGTGCCGGACGGCGGCAGCGTCGTCCTGACCGATATTGACGGTACACGCAGGACTCTTGCGTGCGCCTACATCGACGACTATCACGTCAAGATCGGCAGCAGCGTCTTCCATATCTGCGAGTTTGCGGAGCGTATGCACGAAAACGGCACCGTTTACCAGCCGGAACAGCCGAACGGGACGGAGAAGTATGGCATCTACGAGATCTACCAAATCAACGATCTTGTCGGCGTCGATTACTGTTTCCGTCCTTATGACGAGGCAAAGAAACAGATCAAGCTGACGGACTACCGGCGCGTCTACGCCGGTATGTTCCCGGAAAAGGGCAAGCTGGACGACATTTTCATGGAGCATAACCGCGATTCGCGCCCGTTCGGGCGCAAAATGCGCTCCATGTCGGTGAGCGACATCGTGGTCGTCACCAAGAGCGGTGAGAAACACGCCTACTATGTGGATAGCGTCGGATTTGAACAGGTAGACGAGCTGTTGCGGGCAAAGCAGCCACAGAGGGCAGGACGCTCGCTCAAGAAGAAGCGGAGTGAGCCAGAAAGATAGACATACTGTCTTTTTGTCAGAACAGATAATTAAGTTTGACAAAAAAAGAGAATTCCTGTATACTTAACGCACTATTATGCTATACTTTAATTGTCAGGCAATAGAGAGGGGGAGGAATATCCTAATGAAAATTCAGGAAATTGCAATCCGCGATTTTAAAGCACTAAAAGACGTGTCTTTTCAACCGGGCCGCGTGAATGTTTTTGTTGGAGCAAATGGGTCAGGAAAATCAACTCTACTTGAGGCCATCGGAGTTTTAAGCGCAGCAATGACAGACCGAGTCGATGGCAACTCTTTAACAAGAAAAGGCGTTAGGTTAAGTGCACCGTCTCTTTATAAGTCTGCATTTAGCGGAGGACAGCGCAGTCAAACCATTTCATTTGACGTTAGATGGAACTCATCTCCGAATAGTGACTCTCTCAAATATACGGTTCATTTGAACACGCCTTCAGATGATAACGCTTGGCGTTATCACTCGGAAGCGCTTATGCAGGGAGAAAAGAAGATATGGGGACGGAGCGGGCGATCCAAGGAAAGCTATGACAATTTCGTTGGAATGCTCCTTACTGACCAATCAGAAACTTTGTCGCCTGTTCGAAGTGCAATTGAACCGTTCAGGAATTATGCAATATACCAGCCTTTTACAGCCGCTTTACGAGGAACACTTGCTGATCCACAGCAGTCCATTCCGGTCGGATTGAGCGGCGGCAGATTGGCCGAGGCGATTGAGGAATTGATACGTGAGGAAGACGGGGACCTCCTTTTAGGTGCTGGAAGCGATGTTTATCTGGATGATGTTCTTGAACTTATAGATTGGGCTGATTCCATTAATGTTGCCAGTCCGACAAAAGAACGAGTTAACTCCGCAATTCCGGTCAGCAGAAGGGTGTTAGAATTTAAGGATCGTTATATGCAGGATCAAAGGCGGTTCACCGCTTATGATGCAAGCGAAGGCGCACTCTACGTTTTGTTCATGTATTGTTTGGCGCTTCACCCGAAAGCACCGCTCATTTTTGCTGTAGATAATTTTGATCAGGCAATGCATCCTCGCCTCGCAAAAGAGGTTATGAAAAGCATCAGCAAAATCATAATCCAGCAAGGGAAGACCGTATTTCTTACGACACATAATCCGCTTGTCCTAGATGGCCTTGACCTTAATAATGAAGACGTGCGTCTCTTCACATTGAATCGAATGCAGAAGAGCGGTTTTGTGTCTATTGAAAGAATTACTGTCAGAGATGAACTAGTTAAAGAGAGGTTGCCCTTATCTCAGTTGTGGACAACGGGTAGAATTGGAGGGGTGCCTGACCTGATATGAAAACCATAGGGATTGTTTGTGAAGGCGACCGCGATAACGATATGATAAAAGCGGTTGTAGCGCATTTTATGGAGGAAGAATTCCAATTCTTGTGGTTACAACCGAGCGCGGAGTTTGGAAATATCCAAAACGGCAGCGGTTGGAAGGGTGTGTGGAGATGGTGCAGAGCTTTTCCCGGTTCTTTGCATCAATATTTGACCGGTATTGATCCCAAGATTGATTTGCTCATCGTTCAAATGGACGCAGATGTTGCACGGTGCGAAAAAGAAGCCTTTTGTCTGGCGATTGATATGAAATGCCCTGGCCAGTTGCAGGAAGATCCGCTGAATTGTTCCATCGCGAAAGGCGGAAATTGTGCTCAAAAACTGCCACCGAATGGTGTGTGTGACGGAAGCGTCAAAGAACGAACTGATTACTTGAGAAAGGTCATCACTGATTTACTGGCTCTTGACGGCAGTGAGTCTGTTGTAATCACAATACCGTGTGATTCTACCGATACATGGGTGCTGGCAGCTTTTGAGGACGGCCTTACCGATGCAGAAAGTATAGTCGATCCGTGGAGTTCCATAACACATCGAAAAGAATATCACGGCATTCGAATACCGGGAGGCAAAAAGTCCAAGAAGCCGTATTCCCAGTTGATTGACCGTGTGTGTGAAAATTGGGCATTAGTAAAGGATCGTTGCCCGCAGTCATTAAGATTTGAAACCGACGTTAAAAACGCTCTCGCTAAAGAAGTACAAACGGCTGAATAATGTGCGACTGGTGATATTCATCGAGCGGTCTCATCCGAGGCCGCTTTTCTTATGCCCAAAACCATCGAAAAGGAGGTATCCCATTGCCAAGCAAACTGCAAACCATCATTGACTACGCGCAAAAGCTGACCGTAGACCTTGCGGAGCAGCGCGGCGTCTGGCAGAGCTATCTGCTGACCGCCGCCCGCGTCTACAAGTACCCGTTCCCGGAGCAGCTTTTGATCTACGGGCAGCGCCCCGACGCCACGGCCTGCGCTCCCATCGAGTTATGGAACGAGCGCATGGGACGCTGGGTAAACCGCGGCGCAAAAGGCATCGCGCTGATCGACGACAGCGGTGAGCGTCCGCGACTCAAATACGTTTTTGACGTGTCCGACACTCACCCCGGCAACTACCGCGCACTCACGCCGCGCCTCTGGCGCATGGAGCCGCAATTTCAAGACGCCGCGGTGGAGGCGCTGGCAAACGCTTTCGGCAGTCCCGACGAGGCCGCGTCCTTTGCCGACCACATCATTGCCGTCAGCCGCATTGCCGCGCAGGACAACCTCGCGGACTACCTCGACGAGCTGCGGAATGTCAAGACCGACAGTTTTTTGGAGGAGCTGGACGACCTCAATCTGGAAACCCGCTTCCGCAGGCTTTTGACAAACAGCGTCGCGTTCACGGTTTTGACCCGTTGCGGCATCGACGCCGCGCAGTTTTTGGAGGCAGAGGACTTCGACGGGCTTTATGAGTTCAACACGTTCGATACCATGACCGTCCTCGGCACGGCGACCAGCGACGTTTCCCGTATGATGCTGCTGGAGATCGAGCGCACCATCAACGGCATCAACCGTCAAAAATTTGCAAACCGCGAGCAAAGCGGTTATTCTGCAAGCAAGGAAGCAGAACAACAACCCGCCGAGAAAGAAAAGGAGGAAGGCGATCATGACACAAACGCTGACGTACACGATGAAGGGCGATTACCAGTACCCCGACCTGACGCTCCCGGAGCAGACGGAGGAGATGCCGCTGGGCAAGTACGGTCTGATGCACAAGAAGTACCTCAAGCAGAGCCGACCGGCGACGTACAACCGCCTGCTGCTGTCCGGGAGGCTGACGGCGCATTTGGTGGAGATCGACCGACAGGCGACCGAGATGGTATCCTCGCTGACGGCGCAGATGGCGCAGACAGAGGGCGTGACGGAGAGCATGAAGGCGACGGATCAGATGTTGTGGGTACAGAGCATGAACAACATCCGGCAGAGGGCGGAGGAAATCGCTACGAGGCAACTGATTTACAACTAAGCCGACACGATTTCGACACACCGTCTGAAATACCCTATTACTACTACGACGCGGAGAAAAACGAGCTACTCCGCACCAGCGACGCCCTAAAAGAGCATAGAGCAGAGATTGCCGCATTCTTTGCCGTCCATGAGGACAGCAAGGAACGCGGCAATTTCATTCGCTCGTTCTT
>Ga0256405_10000756_pt1 | contig 101377 bp, 82 predicted proteins | sample RumenRJG_02DNA_FD_189096 | JGI IMG/M metagenome (GOLD analysis project Ga0256405, IMG submission 189096) | Bovine rumen microbial communities from Lethbridge, Alberta, Canada - RJG_02 | ecosystem: Host-associated > Mammals > Digestive system > Stomach > Rumen | place: Canada: Alberta...
TTTTTTATGAACATATGCCACAATAGCTGTTGCCTATTATTTCCTTTTGCTTGACATACTGCAAAGAGTTTCCGTTGAAGGGTGTAGCCTAATACGCACTTTTCTGTGGAGTGCCACACAAAGATGCTTATCTGCTTTCTGATGAGCAAGCTCGGCAGACATTAGGGTCTTGTTTCCCTGAATTGTTATTTCACAACAAGGAATTTTTAAAGTAATCTTACCTGGAAATCATGATGTACCTTTGTCCGCAGATTATAAAAACTAAACAAGACATGGAAGTAATTTCAATTGAGCGCAGTACCTACGAGGAACTGCTGACGAGTTTCAATAGTTTCGTCACAAAGATGAAGGAATTGGCTAGTAGAGGTAATGACAAAGGGTTGGGCGATTGGCTAGACAACCAAGATGTGTGCCAGATACTGAACATTCGCCCAAGAACATTGCAAACACTTCGTGATAATGGGACGTTGGCCTATTCTCAAATCAACCACAAGGTGTACTATAAGCCTGAGGATGTGGAGAGCATTCTTCATGTTGTGGCTGATAGGGGTATGGAAAGCAAAATGTGTAACCTCAAAACGAGCCGCCTATGAACAATCTGATAATGCCGCATAACGTTGGGGTGAAGAACGCTTTGGAGAACATGAAGGAATTGCTTGACCTCTATAAGAAGGTAATAGGAAATTATCGTCCATTGCTTGATGGTGAACGTTATCTGACAGACCAAGAGGTGGCACAGATTCTGAAGGTCAGCAGACGAACGCTACAGGAATACCGCAATGATGGCGTGCTACCATATATATTATTAGGTGGCAAGGTGCTTTATCGTGAGAGTGATTTGGAGAGTGTTCTGGAAAGTTGCTATCATCAGGCTTATAAACGATAGGGAAAAGAAAGAGCTGTTAGCGGTTCCTGTGCTGAGGGAATATAACGCAGAAAGACGGATGACAGACTTCGCTAATCATTCGTCTTTCTACTTTGAAGGCTTTGGGGCGATGTGATCTATGCCATCTTGCCTTCGGCGAGTTCCGTCACGACTCGGCCATCCAAGCAAGTTTGGCGGCTCTCGCTGCTCCGTCCCTTGATGTCTTTGAATGAAGCGTTGAGCTTATTGCCAAGCATCGTCAGGTCGTTGTTTAGTTTCTGGCTTGTTATCTTGGCGTAGATCTGTGTTGTGACGATGTTCGTGTGTCCCAATACACGGCTCACACTCTCGATAGGCATTCCTTTTGAAAGAGCCAATGTTGCAAACGAGTGCCGGCCACAATGGTAGGAGATGGCTTTCTCAATGCCGCAGGCAGTCATCACTGTTTTCAGTTTCTTGCACATTGACCAGTAGTTCATCTTGCCAAACACCAACTTGTCTTCCTGTAGGTGTTTGTAGCGGTCTATAATCTGCAAGGGAATGTCCATCAGCTTTACTTGGAAGGGGATGTTGGTCTTGTGACGCTTACTGATTATCCACTTGTCACCGTTGATGTCCACGATGTTGTCCGTCGTCAGGTTCTTTACGTCGATGAACGAGAGGGCGGTGAAGCACACGAATACAAAGATGTCACGAACAAAAGCCAGATTGTCGTCCTCGAACTCATGGGTCACGACGGCCTTCAGCTCTTCCTCGGTCAGGAATTCCCTTTCCTTGCAGTTCGGGCTGATGTGGAACTGCGCAAATGGGTTACGGGGAATCTTACCGTTGTAGTGCGCCCTTAGTACAACGCCCTTTAGCCACATGCATCTTTGCCAGATAGTACCGTTAGCCAGTCCTCGGTCTGTACTGAGATAGGCGGCAAAGTCCTTGATAAATTCAGGTGTCAGTTCCAGCATCGACATATCTGTACGGCGGTAGTGCGACTGGATGAAATCTGCCACATCCTTACGCGAACGCTCCATAGCCCAAAGCGTGCTTGCAGCCCTGTCTTTGCCCACACGTTTCTTCTGGTTGGCAATGTCCTTGTCGAAAGCACTCAGCAGCGTTTCGTACTCGCTGCCGAAACCCTGATAGGAGTTGCGCACCATCTCTGCCGTAACGAAAGCCTCACGATCCGATAGGTGCTGATAATGCTTGATAATCTGCGCCTTGATATTATCCAGTTCGCGGTTAATCTGCAATGCCTCCTTGCTGCGGCCTTTGGCACAATTGCCCTTCACGTCCCACATGTCAAGCGGGATTGTCTTCTTACAACTGAACTGCGATTGCGTTCCGTTAATCGTTACCCTGCCCATCACAGGCACCATGCCATTCTTCTCCTTACTCTTGTTCACATAGAACAGAATGTTAAAAGTACTTCTCATGTTCCTTACTCCTTTTAATTTTGGCTGCAAAACTACTATGTTTTTTGGCATCCATCGCTATGCAAAATATAGCAGTTTGTGGAATAAGAAACGGGCGGTGAAAGGTGCGTCATTCTTCACTATTTTGAAGGGGTACTTTTCTCGTTCCCAAGGTCATAAATTGGGTTACGATTTGGCAACCTATCTCCTTCACCATTCTTCCCTAATTTGCTTTTTGATCCAAATTGAACTTCCTCGTTCCTCCCCGTCTTGCCTTTATTTCAGGCCGAATTGCGTTAATCTTCCAAAATCGCTTCGCTTTTACAAGCTATTTTCGTAACTTTGCACCCTGAATAGTTTTGAAGGAAAAAGATGAATATAGAATTAGAACTGACGAAAGCCGTTATTGAGGCGGTTGAGGCACTGTACAGTCAGACTGTCAATGAGCAGATGGTGCAGTTGCAGAAGACGAAGAGTGGTTTTGAGGGTAACCTCACATTGGTAGTATTCCCCTTCCTGAAGATCTCCAGGAAAAAGCCTGAGGATACCGCGCAGGAGATTGGTGCCTGGATGAAAGAGCATTGCAGCATCATCGCCGACTACAACGTAGTGAAGGGCTTCCTCAATCTCGTTATCGCACCCGCCGCATGGGTGGCTCTGCTTAACGATATCCACACGCACGACCACTTCGGTGAGAAGACAGCCGATGAGCAGTCGCCGTTGGTGATGATTGAATATTCATCTCCTAACACTAACAAACCTCTCCACTTAGGACATGTACGTAACAACCTGCTGGGATGGAGCCTCGCTCAAATCATGGCAGCCAACGGAAACAAGGTGGTGAAGACCAATATCGTGAACGACCGTGGTATCCACATCTGCAAATCCATGTTGGCTTGGCTGAAATGGGGCAACGGCATCACACCAGAGACAGCCGGCAAGAAAGGCGATCATCTGATTGGTGATTTCTACGTAGCCTTCGACAAGCACTACCGTGAGGAGGTAAAACAGTTGCAAGCCCAGTACATCGCTGAGGGTCTTGACGAAGAGACTGCTGAGAAGAAAGCCAAAGACGAGGCCCCACTGATCAAGGAGGCACATGAGATGCTGGTGAAATGGGAGCAGAACGATCCTGAGGTAAGAGCCTTGTGGAAGAAGATGAACGACTGGGTATATGCTGGTTTCGACGAGACATACAAGGCCTTAGGTGTTGGCTTCGACAAGATCTATTACGAGAGTGAGACTTATCTGCGCGGAAAGGCTAAGGTAGAGGAAGGACTCGCCAAAGGACTCTTCGAGCGTCATGACGACAACTCTGTATGGGCTGACCTCACCAATGAGGGTCTCGACCAGAAACTGTTGCTGCGCTCCGACGGCACCAGCGTCTATATGACACAAGATATCGGAACAGCAGAGATGCGTTTCAACGACTATCCCATCGATAAGATGATCTACGTGGTGGGTAATGAGCAGAACTATCACTTCCAGGTACTCTCTATCCTGCTCGACCGTCTGGGATTCAAGTGGGGTAAAGAATTGGTGCACTTCTCTTACGGCATGGTAGAACTGCCGAACGGAAAGATGAAGAGTCGTGAGGGTACTGTCGTTGATGCCGACGACCTGATAGCCCTGATGATAGCCGATGCCCGTAAGACCGCCGATGAGGCAGGCAAGAACGCCGACCTTACCGAAGAGGAGAAGCAAGAGATAGCCCGCATCGTAGGTATGGGTGCCCTGAAATATTTCATCCTGAAGGTAGATGCCCGAAAGAACATGCTGTTCAATCCAGAAGAGAGTATCGACTTCAACGGCAATACCGGTCCATTCATCCAATACACCCATGCCCGTATCAAGAGTATCATGCGTAAGGCAGCCGACCAGGGTATCACCATACCCGAGCAACTGGATGCCAACACCGCTGTGCTGAACGCCAAAGAGATCGATCTGATACAGAAGATGAATGCCTATGGCGTGGCTGTAGAGCAGGCTGGCAAAGACTACTCACCCAGTGGCATCGCCAACTACTGCTACGAACTGACCAAGGAGTTCAACCAGTGGTATCATGACTTCAGTGTGCTGAATGCAGAGGATGAGCAAACGAAGATCACCCGTCTGGTAATCGCCAAGAACGTAGCCAAGATCATCAAGCAAGGCATGGCATTGTTAGGCATCGAAGTACCCGAAAGAATGTAAATTAGTGCATAGTTCATAGTGTATAGTGCATAGTTATGATTACCCCCATGCATCTTTCACTATGAACTATGAACCATCGGTCATGGCTCGCTCGTTGCAACGTCGCCGACAGGCGGTGGCAACATTAAGAGCGAGACGTAACCATAAACTATGAACTGTGAATTATGAACTCTGAACTCCAGTCTCCTCCTGACTACCGTCATGACACGGTACTTCCATTACCTATGGAGGTGACGGCAGATGCCTGGGCAGTGGATGCCGGTTGCTCTGGCAATCCCGGTCCGATGGAGTATCAGGCTATCGACTTAGCCACGGGGGCACGAGTGTTTCACTTCGGTCCACTTAAGGGCACGAACAATATCGGGGAGTTCCTCGCTATTGTTCATGCCCTTGCTCTTTGTTGGCAACAAGGACTTTACGACAAGACCATCTACAGCGATTCCTACAACGCCATCCTGTGGGTGAACAAACACAAATGCAAGACAAAACTGGAACGCACACCAGAGACAGAGAAACTTTACGAGATTATCGCCCGCGCAGAACAATGGCTCAACACCCACAACTTCCGCAACCCCATCATCAAGTGGGAGACAGCCAAGTGGGGCGAGATACCTGCCGACTTCGGAAGGAAATAACACACGTTCATTTGGAAGTATCGAGAAAATGATATATCTTTGCCGAAAACAAATGGAGCCGATGATAAACAACGGAGACAACAGAAAAGTGAAACGGATCATTTCAGAACCGACCCCGGTTGATCTATTCACGAAGTGGCAGCTGCTGTCTTAGAAAATGGAGATGTCGTCGTATTTAGAGATGGTTCATGTAGTTATGAAAGTAGTCAGTATTATGTACAAAGTGAAAATGGGAACTATTACTATAAGGGTATCAAAATATCTATGATTATGCATATACATCCTATGTATGAACCTTATGTCGATACTTCTAATCCGTTGAGAATAAGTGGACAAGATCGTCTAAGGGCAAAAGAAATGGGATCACATGAAATCCACATTTTATTATTATCAGGTGATTTATATTCAGTAGAACGTGATAACTTATCACACTATTCTCATCTATTTAATGTATATAAAAGATAATTTGCATGAGAACATATTTATTCTTAATTATATTATTCTTGTTCTATTCCTGCAAAGAACAAAAAAGCAACATAATGTTCGTAGAGGTAAACAAGAAGGAGCTCGTAAAAGCCATAGATGAGTATTATGATTATTTAGAAACTGATTTCCCCTTAAAAAATGATGGATATCCGTTGTATTTTATAGCATATTTCAAGCAGATTAATGATAGCCTCTCGAGATATGTAATTAATCCTATCTATTATATACAAGATTTAAAATATACTTCTTGCCAATTCATAGCAGTCGCACATGGGCATCTCGTTTTTTTTACAATACATTCAAATAATCAAACTCGAGTATTTGAACATCCTGATATATTCTTGTCTGAGGATACTTATATAGAAATCATGAAAAAATATTTCCCTAAAGACTATGAGGAAGAATTGAACATTAAAAAGTATGGAAAGACTTATAGGAAGATTCTTAATTGGGATTGTAAAAGTTATTACTTAACCTTACTACGTGATTCTCTTATTGACAAGCAGATGTTACATGGATGGGAAGACATGAAAGTTGAGATTACAATAGATGGGGAAAAAGAGTTATATTAGAAACAACAGAAAAGCGAAACGGATCATTTCAGAACCGTCCCCGGTTGATCCGGGATTTTTTTGCGGATAATATATCCTGATATTCATCTTCGGCGGATGGCATATCCGCTGGAACGGGTTTAGCAAGAAAGTTTGGAAGATCATTTCATCTCCACTAAAAATTGCGTATTAATCTCTTTATCAGATGTTTATCCAGAAATCATCTCCACTAAATCCCCACCTAACTCCCACCTGATCTCCACTACGACAAGACGTATGAAACTACACGGATATCAGTGGAGATGTAGTGGGGATTAGGTGGAAATTGATTTTACGTATCTTATTGATAACAAAGTTTTTGCAGACATTTAGGTGGAAGTGGAGATGCACAGAGACATGATCAGCCCGTAGGGCGACAGAACATAGGCGGGGGTGTTAACCCCCGTGGGAGATAATATCCCCCAATATATATAAGCCCCATAGGGGCGACACAGCATAGCCGGGGCACGTAAGTCCCCGAGTGGAAAGAGCCAGTCCCCGGGTGTATAAACGGATTATTTCTGAACTAATCCCAGGTGATCTTACAGTCTGATGGCTGCCGACAGTATCAAGAGTAGGGCAGGGGTGAGAAAGTAAGGTGGTAAAATGACAGATTGGGGTTGTTTTTAGTAACTAAAACTGTAGTGCGCCATACAGGCGCACTGTTGTGCTGACTATTGGCACTGTAGTGCGCTATACAGGCGCACAGGTGTTTTTTTCATTAAAGTGAAAAGGGAAAGTAATCAATCTCAGATAATTATAAAATTTTGTATGTTATCACGAATGATTTTCGGAAATTTATTGTACCTTTGCTGCTAAAACAATCATGATACACTAATTTACTATATGGACAATAATAAATACTTTTTTGCCCGTTCATCGGGATATGTCACCCGTTCATCGGGATATGTTATCCCGATGTCAGTAATGGCGGATATGCTATCCGCAAATAACCTGAATAACAGAAATAACTAAGATGCATAAAAACAGTAATAAGCATGGAGCAGCAAACGGTTACGATAAAGAACTTTTTGCGGATAATATATCCTGATATTCATCTTCGGCGGATGACATATCCGCCGGAACGGATACCTGCCGACTTCGGAAGGAAATAACACAGAGGATTATCATTAAAAGAAAACTCAGTTACTCTGTGTCTCTGTGTTTATTTAGAGAAATAGACGGAGGAGATTGCGGATCAAGTCCGCAATGAGAGGAGCAGCGAGAGCAGAGTCAAGCTTACTTGAACTTTGCCGAGTCGCGACGATATCGCTGAAGGCAATGAGAGGAGCAGCGAGAGCAGAGTCAAGCTTACTTGAACTTTGCCGAGTCGCGACGATATCGCTGAAGGCAATGAGAGGAGCAGCGAGAGCAGAGTCAAGCTTGCTTGAACTTTGCCGAGTCGCGACGATATCGCTGAAGGCAATGAGAGGAGCAGCGAGTGCAGAGTCAAGCTTGCTTGAACTATGCCGAACTGACGAACGAGCGAGAGCAGGGCATGCTTGCATGAGCTATGCCGAGCGAGGAGGAAGAAGACGAAGTCAAAGGCGACGATATCGCTGAAAGCAATGAGTAATCGGGGACAGGCACATCCTTCGTGCAGAGCCAGTCCCCGAGTGAAAAGTCCTACATAAGGAAAAGCAGAAACATAATCTATAACAACGCATAATAGACAGGATCCTTACTGTTTATTCTGATTTGTCTATTGTAAAACAATCTGTCTATACGTCAGCAATCAAAAAAGCAGGAATTATTTTCAATGTGGCGGAAAAAGCAATATCTTTGCATTGTCAAATAACGAAATTATAAATTTAAAAATAACGATATGAAAAGGTTTCTGATTCCGACAATGTTATGTCTGCTTACCATGCATGTATTTGCCCAGCAAGCAGTTGTCAACAAACAGCATCACTTCCCCAAGACAGTGCCCGCCGGTAATTACAGCGGTATCACATGGCTGGGAGGTAATCGCTATGCCGTAGTCAACGACAAGGCACGCACGGCGGGTTTCCATCTGATGACCATCACCACGGATCCTGCCACCGGTAATATCAAGGATGTACGTGCCGATGCCTTTATGACCAACCAACAGCCTAATCGCGATGAGGAGGGCATCTGCTATTTTCCACAGAACAATACCGTGTTCGTAAGTGGTGAGGCCGACGGACATATCATCGAATATCAGCTTGACGGTCAACTGACTGGCAGGAAGATGAACATCCCATCCATCTTCAATGTCGCTCACGGCAACCGCGGTTTTGAGGCACTTACCTACAATGCCACCACCCACCGTTTCTGGACGACGACGGAGAATACCCTGAAGGCCGACGGTGAGAAGCCGAATATCACAAGAAGGATTCCTAACCTGCTGCGTTTCCAGAGTTTTAATGACGACCTGCAGCCCTGCGAGCAGTATTATTACCTGACGGATACCACGGATGTAAAGGGCACAGAAGGTAAGAATACCCTCGGTGTGAGTGGATTGGCAGCACTCGACGACGGACAACTCGTTGTCTTAGAGCGTGAGGTGCATCGCACACCGAATGAGATCGGTTCTTATGCGCATGTAAAACTGTATGTCGTCAACCCCAGCATGCAGCGTGCTGGTGACCTGCTTCAGAAGCAGCTCATCACCGAGTTCCGCACCAAGATGAATATCACCGACCGCAGTTTTGCCAACTATGAGGGCATCTGTGTGGGTCCGAGACTCAACGACGGGCGCACCCTGCTCATGCTGGTATCCGACTCACAAGACCAGTATCGCGGATACTTGAAAGACTGGTTCCGCACCGTGGCTGTCGGCGATCTCCATTTCCGTCCGCAGCCGAATACCACAACCGATCTCTCTGCCCTGCTGAAAACCATCAACAACATCGGTGATAATACGAAGTTGAAGACACCTTCATTCCTCAGTCATGAGGAGTTACCCAACACCCTGCGCTTTCTTGCCGAGCCTCCAAAGCCGGGAGAGGATGCCTTTGAGAACGACCAATACTACTACAAATGGGGTAAGGAACAGCGTGAGACACCACGAGGTAGTCAGGCTGCCATCGACGAGACACAGTGGACATCGAGAGCCTTCAGTCCTTCTGTAGGCTTTGTGATCGGTCCGAGTGAGACACCAGAGATCTTCAAGTTGGTGGAGGGAGCACGCAAAGATGCCAATGCCACGAACAAGATAGCAAAGAACTATTTCCGTCGCACCCGTCCTTTCGTATATTACCAAGAGCCATCCCTCGTATCAGAGGATGACAGAAAGGAAGAGACCACGTACAGTTATCCTTCCGGACACAGTGCTCGCGGATGGGTCTATGCCTTCACTTTGGCACTCGTGGTGCCCGACTCTACAGAGACACTGATAGCCCGTGCACAGGAGTATGCCCTCAACCGTGTCATCTGCGGCCGCCATTACAAGAGTGATGTGGATGCCTCACTGATAGAAGCCACCGCCATCATGAGTCGCCTAATGTCTAATGCCGCCTTCTTAGAGCAGTTGGATAAGGCTCGTAAGGAATATGCACGAATGCGGGAGAAGGCGAATGAAAATGGAAAATGAAAAATGATAAATGATAAATAATCGGAGCAGCGAGAGCAGAGATAAGCTTGCTTAATCTATGCCGAGTCGCGAACGATAATCGCCGAAGGCAATGGAGAATTTTCCATTTTTCATTTTCCATTTTCCATTATTAATTTTTCCTATACCATCGAATGACACGATCCTCATACTGCTCCTCTTTTTCCAGCGACACATCAGCTGGCAAGAGAGGGGCAGTTGTTCCTTCTTCTGTCATGAGGGGAGCCGTCTCTATACGTATCTCATCCCACAGTCCACGATCAATAAACGACTGTAATGTCTGTCGCCCACCCTCCACGATCAGTGATTGTTGTTGTCGCTCATAACAATCGTTTAGGAGTTGGTCGATGCCGTAGTTATGCGAAAGGACATAGCGGCAGGGTGACGGTCCGCTCCACTCACGCACATTCAGCAGCGGATGCTCACGCTCATCGGTAACACGTCCCACCACAATAGCATCGTATTGCGAGCGCAGTTGGTGAACGAGCATCTTCGTAAAGGGAGATGAGATAGCCAATGCCTGACCGTGATCATCCAGAAAACCATTGGCCGTCTGCGCCCATTTCAACAGGATGTAAGGCCGGTGATGCTGATGATAGGTGAAGAAGAATCTGTTCAATTCCTGACATTCCTGCTCCAGCACACCCACCGTCACAGAGATGCCTGCCTCACGGATGCGCTGCAATCCCCTACCCTGCACCTTTGCAAAGGGATCCACGCATCCCACGACACACCGCTTGACACCCTTGCGGATAATCAGGTCACAACAAGGGGGTGTCTTGCCAAAGTGAGCACAGGGCTCCAACGACACATAGATCGTGGCGTCTTTGAGAAGCGACTCATCCTCAGGCCTCACAGAAGCGAAGGCGTTCACCTCTGCATGTGCCTCTCCACAACGGATATGATAGCCCTCACCGATAATCCGGTTGTCACAGACAATGACCGCCCCCACCATCGGGTTAGGCTTTGCCGTATACCTGCCGTTAGCCGCCAACTGCAGACAGCGGCGCATATATCGCTCATCTATTTCTTTCTGATTCTCCATAACTCTTGTTTTCTACATCCACATGCTTTTTGCGACACCACAAAGATACGATTACCTTATTGCGACACCACAAAGGTACGATTAAGTGAGCGAAATGCAAAAGAAAAGCAGATTTTCTTTTCATTTCCGAACGAGAGTATCTTCGACGAAGTCTAAGATACGCATTTTCTGTTAAATGTCATTAAAAACTTATCATTTGTTTGAAGCACCTTATACTTTTTTATACCTTTGTCATGATTGAGAAACATCATACCCTGTCACCATGAACATATTACCAACAGATCGATGGACATACCCCATGCTTTGGAAGATGCTGGAAGAACGTTACGGCATGAACGAAGCCAAGGCCGTGGTGCGCTATCTGCTGGAGATGAAATACAATCTGTCGTTGGCCGATATCCTCTGTGAGAAGACCGACTCAGTAAACATCCACACCCTGCGCAAGGATATGGAAAAGCTCTGCGAGGGTGTTCCCGTGCAGTATGTGGTGGGGAAAACGCTGTTTGCCGGACGCTTTTTTGAGGTATCATCCGATGTGCTGATCCCCCGTGAGGAGACGGCAGAACTATGCCGGTGGATCACCGAGGAATGGAAGAATGACACCTGCAGGATCCTGGATGTAGGCACCGGCAGTGGATGCATCGCCATCACATTATCCTTGGATATTCCCGGATCACAGGTCGTGGCATGGGATATCTCTGAGGGAGCACTCTCCGTTGCCCGAAAGAATGCCGAGGCGCTGCAGACAGAGGTTGTCTTCTGCCGACAGGACATTCTCGATGAGAAAGCACCGAAAGAGACGAGGTATGACATCATCGTGAGCAACCCGCCCTACATCTGTTATCAAGAGCGTGATGAGGTGGATGAACATGTATTGAACAACGAACCCTCGCTGGCTCTCTTCGTGCCTGACAACGACCCACTGCTGTTTTACCGGGCGATCATGGACTATGCGAAGGATGTTCTGAAAGACACAGGGATGATCTATTTCGAGATCAACCCCCATCACGTGGAGGCCCTGCAACAATTGGGCATGGCGATGGGATTCACCCTGCAAGAGGTGCGGCAGGATAGTTTTGGTAAACTGCGCATGCTTCGCCTTCAAAGGGAAAAGACTGACAATCATCAATAACAAGATACTATGGAGAACAAGAAGAAAAAACAAAAGACCGAACAGGAGATGCTCTTCACGCTGACCGCCATGTGTGCCTCGGCAGAGCATTGTTCGTATGAGATGCGAACGTATATGAATAAATGGGAGATGCCGGAGGAGGTGCAAGAGCGAATCCTCAGCTATCTCATCAAAGAACAGTATATCGATGATGAGCGATACTGCCGGTCGTTCGTGAAGGATAAGATCCGATACAATAAATGGGGTGAGCGGAAGATCAGTCAGGCCCTGTATATGAAACAGATTCCCCAGGAATTACGCAGGAAGGTACTGGCGGATGTAGATGACAACGACTACCTCTCTGTATTGCGCCCCTTGCTGAAGAACAAAGGCAAGACGATCAAGACCGACAACCGTTATGAGCGCAATGGCAAACTGATACGCTTTGCCCTGTCACGGGGGTTTACGATGAATCTCATCCGGCAATGCGTAGATGATGAGGGTTTTGAGGATATCGACAATGAGGATGATGAGCTATGATCAGTTTTTTTTCACGACTGCTCAATCTCATTGCCCCACCCATCTGTCCAGTGTGCGGCAGTCGTCTTAGTGCCAACGAACAGTTGTTATGCGGGAAATGCAACCTCCACCTGCCACGAACCTATTACTCTAAGAAACCCTACGACAACGAACTGGCAAAACTCTTCTGGGTGTTGCTGCCCATCGAACGGGCCACCGCCTTCTTCTACTACGAGGCCCACTCAGAAGTCAGTCGGTTGATCTATCAACTGAAATACCGTCATCATCCGGAAACCGGTCGTATCCTGGGCAGGATGGTAGCCCGCGAGATTATCGGTGATGGATTCTTCGAGGGTATCGACATGATCATACCCGTGCCTCTGGCCAAGAAGAGATTACGGGAAAGGGGATACAACCAGAGTATGGAGATTGCCCGGGGAGTGAGTGAGATAACGGGATTGCCGATAGCGGATCACGTGGTGAGGAGGAAGAAGTTCGTGGAGAGTCAGACGAAGAAAGACCGTTGGCAGCGTAAGGAGAATGTCAAGGATATGTTCTCATTAGAAGATCCTGTCGCCATTCATGACAAACACGTACTGTTGATCGATGATGTCGTCACCACGGGAGCCACCATCGTAGCGTGTGGAGAGGAATTGAAAAAAGCTGAAGACATCCGTATCAGTGTGCTATCGCTAGGGTTTGTCAAAGGAAACAACTAAGAGATACACCGTAACAGCATTCTTTAACTTCTTAGATAATCCTCTGTGTCTCTGTGTCTCTGTGTTGAAATAAAAGAGATCATTGCAACCTTGACTCTGCACTCGCTGCTCCCCTCATTGCAGACCCTCCCCCTCATTGCGGGCTTGACCCGCAATCTCATCCGTATTATTTCTCTAAATAAACACAGAGACACAGAGTAACAGAGTTTTCTTTTAATGATAATCTCCGTGTCTCCGTATCTCTGTGTTGAAATAAAAGAAAAATGGACTTTTCTTTTGTACTGCTCTCGTTTTTTAAATAAATTCTTCACGCTCGAGAAAAGAAACAAGTCTCTTTTCTTCTCGCTTAATCAAAATTTTCGTAACTTTAGATAAGTTACAATGCACTCGGCATTAAAAAAGAATAAATTCTTTTGTACTGCACTCGTTTTTTCGTAACTTTGCAAAAACAATAAAAAGATAACCATATGGATACAACAATGAAAGCCTTCGCAAACAAACTGTTGGAAGTAAAAGCGATTAAGTTACAACCCAATAACCCCTTCACATGGGCATCGGGATGGAAGTCACCCTTCTATTGCGATAACAGAAAAACCCTGTCGTTCCCCGCACTGCGCAACTATGTCAAGCAGGAACTCGTACATAATATCCTGGAGCACTTCCCCGAGGCAGAGGCCGTGGCAGGAGTAGCTACCGGAGCCATCGCCCAGGGTGCACTGGTGGCCGACGCCCTGCACCTGCCGTTTATCTATGTGCGTTCAAAACCCAAGGATCATGGTATGGAGAACCTGATTGAGGGAGAACTTCAACCGGGCACCAAGGTCGTGGTGGTAGAAGATCTGATCTCTACCGGCGGCAGCAGTCTGAAGGCTGTAGAGGCCATCCGTAAGTACGGTTGTGAGGTAGTGGGCATGGTAGCCAGTTACACCTACGGTTTCCAAACCGCTAAAGATGCCTTCGAGCAGGCCAATGTGCAACTGGTAACCCTCACCGACTATGAGCATGTGGTAGCACAGGCATTAGAGACAGGCTACATTACCGAGGCTGATGTCACCCTGTTGCATGAGTGGCGTAAGGACCCGGCAAACTGGAAGAAATAGTTTAGAGTGTAGAGTGTAAAGTGTAGAGTTATGATTAGCCCGTAGGGCGACAGAGCATAGGCGGGGTGCGTAAGCCCCCGTGAAAGAATGCAGAGGCATAATCAGCCCCGTAGGGCGACAGAGCATAGGCGGGGAAAGTGCCCGAAGATCGGTCCCTCATTGCGGACTTGATCCGCGATCTCCCGCGGCAATAGGCAAATGCCAAAGGCTCCCTCCCCCTTGGGGAGTTGGAGGGAGCCTAAGGTTGCGATAGCGAGAAGGTTAGCAATAAAATGCGAGGATTGAGTTCGGCGCCGAAGGCGGTGCGAGGACTTGTTTGAGCGAAGCGAGTCCCGCAGCACAGAACGAAGAATCAACATTTTATCTAACCTGAAGCGTGCAACATGGTCTCTCTTGGTTCTATCTCTCTGCCGAAACAGAGAGAAGAACATAAAAATCAAATTATTAAAAAAGAATATCACATGAGCAAATTCGAAAGTAACGTAAAACAGATACCATACGCTCAGGAAAAGGTTTATGCAAAACTGAGTGACCTGAGTAATATCGAGGCTATCAAAGACCGTCTGCCGGAAGACAAGGTGAAAGACCTGTCGTTCGACAGCGACCATATCACCATCTCTGTACAACCGGTGGGCAGCATTACCTTGCGCATCATCGAGCGCGAGGCACCAAAGTGTATCAAGTTCGAGACAGAGCAGTCGCCCATCCCCTTCAACCTCTGGATACAACTGTTGCCCGTAACAGAAGAATCCTCCAAGATGCGACTCACCCTCCAGGCTGACATCAACCCCTTCCTGAAAGGGATGATCAGCGGACCGCTGAAAGAAGGACTGGAGAAAATTGCGGATATGTTGGCGATGATTCCTTATGATAACGTTAACGTTAACGATAACTGAAATTAACGATAACGATAACGTTAACGTTAACTAATGAGAACGGGAAGGATTACTAGAATACCCTTTAATATATAAGCATGGCAAACAAACTTTGGGAAAAGAACACAGAGGTAAACGCTGAGATTGAGCGCTTTACCGTGGGTTGTGACCGTGAGATAGATCTCTATCTCGCACCTTACGATGTATTGGGCAGCATGGCACATATCACCATGCTGGAGAGTATCGGACTGCTGGAGAAAGACGAGCTCGCTCTGCTACTGGCCGAACTGCGAAAGATCTACCGCATCTGTCAGCAAGGCTCCTTCGTCATTGAAGAAGGTGTGGAAGATGTTCACTCACAGGTAGAACTGATGCTCACCCGAGCGTTGGGCGACATGGGTAAGAAGATCCATAGCGGTCGTTCACGCAACGACCAGGTGCTCGTTGACCTGAAGTTATTCACCCGCCATGAACTGAAAGAGATTGTCGACGGGGTGAAGATCCTGTTCGACGAACTGCTGCAGAAGAGTGAGCAGTACAAGGATATCCTGATGCCGGGATACACCCACCTGCAGATCGCCATGCCCAGCAGTTTCGGACTGTGGTTCGGTGCCTATGCCGAGAGTCTTGCCGACGACATGCTCTTCCTGCAGGCAGCGTATAAGATGACCAACAGGAATCCTTTGGGCAGTGCCGCCGGATACGGATCATCATTCCCCCTGAACCGTACGATGACCACCCAGTTGTTGGGCTTCGACAGTATGGACTACAACGTGGTATATGCCCAGATGGGGCGCGGCAAGATGGAGCGCAACGTAGCCTTTGCCCTCGCATCGGTGGCCGGCACACTGGCGAAGATGGCCTTCGATGCCTGTCTCTTCAACAGTCAGAACTTCTCGTTTGTCAAACTGCCCGACGAGTGCACCACCGGCAGTAGTATCATGCCGCATAAGAAGAACCCCGATGTCTTCGAACTCATCCGGGCCAAGAGCAATAAGATACAAGGACTGCCCCAGCAGATCATGCTCATCATGAACAACCTGCCCGTGGGGTATTTCCGCGACCTGCAGATGATCAAGGAGGTGTTCCTCCCCGCCTTCGACGAGCTGAAAGACTGTCTGCAGATGACCGCCTATATCATCAACAAGATGAAGGTCAACGAGCATATCCTCGACAACCCGATGTACGACCCGATGTTCTCCGTAGAGGAAGTCAACCGCCTGGCAGCTGCCGGCATGCCTTTCCGTGATGCCTACAAGACGGTAGGCCTGGCTATCGAGAACGGCACGTATAAAGCCGACAAACAGATACACCACACCCATGAGGGCAGCATCGGCAACCTGTGTAATGACAAGATAGCCACGCTGATGGACAGCACCCTCGAGGGCTTCCATTTCGGGCGTGTGGAAGAGGCGGAAAAGAAACTGTTAGCGGAATGAGACGACTCTGGAGCATCATATTACCATGCCTCCTGCTGACGGCCTGCGGTGGCGATGAGTTTGAGTACAGCAGATACCAGGCGTTCTTCATCTTCGACAACCAGCAGCACCTCGACCCTACCCTGTCGAGTGCGATGAATCCGCTGGCACCCGGTATCTACTGCCGCATCACCACCTCCGGCAACCAGTATTTCGTGTTTACCAACAACCAGGGACAGAGCAGTCGGCAGACCATGAACGCCATCGACAAACAACGGTCGTGCATCCTCGGCATATACAACGAGACAGGCATCTACGTGGGCTACGGCACGCTGAACGACCCACCCACCTTCTATGCCTACGACGCCCTGTGCCCCAACTGCTATAAAGAGACCGGACTGATGCGCAACGTATTGTCGGTGAGCAGCAGCGGACTGGCATCCTGCAGCAGATGCAAACGCACCTACGACATGAACAATATGGGTATCATCACCCAGGGAGAGGCCGGCGAAAAACTGATCCGCTACCGCGCCACCACCACCGGTCCCAACGGTATTCTGTCGGTCAACAATTAGCGTTTCTAATATTAAAATGTGCAAATTGTTTGGTAGTTCAGATAAATAAACTTATCTTTGCATCCGATTTTTAAACACATGTTCGCGGAAATAGCTCAGTTGGTAGAGCACAACCTTGCCAAGGTTGGGGTCGCGGGTCCGAGTCCCGTTTTCCGCTCACCCAAGCCGCAATGGTGGAATTGGTAGACACGAGGGACTTAAAATCCCTTGGCCAGTGATGGCTGTGCGGGTTCGAGTCCCGCTCGCGGCACTTCCAAATCTATAATATTATGCAAAAGAATTTAGTCTTTATCATTTCAGCATTTGCTTTAATCTTATTGTCATCCTGCTCATCAAAGTTGGGTGTATTGTCAGCAGACAATTTCAATGTCGTTCCTAACCCTATGGAGGCCCATGCCGGTCAGGTGCCAGTCACCATCAACGGTAAGTTCCCAGAGAAATACATGAAGAAGAAGGCCGTTGTCGACGTCGTTCCCGAGCTGCGCTGCAGCAATGGCGATGTATACCAGAGCACAGGTGCCACCTTCCAGGGTGAGAAGGTGATGGGTAATGGACAGACTGTATCATATAAGGTTGGTGGTAACTACACCATGAAGACCGCCTTCACCTATGTAGACCCGATGCTCAAGTCAGACCTCTGGCTTACCTTCAAGGCTAAGGTAGGCAAGAAGACCGTCAATGTACCTGCGGTTAAGGTAGCCTCTGGCGTGCTGGCCACTCCCGAGCTGTACCGTAAGCTGCTCACCAATGGCGGCGGCTGCATCGCTCCCGACAGCTTCCAGCGCGTAAAGGCCCAGAAGCAGGAGGCACAGGTGAAGTTCCTCATCAACCAGGCCAACCTGCGTAAGAGCGAGCTCAAGACCAACTCCGTGACCGAGTTCGTGGAGATGCTCAAGAAGATCAACCGTGAGCGTGAGTCACTCAACATCAAGGATGTGGAGGTGTTAGGCTACGCCTCTCCCGAGGGTAACTACGATTATAATGAGAAGTTGGCCAGCAAGCGTCAGAACGTGACCAGCGACTATGTACAGCAGCAGCTGAAGAACACCCAGGTGACCGCTGATGTCAACGCCAAGTACACCGCAGAGGACTGGGATGGCTTCCAGAAGCTCGTTCAGGCCAGCAACATCCAGGATAAGGACGTGATCCTTCGCGTGCTCTCTATGTACAAGGATCCCGCCGAGCGCGAGCAGCAGATCCGCAATATGTCTGCCGGCTTCCGTGAGTTGGCCGACGGTATCCTGCCCGAGCTTCGCCGCAGTCGTATGATCATCAACTACGAGACCGTAGGCCGCAGCGATGAGCAGATCCTCGCCCAGTATGCTGCCGAGCCTGCCCGCCTCTCTGCCGACGAGCTCCTCTATGCCGCCACACTGGTTGACGATGCCGACAAGAAAGAAGAGATCTACAAGAAGGCTGCCGAGCTCTACCCGCGCGACTACCGTCCGATCAACAATATCGCAGCCATGGAGTTTGCCAAGGGCAACAACGATGTGGCCAAGGCCTATATCCAGGATGTGTTCCGCACCTACAGCAAGGCACCCGAGGCTAATGCCAACCTCGGTCTGATGGCCCTGCAGAGCGGTGATGTGAAGACTGCTGAGAACTATATCGCCCAGGCTACCGGTGCCAACGGTCTTAACGACGTGTTAGGCAACCTGAACCTCGCCAAGGGCAACTACGCCGCTGCTGCCGACTATCTGAAGGATTCCTTCAACAACTCAGCAGCCTTGGCAGAGATCCTGAATAAGAACTACGCCACCGCTGCCGTAGTGCTCAACAACGTGAAGAACAGAGACGCCATGACCGAGTATCTCACGGCCATCAACTGCGCCCGTCAGGGTAACAACAGCCTGGCTGCCGACTTCCTGAAGAAGGCCATCCAGAAAGACGCTTCCCTCTCTTCTTACGCAGCTAAGGATCTCGAGCTGATCAACGTCAGCAAGTAATCGCTATACCCCGTTAGTATGAAGCGACTCCTGTATATCCTATCACTCACCCTGGTTTTGGTATCTTGCGGCACGCGCAGTGACCGTTTCAAGATAGAAGGACGATTCCTCAACCTGAACCAGGGTGAGGTGTATGTATACAGTCCCGACATGGTGATCACCGGTGTCGACACCATCAAGATCAACGGCGGTCGCTTCTCCCACGAGCTGCCCTGCCCCAAGGAAGGCACGCTGATCCTCGTCTTCCCCAACTATACCGAGCAGCCCATCTTCGCCACCCCTGGCAAGAGTGTCGATGTGAAGGCCGACGCCTCACACCTGAAAGAGCTCACCATCAAGGGCACCGCCCTGAACGAGCTGATGAACAAATACCGCCGGATGATCATCAACGACACCCCGCCCGAGGTGCTCAAGCACACCGAGATGTTCATCGCCGACCATGCCGACTCGCCTGTGAGCGTCTATCTCCTGAAGAAGAACTTCCTGCAGACGGCAAATCCCAATTACGAGATTGCCGACCGCCTGCTGACACACATGATAAAGCATCAGCCCAAGAACGGCGAGCTCAACCAGTTGAAGCAGCAGATGAGCTATCTCAAGAATGCCTCTACCGGTATCAAGCTGCCATCCTTCTCCGCCTACGACCTGAAGGGCCGTTTCGTCTCTGATGCCGATCTCAAAGACCAGTATGCCCTCATCTACGTATGGTCCACGTGGAGCTACGACAGTCAGGATATCCACCGCCGTGTCATACGGTGGAAGAAAGACTACGGTAGCCGTCTGAACGTGCTCGCCATCAATTTAGACGGGAGCAAGAAAGACTGTGAGCGATATATCCAGCGCGACTCCCTCTCCTACCACACCATCTGCGACGAGCAGCTCTTCGAGAGTCCGCTCATCCAGAAGTTAGGCATCCGCAGCGTCCCCGACAATATCCTCATCAACAAGAGCGGGCGCATCATCGCCCGGAGCCTTCCCGCCGACGAGCTGGAAGAGACCATCAGAAAAACACTTAAGTAACCATCCCATAACACATCTTAAATCTAATTTCTATGCTTGTGAAAACATTCTGTGCAGCCGTTAATGGCTTAGAGGTTACCACCGTTACCATCGAGGTAAGTATGACAAGAGGCGTACTCTTTCATCTGACAGGACTGCCCGACAGCACTGTCAAAGAGAGCCGTGACCGTATTGCAGCAGCACTGCAAAACAACGGGTATAAGTTCCCGGTTGCCGATATCACCATCAACCTCTCACCCGCCGACATACGAAAAGAGGGAAGCGGCTATGACCTGCCACTGGCCATCGCTATCATGGCAGCTAACGAGAAGATCACCTCAGACCACCTGCATGAATATATGATTGTAGGGGAGTTAGGACTTGATGGCAAACTGCAGCCGATACGCGGTGCCCTACCCATCGCCATACGCGCCAGAAAAGAAAAGTTTAAAGGACTTATCGTCCCCAAGCAGAATGTTCGTGAAGCAGCCGTCGTAAACCAATTGGAGGTTTATGGTATGGAGAATCTATGTGATGTCATTCATTTCTTCAATGGTTCAGAGCATTTTGAGCCTACGGTCATTGATACGAGAAAGGTATTCTACGAACAACAGAGTCATCTTGACATCGACTTCTCGGATGTTCGTGGACAGGAGAATGTAAAACGAGCCATGGAAGTAGCCGCTGCTGGAGGACATAACCTGATTATGATTGGGCCGCCGGGAAGTGGTAAGAGTATGATGGCAAAACGGCTACCGAGTATTCTTCCACCTCTTTCACTGGCTGAGAGTTTAGAGACCACACAGATACATTCAGTAGCAGGAAAGATCAGCAGGGATACCAGTCTGATCTATCAACGACCGTTCCGATCTCCGCATCACACGATATCACAAGTAGCATTGGTAGGTGGTGGCAGCAATCCACAACCTGGGGAAATATCTCTGGCACATAATGGGGTGCTCTTTCTTGACGAGCTACCCGAGTTTAATAAAACCACTCTTGAAGTGCTTCGGCAACCGTTAGAAGACCGGAAGATAACTATCAGTCGTGCAAAGTACACACTGGAATATCCCTGTTCATTCATGTTCGTTGCCAGTATGAACCCCTGCCCCTGTGGTTATTATGGAGATCCCACACACCACTGTGTGTGCACACCTGGACAGATTCAGCGTTATATGAATAAGATCAGTGGACCTTTGCTCGACCGCATAGATATCCAATGCGAAATCCAGGCTGTGCCCTTTTCAGAATTAAGTCAGATGCAACCGGGAGAACCTTCAGAGAGAATCCGTGAGCGCGTTATCTGTGCCCGTAGAATACAGGAAGAACGATTCAAGCCTTATAAGGGTATCTATTGTAATGCCCAAATGACAGAGCGGATGCTCCACACGTTTGCTGAACCCGACGCGTCTTCACTCAATATGCTTCGCATAGCAATGGAGCGTCTAAAACTCTCTGCCCGTGCTTACAGTCGAATCCTGAAAGTAGCCCGCACCATTGCCGATCTCGCTGGATCAGAGAAAGTACAATCACAACATATTGCTGAAGCCATCGGCTATCGTAATCTTGACAGAGGTGACTGGGCTGAAAGAGGTATATAATAATAAGATATATAATATATATAAAGTATAGAAAAACATATCGCCCCACCTTTAAAGGTAGGGCGATATTCTTAACAATCTATTTTCTCATTACTTTGCCCTTGTATAGGGGTTGTAACCTGGGTTCTGTCCAAACTCCTCAGCATTCTCGAGTTTGTCGAGGAATGATGTGGGGATAGGCCACAGGTAGTTGGTATCTGATACAGGGTTGTCGCCGTTGGTGGCGGGGTTGTGTACGCGCTTGTAAGACACGAGCTTCTTGGTGCGCTTCAGGTCGAACCAGCGGAGCCACTCACCACAGAGCTCACGGCCACGCTCATCGAGGATCCACTCGATGGTCATATCATTGGCAGATACCTGTGCCTCGCTCAGGTTATGACCGGGCTTCACCACACGGGCGTTGCGGATCTCACGGTTGATGATGCTGGCAGCCTCGTTCTTGTTGCCCAAACCGATCTGTGCCTCGGCAGCGATCAGCGGCATCTCGGCATAGCGCATCACAGGAACATCAGCAAAGCCTACCTGTGCGGTCGGGAGGGTCAGCAGACGTACATCTGAATCCGGACCGTCCCAGATGCGGTACTTGCTGAACTTAGGATAAGAACGGTAGATATTCTGTGAAGACTCTGCAAGCGTACGATGACGGTAAACGGTCTGACCGTCGATAGTCTCCTTCATGAACATATCATCGAAGTCGACAACGGCGATACCTCTCTTGGCATAAGCCATCTTCTCATCGTAGCTCACATGCTCACGGGTAAAGCGCAGCACAGGCTCACCCTCCTTCACGGTCTTGCCTACCAGCTCAGCAGAGAGAGCCTCGGCCTGAGCAGCCTCAGTGGCATTGTCGGCAGCCTGCTTCGTATACAGGTCGGCCATGTCCTTAGCCCAGGTGTAAGAGGTGTTGCTCTCAACAAACTCCTCCTGGAAAAGCACGTCGTAACGGATATCCCAGTCCTGGAAGAGGTTCAGCAGATAGTAGCTCGGGCACATCAGCACACTCTCACGAGGATTCTGCCAAGCCCACTTACGGTCAACACTATTGGTAAGACCGGCCATGTTGAGCAGACGGGGAGACCAGTACATGTGCAGACGGTTGGGGTTACCGCTCTGAGGATTCAGCGTAGAGTTGCTGGAGTGAGAGACAACCCACAGATACTCGGTATTGCTCTTGTTGTTCTTAGCCTGCCAGATCTCATCGTAGGTGCCGTAGAGAGAGATACCTAACTCACTCTTGTGATCCATCACGTACTTGGCAGCATCGTAAGCCTTCTGGTAGAAAGCCTTCTGCTCGGCACTACCATCAGCCTCGTACTGGGCACGAGCCAGACAGGTACGAGCCAGGATACCATAGGCAGCCTTGCGGGTGGCACGGCCAACCTGACCGTTCAATGGCTGGATAGGCAACAGCTTGGTGGCAGCCTCGGCATCGGGGATGATCACCTCGTCGTAGATCACCTTACGGTCGGTACGGTAAGCCACGAAGGTAGGAGTACCGGTACCCTTCGTACGCATCTCGATATCACCAAACCACTCTACCAGCCACCAGTAGGCATAGGCGCGGGTAAAACGGGCCTCGCCCTCATAGTCGGCGCGCTGAGCGTCGGTGAGGTTCTTCGTCGTGGGCAGGTAATCCAACACGGTATTGGCCAGGTTCACATTATCATATACACGGTTCCAGGCGCCACCCACCTGTGAACGGTCGCCCTGAAGGTCGACAAAACGGGTGAGCTGCATACCATAGGTGTCTTTCTCAGGAGCATTCTGGAACAGGTCGCCGGCACCCTCCATGTACAGCACGGGGTCCTCACGGCCGTAGTACTTCCAACGGAAGTTGTAATACATCTGGTTGACAAGTCCCTCCATACCCTGCTGAGTGGCAAACACAGCATCGGCACCCTCGGATGAGGGGTTGTACTCATCGAGGTCGCAGGAAGTGAGACTCACTGCGGTGGCAACGAACAACAGGCCACCAATGAAATATTTATTGAACTTTTTCATATGCTTCAAATTTCAATTGCTTAGAAGTTAACATTCAGACCTATTGTAATGCTGCGCTGCTCACTCTCGGGATCGAAGTGCTTCATCCACTTCTCCTTAACCACATAGAATGGGTTGTTGACAGCGGCATAGACACGAAGTTTCTCGATACCCAGCGTCTTCACAGCGGTGCGTGGCAGGGTGTAGCCTAAAGCAACGCGCTTGAGCTTGAGGAACGAGTGGTCGCAATACCAGTAAGAGGTGTAACCCTTATAGTCGTAGAAGTTGAAGTTCTGCATCAGAGCAGGGAATGAACCACCCTCGTTGGTGCCAGGTACCCAGTAGTCGTAAGTGACGTAACTACCACCGGTGGTTGGGCTATAGCTTGCCAGCGGGTTCTCACCCCAATGTCCCCAACGGGCATAGAGGTAGATATTCAGGTCGAAGTCCTTATAGCGGAAGTCGTTGTTGAAACCGGCAAACCACTTCGGAGAGGTACTGCCAAGGTAGGTGTAGTCGGTACTCTGATCGATCCAGCCATCGGGCACACCGTCAGGACCGCTGATGTCTCTTACCTTGATATCACCCGGCTTGAAGGGGATAGTCTTCTTGGAATCGGTGAACATCTGGGCAGCCTCGGCAGCCTCGGAGGTCTTCCAGATTCCTAAGTACTCGAAAGCACGGAACGACTTGATAGGATAACCTACCATGAGGCCTTCCTCGGGCTTGTCGCCCACCTGGATGAAGGTCTCACCACCGGTGAGCTCAAGGATCTTCTCCTTGTTGGCAGACAGCGTCAGCGTGCTGTTCCACTGGAAGTCCTTGGTCTGGATATTACGGCTGTTGATAGCGAGCTCCCATCCTCTGTTCTGGGTAGAACCGATATTGGTGTAGGTCTGGAACTTACCGTCGTTACCACTTGAGGTAGGCAGTGTACGGGCAAGGATCAGGTCGGTGGTCTTGGTGTTGTACCAGTCGAAGGTCACAGCCACGCGACTGTTGAGCATCACCAGGTCGAAACCGAAGTCGATGGTCTTTGACTTCTCCCACTTCGTCTCCAGGTTACCGATGATATCATCACGACCCAGCTCGTAGCGGTTAGCCTGAGAATCCTGGAAACCGAGCTTGGTATTCTGGAAGGTCACACCTGATACGGTACCGTAGGGAGGAATACCTGAGTTACCGGTAACACCATAGGTGGCGCGGAGCTTCAGGTCGTCGAGCCATGACTTGGTAGACTGCATGAAGGCCTCGTCGGAGATACGCCATGCGAGGGCTGCTGACGGGAACGATGCCCACTTGTAACCCTTAGCCAGACGGGATGCACCGTCGCGACGGAGAGAGGCGGTGAGGAGATAACGTCCCTTATAGTCGTAGCTGATACGGCCGGCATAAGAGAAGTTCTGATACTGCACGTAGTTGCTGGTGTGTGTCATATGACCGGAAGCACCGTCGTTGCTTGCCAGGTTCCACCACAGGTTGCTGGCCAGCGTCTGACCCTGTGAGGTAGCATTCAGCTCGTCGCTGGTGTCCTTACCCCATGAGGTGAGGGCGGTGAGCGTGAGGTGATGATCCTCGGGTAGCATGGTGAGGCTGTAGGTAAGGATATTGTTCCACTCCAGGTAGAGTCCTGACGGTTTGCTCAGGCTGGCGGTAGAGAGGTTGTTACCGGCGTTGATCTGCGATGCAGAGTAGGCATCGGTATAGCTACCGTTGGTGGAGTTGCTGATAGAGGCATTCACCTGTGAACGGAAAGAGAGTCCGTCGATGGGGTGGATATCCAGATAACCGTTGGCCACCACGTTGGTACCGGTAGACTTAGCGGCATAACGGTAGTCGCCCTGGGTGTTCACCAGCGGGTTCACGTAACCGGAGTTGTCGAGCGGGCGCTCCACGAGCTCGGTGCCGATGAGGTACTTATCGGTGGCTGCATCGTAGTAGCCATAGGGAGAACCTAACTGTACGCCAGAGGTAGGAGCATTCTCATAAGGTGAGCGCTCGGTGCGGTTGTGAGTCAACTGGAACTTCACACCACCGCTGATCCACTTGCGGATATTGTGGTCGATATTAGCACGCAGGGTGTAACGGTCGGTGCCGCCACTCTCCTTCCAACGGCTGCCGTCGTTGGCATAACCGATGCTGAAACGGGCGGTCGTCTTGTCATTACCACCAGAGAGTGTCAAGCTGTGGTTGCTGCTCCAGGTGATATCCTTCTGCAACAGATCCTCATAGTCGGTCCACACACCGGCACGATAGGCTGCCAAGGTCTCGGGATTGCCGAAGAGCACCAGGTCGTCGCTGGCACTGGCCCAGTTGCCTGCATTCTGTGCGGCCAGACGGCGGGTCTCGTAGTAGTTCTCACCCTGACGGTAGTCGGGATGCTCACGGCGGGCAGCACCGGTGAAATAACCGTTGTAAGATACGAGGAAACGGCCTGCCTCGGCCTTCTTCGTGGTGATGATGATAACACCGTTGGCACCCTGAGAACCGTAGATAGCGGTAGAAGAGGCATCCTTCAATACATCGATGCTCTCGATATCATCGGGGTTCAGGTCGCTCATGCTACCACCCTGCACCCCGTCGATGATCACCAACGGCTCGTTGCTACCGTTGATAGAACGGTTACCACGGATACGGAGGGTAGAACCGTTGACATCAAGACCGGTGATACGTCCCTGAATGGCCGTTGCCACGTCAGAGGTAGGAGTCTGGAGGATAGCATCCGACTTCACTGATGCTACAGAACCGGTAAGGTCGCGCTTCTTCACGGCACCGAAACCGATGACCACCACATCATCCAAGCCCTGTACGTCGGGCTCCATCTGATAGGTGCCACCATCCTTGGCCTGGGCGGTGAGCGCCTTGTAACCGGCATAAGAGAAACGCAGCTGAGTACCGGAAGCGACCGCAATGGTGAAGTTTCCGTCGATGTCGGAGATAGCACCTGCCGCATTGTTCGTTCCGGCAAAAATCGTTACGCCGATCATGGGCTCGCCGTTCTCATCTACGACATGACCTTTGATCGTACGCGCTTGCTGAACCGACTGAACCGGTTCGCTCATCTCTCCGGCAGCATGCACAGCCATAGGCATCAGGCACGCAGCCGCGAAAGTAAGAACAAAGACTGTTCTTTTCAAGGTTTGCTTCATAAATAGTAATTTAAAATTAGACATTATTATATAGTTATGTTCGATTATTAGCTATCATCAATAGGTGAAAACATGAAAGAACACACCGTCCAGAAGGGTTCATCAACACACCATTTCCTAAATATAAGTAGTAGTCAAACTTTTCAATAGATACATTATTTCGATTAATTTGCAAATATAAGGGTTATTTTACGGTTTCCAAAAGAAAACGATAAAAAATTGTTTTGTTATCTATTGTTTTAAATATTTTTTGCAATAAGTGTTGGCTTTTAGTTAATTGTGAAGGAAAAAACGACAAAAATTTCTTTTGTTATCTGTTGTTTTAGATATCTTTTGCAATAAAAGTTGGCTTTTAGTAAATTGCGAAGGAAAAATCGCCTGCTATTTGCAGATGCGCTGCATCACCACCGCACAAGTAGCGTCTCCGGTTATTGACATGACTGTGCGACCCATATCCACGATACGGTCGACACCGGCTGCTATGGCAACACACTCCACGGGGATGTTGGCAGAGGCAAAGACCATGGCCATCAGGGCAAGGGAGCCACCGGGGATGCCCGGCGTACCGATAGAGGCAACCGTAGAAGCGAAGGCAATGGCAAGGTATTGCTGGAAGGAAAGGTCGATGCCACAGCAATGGGCCATGAACACAGAGGTGACACCCAGGTAGATAGCCACACCATCCATATTGATCGTAGCACCTAAGGGAAGCACAAAACTGCTGATGTCTTTCCTGACGCCCAACGACTCCACACACCGCATGGTATAAGGCAGGGTGGCCACCGAGGAATCGCTCGAGAAAGCAAAGAGCATGGCTGACTGCATCCTCTTGAAGAACCTGACAGGCGACAATCGGCCTAACAGATAGACAGAGGGGGTGTAGACCAAAAGGGCATGGACGAAGAAACACAGGTAATCCAACAAGACAAGCACCACATAGGAGCCTAAGACGCTGGGACCGTTCTTGACGACGACCGGGGTAAGCATGCAGAACACACCATACGGGGCCAAGGCCATGATATAACTGAGGATCTTCGTCACCACCTCATTAAAGCTGAGCGTCACCTTCCTGGCCATCTCTCCCTTCTCACCCACATGCACCATGGCGATGCCGAAGAATACGGCAATGACGATAATCTGAATCATCGTCATATCACTCATGGGCACCACGATATTGTGGGGGAACATATTCACGATCTGGTCCATGACAGAGAAGTGGGGCACCTCCACCGCCGTGGCACTACCCGCAGGGACGATGTGGATGACAGGCAGGGCATCCCTCACGAGAGTGGGCAGTAACAATCCTAAGGCGGCGGCAATCACCGTGGTGATCATGAAGAAGACGACAGCCCGCAAACCCAGCCTACCCACCTTGGTGATATCATTCATCGAAAGGATGCCGGCCATGATGGAGAACAGCACCAGGGGCACCACGATAAACTTGAGCAGGTTCATGAAGATGGTGCCGAAGGGTTTGATATAGGTATCGGCAAAGTCGGCATGTCCCCCTAAAAGGACACCGGCGATGATCGCTAAGACAAGGGCGATGGCTATCTGTGAGGTGAGCGATATCTTCTTCATCGTACTAACGTAATTCTGCCACTACATACTCCGAGCGGGTGCCGATGCGGAACTTGCCACCCCAGATGCCGATACCGGAAGAGACATAATAACGGGTGTTACCCCGCTGATACGGTCCGTAAGCATCCTCATACACCGCATCAGTAATCCAAGAGATGGGCCATACCTGTCCGTAGTGGGTATGTCCGCTAAACTGAAAGTCAACCCCGGCACGCTCAGTCAATTCGAGATGATAGGGCTGATGATCCAACAGTATCACATATTTAGAGGTATCGACCTTACTCATCAGTTTTTTCAACGACTGGCGATGGGGATTGGTGCGGTCGTCACGCCCCACAATCACCAAATCACCCCATTCCATCGAGGCATCACGCAACAGACGGATGCCGGCCTTCTGGTAAAACTCCTCCGAACCCTGCTCACCGGAATAATACTCATGATTACCCAAAGAGGCAATCACCGGGGCCTTCAAACGACGGAACTCCTCCCACACTTTCTGTTCCTGTAAGGGACGCAAACTGCGGTCGATGATATCGCCGGCTATCAGGATCAGGTCGGGATTCTCCTTGTTGATCATATCCACCCAACGGTGAAACTCCTGCCGCTGGTTGTGATAACCGAGATGCAGGTCGCTCATCATCAGCAGGCGGACAGGCTTTCGTAGCGTCTTCTCCGTATGCAGCGACAGCGGCTGTCGTACCTTATGGCGGTAACGGATATTGCCATAGAGTAAGACAACCGAGAGGAAAGCGACGATACCGAGCAGGCCCTTCCAACTGCCGAACAGCCATTGCTTAGGCACGATATGGAAGAGGCGGCCGATATCCAATAGCAGGAAGACGAGAAAGAGGTAAAGCAGGATAATCAGCCACGAGGTGCTCACCTCGTAGATGACGGTGGCTAATGACATCGACAAAGTATCCAGCGAACGGCCGATGCCCACGAAGAGGAGCATGAACAAGCCGATCATACCCACCATCGACAGGATCTTCACCCATACCGACGTAGGGAGGATACACCACACATGCCACATCACATATGCCATCCCCAACAAGGGGATGCCGAAAAACACCAATGCTCCTAACCTCATCGTCTCTGCAACAACTTATTTCTTGGTGAGGTTACCTAAGATATCACGGGTGAGCTCCTTGGTGATCGTACGGGTGGCAGCACTCGTGGCATTCTTCACCACACGACCGGTAGCATCCTTGGTGGAGGCGGTTTTCTTACCTGTCACCTTACTGCTCACCCAGGCACCGAGCAGGGTAGCCAATGAGGAGGTGACTGCCGTGACGATGGCCTTCCACACCTTACTCATGATGCCGGCCTTCTTCTTCTCGCCCTTCTCACCCTTCTCTTCTTTGGCGGCAGCCTTCTCCAGTTCCTTAGCCGCCATCTCCTCTTCGGCTTGCTTCTGTTTCTCCTCGGCCTCCTTCATGAGGATCTCGTAGGCACTCTCACGGTCGATCATGTTATCATACTTGCCGTATACCCTACTCTGCTTGATGATATCCAGTCGCTGACCTTCGGTGATGGCGCCGATCTGACTCAAGGGGAAGAGTATCTTGGCACGCTCTACCACGGATGGTGCACCCTTCTGATCGAGGAAGCTCACGAGGGCCTCACCCGTCTCGAGGTTCATGATCGCCTCATCGGTCTTAAACGCCGGATTCGGACGGAAGGTGTCGGCAGCCGTCTTCACCGCCTTCTGATCTTTCGGCGTATAGGCACGCAGGGCATGCTGCACACGGTTACCGAGCTGTCCGAGGATATTCTCAGGGATGTCCGTCGGCAACTGCGTGATGAAGTAGATACCCACGCCCTTGCTTCGTATCAGTCGGATCACCTGCTCGATCTTGTCTAACAGCGCCTTCGACGTGCCGTCAAACAGCATATGGGCCTCGTCGAAGAAGAAAACGAGCTTCGGCAACTCCATGTCACCCACCTCGGGAAGGGTGGAGTACAACTCCGACAACAGCCACAAGAGGAAGGTACTGTAGAGCTTGGGCTGCATCATCAACTTATCGGCTGCCAGCACACTCATGATACCCTTGCCGTTCTCGGTCTGCATCAGGTCATAGATATCAAACGAAGGCTCTCCGAAGAACATATTGGCACCCTGATTCTCCAACTGCAGCAGGGCACGCTGGATGGCACCCACCGTGGCAGAGGTGATATAACCGTATTTCGTGGTGTATTCCTTGGCGTTCTTCGACACATAGTCGAGCATCGAACGGAGATCTTTCAGATCAAGGATCTGCAGTCCACGCTCATCGGCGATGCGGAAGACGATGTTCAGCACACCATCCTGCGTCTCGTTCAAGCCTAACAGACGGGATAACAGCAGAGGACCCATCTGGCTGACCGTGGCACGCATGGGGTGACCCTGCTCACCGAAAACATCATAGAAACGGACGGGGCACGACTGGAACTGCGGATTCTCTATGCCAAACTCCGGCAGACGCTTCTCGATGAAAGAACTCATCTTTCCTACCTGTGAGATACCAGAGAGGTCGCCCTTCATATCTGCCATGAAACAAGGTACGCCTGCCTGACAAAACGACTCGGCCATCACCTGAAGGGTAACGGTCTTACCAGTACCCGTAGCACCGGCAATCAATCCATGGCGGTTAGCCATCTTTCCAATAATGCTCAGCGCACCGTTCTGGCAATGAGCAATATACAATCCATGTTCTTTGTCGTACATATCTTTTCTTTTTATAGTTTTACTTGCTTATAAGTTACAAAGATATAATAATATTTTCACAAAACAAAAATTATTCGTAATTTTAGATAAATTACTTTCATTCGGAAATGAAAAGAAAAATATATTTTCCTTTTGCATTTCACTCATTTATTCGTAACTTTGCCGCAAAATTTTTACAATGGAACAGAAGAATTTCAAACGCACCACCGTTACGGCGGCCCTTCCCTATGCCAACGGCGGTGTACATATCGGACATCTGGCCGGCGTATATGTACCGGCAGATATCTATGTGCGCTATCTCCGACTGAAGAAGCAGGAAGTGATCTTCATCGGTGGAAGCGACGAGCACGGCGTGCCTGTCACCCAGCGTGCCCGCAAGGAAGGTATCACCCCGCAAGACGTTGTCGACCGCTATCATAGCATGATCAAGAAGAGTTTCGAGGATTTCGGCATCTCTTTTGATATATACAGTCGCACCACCTCAAAGATACATCATCAGTTTGCCTCCGACTTCTTCCGTAAGCTCTATGATGAGGGAAAACTGGTGGAGCAGACCACCAAGCAGTTCTTCGATGAGAAGACGGGTAAGTTCCTCACCGACCGTGACGTGGTGGGAGAGTGCCCCTACTGTCATAAGACAGCCTATGGCAACCAGTGTGAGGAGGGCTGTGGACGTGCCCTGGAGCCGACAGAGCTTATCAATCCCCGCTCAAAGGAGACAGGTGAGGTGCCTGTGCTGAAAGAGACAAAGAACTGGTATCTGCCGCTGAACAACTACCAGGAGTGGTTGAAGCAGTGGATCCTCGAGGAGCACAAAGAGTGGCGCCCCAATGTATACGGCCAGTGTAAGAGTTGGCTGGATATGGATCTGCAGCCACGTGCCATGACTCGCGACCTCGACTGGGGTATCCCCGTTCCTGTAGAGGGAGCCGACGGCAAGGTGCTCTACGTATGGTTCGACGCCCCTATCGGTTATATCTCGAATACCAAGGAGCTCTGCGATAAAGAGCCCGAGCGCTGGGGCAACTGGGAGAAATGGTGGCAGGATGACGACACCCGCCTGATTCATTTCATCGGCAAGGACAATATCGTGTTCCACTGCATCATCTTCCCCGTGATGATGAAAGCTCACGGCAAGTATATCATGCCCGATAACGTGCCGGCTAACGAGTTCCTGAATCTGGAGAACGACAAGATCTCCACCTCACGCAACTGGGCCGTATGGTTGCACGAATACCTCGAGGAGATGCCCGGCAAGCAGGATGTGCTGCGCTATGTGCTCACCGCCAACGCACCGGAGACGAAAGACAACAACTTCATGTGGAAGGATTTCCAAGACCGTAACAACAACGAGCTCGTGGCTATCTATGGCAACTTCGTCAACCGTGCCCTGCAGCTGACCAAGAAATATTGGAATGGCGTGGTGCCTGCCTGTGGCGAGCTGCTGGATGTTGACCGCCAGGCTCTTGATGAGTTTAAGGACGTGAAGCAGAAGGTAGAGGCACTGCTCGACCAGTTTAAGTTCCGCGACGCACAGTTTGAGGCCATGAACCTGGCACGTATCGGCAACCGCTACATCACCGAGTGCGAGCCCTGGAAGGTATGGAAGACCGATCCCAAGCGTTGTGAGACCATCCTGAATATCTGTCTGCAGCTCACCGCTAACCTCGCCATCGCCTTTGAGCCGTTCCTGCCTTTCTCTTCTAAGAGACTGCGCCAGATGCTCAACATCGACCACTTTGAGTGGGAGCAGTTAGGCAGCACCGATCTGCTGAAGGCCGGTCATCAGTTGGCAGAGCCCGCCCTGCTCTTCGAGAAGATCGAAGACGAGGTGATCCAGCGCCAGTTGGATAAGCTCGAGGCCACCAAGAAAGCCAACGAGGCTGCCAACTACAAGGCTGCGCCGATCAAGGACACGATCGACTTCGAGCAGTTTGAGAAGCTCGATATCCGTGTGGGTCATGTCAAGGAGTGTGAGAAGGTGAAGAAATCGAAGAAACTCCTTCGTTTCACCATCGACGATGGCAGTGGCACCGACCGCACCATCCTCAGCGGTATCGCCGAGCATTTTGAGCCCGAAGATCTGCGTGGCAAGGATGTGCTCTTCATCGCCAACCTCGCCCCACGAAAGATCATGGGTATCGAGAGTCAGGGAATGATCCTCTCGGCAGAGAACTTCGACGGTGCGCTGAGTGTCACCACCCTCACCCGTGAGGTGAAGCCCGGCAGTCAGGTAAAATAATCCGCAAATAATTTGGTGGCGTGCGGCAAACATCGTACCTTTGCATAAGGTTTGCAGCATGCAACCATATCATTTATACGATTGGGGTCTCATAGTTCAATGGATAGAATAAGTCTCTCCTAAAGATTAGATCCGGGTTCGATTCCCGGTGAGACTACCAATAAAAATGGAAAATGGAGAATTGAAAATTGATCATTCTACATTTTCCATTTTTTATATTTATATAAACACAGAGATACCGAGACACAGAGATTATAATTGGAAAAACACTCATGTTACTCTGTGTCTCCCTTTCTCTGTGCTTAAAGATTATCATTTCCTCAGTCGGAACTTGATCTTCGTGGCGATAGCCTCGCAAGAGGTGCCGATAAGAGCCTCAAAGTCACCTGCCTCTGCCTTCCATCCGTGAGTAGTCTCATCATAGAAAGCGAGGGCATCGGCATCGATGGTCATCGTTACCTGCTGCTCCTCTCCCGGTTGCAGGAACACTTTCTTAAAGCACTTCAACTCCTTGACAGGTCGCTCCACTGATGATTTGATATCACGGATATACAACTGGACAGTCTCCGCTCCGGCACAACTGCCGATATTCTTCACAGGAACGGTGATGGTGAGTGAGCCGCTATGGTTGATTTCCTTGTCAGAGGCCGTTGCCTTACCAACTTCGAAACGCGTATAACTGAGTCCGTGACCGAAGGGGAAGAGGGGCTTGATCTTCTTTCGATCCGTCCACCGGTATCCCACGAAGATATCCTCTTTATATTCCTCATCGATAATCTCCTTATTGGCACGCCATGTACCGGGATAGGTACCTAAGGCATGGGCACCACAATCAGTCAACTGTCGATACCACGTAAAGGGCAGTTTACCACTGGGCGACACATCACCAGCCAAGACAGAGGCTATCGCCTCACCAGCCTCAGAGCCGATAAACCACCCCTGAACGATGGCGGGCACCTGCTCTATCCACGGCATTGCCACGGCATTGCCGGAGATATTCACATAGACAATATTCTTGTTGACAGCCGCCAGAGATTCTATCAACCGGTCTTGTGCATAGGGCAACCCATACTGTTTACGGTCATGCCCCTCACAATCCTGGTAATTGCTCTTGTTGAGTCCACCGAAGACGATAACATAGTCGGCCCCCTTCGCTTTCTCCACCGCCTCCTGGAGGAGTTCATCAGCAGAACGACTCTCAGCGAGTGAGCGCCCCACGGTGACACCATTATAACTCTGTACGGTATCACCCACATAACCACGGGCATAGTCGACAGCCACATCGGGGAATCGTTTACGCAAGCCATCCAACGGAAGGATCTCACGTTGTACCTTCAACGAACTGGAGCCGCCACCCACGGTCATCATCTTGATGGCATTCTCTCCCACCACGAGGATTCTCCGAGGTTGCTTGATCGGCAACAGGTTATTGTCGTTCTTCAGTAAGACGATACCCTCCTGAGCAATCTTCAGAGCTGCCTCATAATGTGACTCCGAGCAAAGGAAGCCGTTAGGGCGATGACGGTTCATCGACGTGCGATAGAAAAGGCGCAGCACCCTACGCACCTTGTCATCCAACTCCTTGGTGGTGAACACCCCTTCATGTATCAGTTTCTTGTAGTTGGAGGCCAGGTAGTAGTTGTCGTAGGCATTCGAGGCACCGAACGACAAACCATTGGTCCATGTGCCAAACTCCATATCCAAGCCATTCATCACCGCCTCACGCGTATCATGACAACCACCCCAGTCGGATACCACCACACCATCATACTGCCAATCCTGTTTCAAGATCTTATTCAACAGGATATCATTATGACAGTTGTGCTGATTCCGGTAGAGGTTGTATGCCCCCATCAAGCCCCAGGCACCACCCTCGCAGACAGCAGCCTTGAAGGCAGGCAGGTAGATCTCATGCAGTGCCCTTTCGGACACGATCACGTTTACCTGATGACGGTATTCCTCATCGTTGTTCAGGGCATAGTGCTTGACACAGGCTGCAATACCCTTCGACTGCAACCCTTGGATGTAGGGCACCACCATACGAGAGACGAGGAAGGGGTCTTCACCCATATATTCAAAGTTCCTGCCACCGAGTGGTGTGCGGTTGATATTCACACCAGGGCCGAGGATCATATCCTTACGACGATAGAGCGCTTCCTCGCCGAGATTCTCGCCATATAAGCGAGCCATAGCGGGATTCCACGTGGCAGCCAGACAGGTGAGTGCAGGGAAGGCAACACACGAGTCGTTCGTTTGCCCGGCTTGCTCCCACTGATCCCATAACACGTCAGGGCGCACGCCATGCGGTCCGTCATCGGTCCAGAACTCAGGTATCCCCAATCGTTTGACACCGGGAGAGGAGAACTTCGACTGAGCGTGGATCACCGCGATCTTTTCATCTAACGTCATCCTCGAAAGGGCATCCTCTACCCGTTCATCCACCGATTTCGTCTCATCGAGGTAAACAGGAAGTGTCTGCGCCTGTACACCGACCGTACACACGAGCGATAACACCCATAGAAGATTTTTTCTTATTTTCATTGTAATACCTATTAATAAATGGAAAATGGAAAATTTATAATGGAAAATAGAAAATTAAGAATTAAGCATTATCCATTTTCCATTCTCCATTTTTCATTATCCATTTTTCATTATCCGTTTTCCATTTCTATTTCCTTCTTAGCAACGCCTCCAGATAGTAGTAATCAGCATAGTTGATAGGCACATCGATCTCATCCTTACCGGGATAATTGCCAGTGGAGTGCAACAGGAGGAATCCCTGGGCTGTACGTGGTTGTGGTTGATAGTTAGTCTCCAACGACGACAGGATCTTGTCGGCATAACCACGATAGCGAATGGCGACATCCCCGGTGAGATACCCAGAGAGCTCATAGAGTGCCGAGGCGGTGATAGCGGCGGCAGAGGCATCACGCGGACAACCACCGTCGAGTGCCGGACCGACACCTGTCTTTATCGCCGGATCACGCATATCCCAATAAGGGATCAGATCGGCAGGCATATCACGCTGTGAGAAGATAAACTCCGCGATCTTCTGAGCCTGTTCGAGATATTTCTTATCATGCGTATAACGATAACACATCGTATAGCCATAGAGTCCCCATGCCTGTCCGCGACTCCACACACTCTCGTTGGCGATTCCCTGATGGGTGATGCGCTTGATCACACTGCCATCCGCCGGATTGTAATCCACCACATGATAAGAGGAATTATCTTGACGGAAATGATTCTTCATCGTGGTATTGGCATGCGACACGGCGATGTTGTAGTATTGCTTATCACCCGTCAGTCGACTGGCCTCGAAGAGCAGTTCGAGGTTCATCATATTGTCGATGATCACGGCAAACTGCCAACGGTCGGGTGTGCCCCAACTCCAACTGCGGATACATCCTACGGTCTCATCATAACGAGTGATGAGCGAGTTGGCGGCTCGTATGACCACATCCCTATACGACTGTTCACCGGTATTCTCCCACGCCTTGCCAAACGAGTTATACACCATAAAACCAAGGTCATGACTGCCGGTACGCTCTTTCACCCTTTCGATGGGCCACGTATTGCTCACCGCTTGCTCACGCCAGAAAGGATCGTGTGAGTATTGGTACATCTGCCATAGTTCGCCAGGGAAGAAACCACAGCACCAGTCGGGTAGTCTCACCATCCGCAGACTGCCGTCTTTCTCCACACAACGGGGCATCAGCGACCAGTCGTTCTTCTCCTGACGGATACGGTTAGCCTGCTCCAACTGATAACGTAACTGCACATCAGCCTGGGCAAAGGCATTGTCTGTCTGATCGGGTGTGTAATAGAGCAGGAAGAAACGGTCGGAGAATTTCCTGATCAGGTTTTTCTTACTCATGGTGAGATAATCACTGCGCTGGGGATCCAACAGATAAAGACGGTAGAGATCCTTCGAGAACTCATTTTGCTTGTAATCCCAGTCGCTGATCTGTTTGTAGGGCCACTCCTCCACCTTCTTTCCTAAGTAGGGCATGAGGAAGTCAGCAGCCTTCTCCATCCGTGGGAGTCCTTCCATCGTATAACCGGCATGGCGGGCCATCTGCATCACGTCAATCATGTGCGTGAGGTTATACTGCGAATAGCCGAAAGCGAGTGTACGGCGCAGCTCCTTCGGTTGACGGCCATCGTCTTCTATCTGTGCCTTGATACGCTTCTCATAGAATTGTCCGAAGTATTCATCGAGCACCTTCTTGTTACCCACATAGTTGGCATAGGCGATCACCTGCACGTCATGAGCCGTAGAGTGGTTGTTCAACTGCTTACCCTCCTCGATGCCCTGATCGCTGGTGAGCATCCACTGCAGGAATTTCGAGAACCATGCCTTCAGCGCCTTGGAGTCTTTCTTCGTGAAGGCGGTGGAACCCTCCAACAACTGCACGGCATCGAGCATCTCCACAAACGAATAGGCATCGATGACACCATAGCAGCGCCCCTTGCCGTTATATAACCCCGGCACGATCTGTGCATAGTTCAGGTTCGGATTCATGTGGGTATCCTTGTTGAGGAACCACACACGGATCAGCTCCGTGGCCTTCTGGGCATAGCGCTCCTCACCACTGAAATACCAGGCTAAAGACAGGGTCGTCACCCCGGTAGCCATCTCCGACAGACGGTTACGGTCGAGCTTCTTCAGTTCGGGGTTAGACACACCGTCAATGCTGATATATGGCAAGCCGTCGGGCTTCTTCGGATCGGGCCAGAAGTAGCGTGACAGACTCATATAGTCGTGCTTGTCACCGCTCACGGCCGTCTTCTCCTTCATTATCACCGATACCGGTTTTTTCTTGAGTTGACGGTCTGCCTGCTTGATCAGATGCTGATAGGCTACCGCATAGGCAGGCTCTTGCAGATGGTTCTTCACCGTGGCCAGGTGCGCGCCATCCCAGATGGATTGCGCACCTGCCACAGAGACAAAACCAAAACAAGCTAAACTAACAACAATCTTGCGAATGTTCATGGGGTATTAATTGATGGTTACTACCACTTTGTAATTCACCGTCAGGCAACGCACCTCATACTGTCCGGTAAAGTTATTGGGCACATAATACTGGGTGTCGTCATCCTTGGTGCCACCGTTGGAGATACGCAACTTACCTGCCTCATCCACATCCTTCGGATCGAAGGTCATCAGCGTCACCTTACCCTTAGCCCCGTTGAGCGCCTTCAGGTAGACGGTCTGCACACGGTGGTTCTTGGTGAGGTCGGCCGACATCAGATCCCATGTCAAGGTAAAGGCTCCGTTGCCATCCTGCTGAAGCACATTGCCATTGGCATCCACCAACTGATAGTCGGTGCCCAACTTCAGCGTGGTATCCACATAGAGGAAAGCATCGGCGTTGAAGTTGCGGGTGCCTTCACACCACAACTGCACGGGCACTGCCACCTGACTGCCCTGAGCCACGGTATATGTCTTGTCATTATTACTCTTAGGTCCCCAGTCGGCAAAGGCCACGATAAACACATTCTCATATTCTGGATTGTCGTTGCCCCAGGCATCATCCTCACAGGCAGTGAGAGATGTCAAGCCGCAAATAACGGCCATCATCCATACTATTTTATTGATATAACGTTTCATAGCGCGTTTTGTTAATTCTGAAATAATATATTAATTCCATCCTGGATTTTGCTCCACATTACCATCCGATGTAGCTATCTCATAAGTAGGAATGGGATAGTAATAATCCTTCTTAGGATCAAAGGTGCGGTTCTCGGCATTCTCTATCACGTAGATATCTGCCTGATCGGCCACCTTCTTACCATTGAACATACCACCGGCACCTGTCAGTCGTCCCTCGATATTCTCACGGTGTGTGCTTAGGTTGTCGGCATCGTTGTACTTCAGTCCGAGCATAGCCACGGGCAGCACCTTCTCAGCGATCTTCCAACGGATAATATCGTTGTATCTCAGGTTCTCATCGATAAACTCCACAAGTCTTTCACGACGAATCTCCTCGAGCATGTTCAGTCCGTTGCTGGTAACGAAGTTGTTGGTGAGCTTCACATTGAAGCCGGCTCTTGCGCGCACCTTATTAATAGTGGCATCCAACTGACTGTCAGTAATCTGTCCGTTATACTCGTACAGTGCCTCGGCATAAGAGATGAGGATCTCGGCATAACGGATGATCATCTTATCCACCGTCTCCTTATTGGTGGTGTTCCACTCACTGAGCATGAAGCCCTTCTTCAATCCGTAGCCGTTGCCACTCTGGTTGCCGAAGGGGTTGTAACCGGCCTTGTATGCCTCCTCGTCTTTCTGGTAGAAGGTCATAGCCATACGGGGATCCCTGTTCAGGAACACGTCATTATGTGTGGTCTCCTCCACCTTCATACTGGTTTTCTCTCGTGGAAGACCATCCGCATACAGTATCTGGTCGATCGTCTGACGGGTTACCGTCACGGCATTCTCCATACCACGTGAGTTGTTGTGGGTGATCACCGCTCCGTCGCCGTTAGGACCATAGATCTTCACGAAGACATTCTCTTTATTCTGGCGACCCTCACCATCAAAGTAGAAGAGTTTCTGGAAGTCGGGATAGAGATCATGCTTGCCACTCTTGATGAGTCGCTCGGCTGCGTCGATAGCCACCTTGAGGTGAGCCTTCGAGTCACCTGAGAGTCCGTGGTACTTGATGAACGTACCCTCATAGAGTCCGATACGTACGAGCATACCACGGGCGGCACTCTTCGATACACGGCCCCAGTCGGTGGCACTGCTTACCTGATCGATATCCGGGAGATTCTCCTCGGCAAACTGCAGATCCTTGTAACACTGTTGGATTACCTCCTCACGGGGTGTACGCGGCATCTTGATATCCGGATCGCTGGTAGAGTCGAAGGCCTTCAGGATCAGGGGCACGTCACCGTATTTCTTCACCAGGTCGAAGAAGTGATAGGCACGGAAGAAGTATGCCTCTGCCATCCAACGGTTTTTCTGGGCGTCGCTCAGCGGAGCCTTGCTGCCCTTGTCGATGATATTGTTGCATACGAAAATCTTCTCATAAGGCTGTGTCCAGTCGCTTGAGGTGGCGGGAACGCTCCTGCTGCCGCTGGATATCGAGTTGGCTGCTGTACCGATGATGTCATCAGCACGTGTATCGTGAGAGAATCCGGGCAGGTCGACATACAGTTTGTTACAGGCGCCACGCAGGTCGGTCTCACTCTGCCAGAATGTATTGTCGGCAAGTGTCGTCTCGGGCAGGCGGTCTAAGTCACAACCGGTCAGCGTGAATCCTCCGCAAACGAGGCCCAAGGCAAAAAACGATTGATATATATACTGTTTCATATCTTTCATCTGTTATCAGTTATCATTATAATGTTATGTTTACACCGAAAGACCAAGTACGGAAGAATGGGTAGTAGTTACGTCCTACGTTATTTCCTGCCTCCGGGTCGAAGACCTTCAGGATGTCAGAGTGCTCCCATACATCATTACCGCTCACATAGACGCGCAACTTCTGGATATAGCGCTTCGATATCGGTAAGGTATATCCCAAGGTAATATTCTTCAGTCGCAGGTAGGCAGCGTTCTGCACCCACTTGTCTGATGGCTGGAAGTTGAACATATCACCATTGTAGTTGTACAGTCGTGGCCAGAAGGCATCGGTATTCTCCGGTGTCCAGTAGTCACGGTGGATGGTCCATGGCATCTGATGGGTACGTCCGAACGGTGTGATAGCCTCGCTGTCGATGAGCATCTTACGCTTAGCCACGCCCTGGAACATCACTGAGAAGTCGAAGCCGTTCCACTGGGCAGAGAGGTTCAGACCGTAGAGATAACGGCCATTGGTGTTACCCAGATATACCAGGTCACCATGATCTTCCTTCGTACCGCTGCCGGCACCCACCTGGTGGTCGATAGAGCCGTTGGCATCGGGCAGGGTGATGAAACGTACATCACCGGCACCGATCTTACCGTCGCTGAATGACTTGTATCCAGGATGATCGGCCTTGTACTGCTGGTACTCCTCCTTACTGTTCCAGTAGCCGTCGGTCTTATATCCCCAGATGGTATTCAACTCATAACCCTCGATCAATTTCCGGGTACCTGCGGTGATTACATCCGCACCATCGTATTCCACGAGTCTGTTTTGAGAGTCGGAGATATTGAAGGCAATCTGATATCTGAGTTTACCGATGCGGTCGTTCCACTTGATATCGATATCCCATCCCCATGTCTTCAGCTTACCAACGTTCACCGCCGGTACACCGATACCGATGGTGTGCGGCAACTGCAGGTTAGAGAGCATGTCATTGTTGTATTTCCAGTAGTAGTCGAACGATGCGTTCAGTCGTCCGTTGAACAATCCTAAGTCAACACCCACGTTGGTGGTCTCTATCGTCTCCCATGTCTTGTCCTTCGAGGCGAGCTGTGACTGATAGTAGCTCTTCTCAGAGATATAGACGGTCGACTGTGAGATGGTGGGGATATAGTCGTACAGTCCGAGCACGGCACCGTTACCGAGCTGTCCCCATGAAGCACGCAGCTTGAGGTTGCTCACCCAGTCGGCATGGAACCATTTCTCCTGATTGATTCTCCAGGCGGCGGATACAGAGGGGAAGGCCTTCCAGCGCTTCTCGGGGGCCAGACGTGAAGAACCGTCATAACGGATATTGGCCTCGAAGAGGTAACGCTCTGCGTAGTTGTAGTTGAAACGTCCGAAATATGACATCATCGACCACGGCTCGATCAGGTCATTCAACGTGGTGTTCGTGGCCACAGAGGCATCGTAGTAGTTGAAAGAATAGAAATCGTTGGAGTTCATATTCTTGGCTGTTGCCTCGATCTGGTCCTTGCGGTAGTTCTCATAGCTGCTACCTGCCAGGAACTTGAAGTTATGCTGGTTCACGTCAAACTCATAGTTGACGGTAGCCTCAAACATATCATGATAGTCATTATTCTTCCTGCGCTCTAAGGAGTTGGGGTTGTTGGTCTGCTGACGGATGGTGGTGCCGTTCATCGCATACCATGCCAGCCAGTGCCTCTCCGAACGGAAATCGTAATAACCGGCCCTGCGACTGGCACTCAGGTTGATGCGCAGTCCTTTCACCAGGTTCTTGATGGTGAGCTCACCCTTGCCTAAGAAGGCCTCGTAGAGCGACTCGCTGGTACCACCGTTGTGCAGGATGTCGATGGGGTTGATCTGCAGGTCGCCGGAATAGGGCTGAGAACCGTAGTTAGGAGTCTCTTCCGGCTGCCATATCAACTGTCGTGCACGTGCGCCATATAAGGTATTCAGGATGCTGCCGGCACCATTCGACGGACTGTTGTTCTTCTTCGACTGGTACTGCAGGTTCACGCCCAGTTGCAGGTATTTGTTCAGTTCGGCACTCACCTTGGCATGCAGGTTCACACGGGTGGAGTTGTTCTTGGCATACTTCAGCATACCGTCTTTATAGAAATAGTTGCCGCTCACCAGGTAGTTGATGGTCTTGCTGCCGCCACTCACAGAAATCGAGTGGTTGGTCTGTCCGGCATAGTCACGTGTACCCTCATCTACCCAGTTGGTAGCAGTAAACTGCTCCCAACGACCGTTGTTATTGTTGGGGTAGAAGTTGAAGTTCGGGTTAGCCACCCAGGTGGTCTTCTCCTTATTCCACTCATAGGCACCACCGGCGTTATAACGGCCAATGTTGATCCACTGCTGCTCCTCCCATGCGGGCAATCGCTCGGGCATGTTACCAGGAGTATTCACGGCATAGTAGCCATTATATGAGATCTTGGGCTTGCCCTCTTCACCGCTCTTGGTGGTAACGAGCACCACGCCGGATGCTGCACGGGCACCGTAGATAGCACAGGCAGAAGCATCCTTCAATACAGAGATACTCTCGATATCATCGGCGTTGAGCAGCGCCAGATCACCCTCCACACCGTCGATCAAGACCAGTGCCGAGGTGTTGTTCACAGACGAGAATCCACGGATACGCAGTCCGGATGTCTCTGATCCCGGTTCACCGCTCGAACGGAGGATAGCCACGCCCGGCATCTCACCCATCATGGCGCTGAGCACATCACTGGTGGGCTTGCCGGCCAACTTATCACCTTCCACAGCCGTTACCGCACCAGAGAGGTTCACCTTCTTCTGTGTGCCATAACCTACGACGACCACCTCAGAGAGGGTCTTGTCGTCTTCTGTCAATAGGATCGTGCCACTGGCGCGGTTGGCAGCCAACTCGCGAGTAACATATCCCACGTATGAGAACGAGACGGTGGCATTCTGACGAACACTGAGCACGAACTTTCCATCGATGTCCGTTACCGTGCCGTTGGAAGTACCCTTTTCAATTACACTCACGCCGATCATCGGTTCGTTCGTGCTTGCATCAAGCACCGTGCCGCTGATCGAACGAGATCCTTGAGCGAATGCTCCTACATCAAAAAGGAAAAACAAACAACCGACAATCATCAGTCGGGTGATTTCCCATGAAACAGTTTTTAGTCGCATAATTAAAAATGTTTTGTTATATAATTGTTTTTTGCAAATTTATTTATAATAGGTGTACGTTATGTTCCCATCAAGGTACAAATATGGATATTTCAGCCGGGTGCGGAAATATAATCCGTTAGTAACCAACGCCTTATCATTCTCACTACTCATCTTGCGATATGGATGTAACACCACGGTTTGTATAGAGGAAAAGCCCCTTTCCAGCCCCATTCCCGAACTACATTCGCCTACCCGTAGCCTTTCCCAAAAAGGAGGGAGCCTTTGACCTTATATTGTTGCGATAGCGAGAGGGAAGGCAACAAATGCGACGATTGAAAAACGATGCCTTCAGGCAGTGCGAGGACTGTTTGAGCGAAGCGAGTTCCGCAGCACAGTTTTGAAGAGTCGGATTTGTTCTGACCGGAGCGTGCAACATGGTCTCTCTTGGTTTCTTCTCTCTGCCGAAACAGAGAGAAGAACGTAAAAAGACTATTGCCGCATGAGATTGCGGGTCAAGCCCGCAATGAGTGTCTTTTCTCTCCCCCTTCGGGGAGGTTAGGTGGGGGCTTTTATTCTTCACTTCTTCAATCCCAAACTCCGAATATACTCTTCCTGCGGAAGGCAGTTTTCAAAACGGCAGTTATCGATGAACTGCAGCAACAGTGCCCGCACCTGCTCCTGATCGGGCCGCGACTCACGCATCTCCTTGAAGGTGGTGCGCGGCGCCTCCGAATATTTCACGACAACAGAGTCCCACATCTCGGGCCTCTGTATGCCCATCATACACGAGCCGTCTACCTTCTTATAGGGCCAGAAGGTATAACCGATGTTCAACTGCTTGAGCAACTTAACGAAACGCGACTGCCACTCCATGGTGTTATGTCCGATCTCACCCATATACATCGGCAGACCAGTCTTGTCACGGAAGTCGATATAGTCCTTGATAGCCTCTGCCGTAGGCTCATTGCCATAACGGTGACAGGTGTACATGATATTCTTGTCGAACGTCCAATCCTTAAACATATAGAAATCGCTGTTCCAACGGGCACCGCCCAAGAGGATCACATGGTTCTTGTCTACCTGGCGGATAGCCCTCACCGCCCGCTTATACAGAGGTTCCAACTTCTGATTGAGCGCCTCCTTATTCTTAAAATAGGGGGCGATGGGCTCGTTCATCAATTCATAGCCTAAGATCACCGGCTCGTCCTTATAACAGGCGGCAATCTTCTGCCAGACATCACAGAAGAGTTGTTGACAGACCTCGCTGTCGAACAACCAGGGATAACCGTAGCTGTCGTCGATATTATCACCCGTCTGTCCACCGGGACAGTCGTGCATGTCGAGGATCAGGTACAACTTGTTCTCGCGGCACCACTTCACCACCGAGTCAACCCTCGCAAAACCGTCCTGACGGGCCGTCAGTCCCATATAGTCCTCGTCGGTAAACAACTTATAGTGGAAGGGCAGACGGATGGTGTTGGCGCCCTGCTGACGGATAAATGCAATATCCTTGCGGGTGATGTAGTTGTCCTTGAATCGCTGCCAAATAACGGCTGCCTCATCAGGCCCCACCATCTCCTTCAACAACTGGTCGATCATCCAGGCGGAGTTGGTCTTGCTAAACCCGAACATATACCCCTCGGGATTGAGCCAGTTGCCCAGGTTGGTGCCCTGGATGAACAGTTTCCTGCCGTCAGGCTGAATCAGGTCGGTACCCTTCACATGCACAAATCCGTTGCCGGCATGGAGGGCACCCACCCACATCATTAATAATAACACACTAAATACGCTTCTTTTCTTCATGATCAATATATATAACTGCTAAAACTTTCTTCTCACGCGTTACCCGAAACAATCCCTACCTCAAAAAAAACCGCCGCCTATTGGACTTTAACCCTTCAAAAACGAAACATAACCTAACATTACAAACTTAACATTTGCAAATTTACAATGAATAAGGTGAGGATGTTTTTTTATCAAGACGTAAATATGGATATCAGCAGGGTGACAAAACTAATAAGCAGTTAATAATCAACGGTTTGTAAATTAAAACGACCCATTTTAATATGGCTCATCCGAGGATTCTATATAAACAGAATATAAAAAATTTTGATTTCCTTACACAACGGAACCAAAAAAAAACTATCTTTGCAGATAGAACAATAACATAGCCTATGAACCGAATCATCTATACCATCATAACACTACTCCTCTGCGGTAGCGCTCAGGGAGCCAGTCGTGTGAATCTCGACTCACTCTATCGTGTGCTGGATGCCGCCATCGACTCCGCCGATATCTATCTGCAACAGAAAACGCAACGTCTGGAAACGCTCAAGCAGGAGTATGCCATAGCCAAGACAGCTATCGACAGGTACCACGCCGCACAGAAGATCTACACCGAATATATCCCCTTCGAGAACGATTCCGCCATCGCCTACCAGTACCGTTGTATCGATCTGGCCGAGGCAATGGGACGCGGCGACCTGAAGGCAGCCACCACCCTCGACCTGGCCTACCAACTGTCTAACTCAGGTTTCTACAACGAGGCGCGCATCCATCTCGGTGAGGTGCCCAGCGAGTATCTCAAGGGTGACCTGGGCATCAGCTATCTCGAGGGCACGAACAACCTGTATGGCGAGATGGGCTATTACTCGAACGATCCGCGACTGCGCAACGCTTTCCGTGAACAGGTGCAACAGATCAGGGCATCCCTGTTGACACAGCTCGACACCACCTCGGTAGCGTGGCTCCATCTGCGCACCACCAGTCTCGACTACAGCGACCAGCATCAGGAGGCCCTGCGCTATAGCGACCGGTGGATGCAGGCCTGCACGCCCGGCACCCGCCCCTATGCCATCATGGCCTACTACCGTTCGGAGATCTACAAGAAGATGGGCGATACCGAGATGCAGCGCTACTGGCTCATCCAGTCGGCCCTGACCGATATCCGCAACGCCATCATGGACCAGGGTGCCCTGTGGAGTCTGGCCAACTCGCTGATCGTGGAAGATCAGGACGTGGAGCGTGCCCACCGGTATATCGACTTCTCGTGGAAGTGTATCTCTCGCTTCTCCACCCACATGCGCTCGTGGCTCGTCTCTCCCGTGGTAACACATATCAACGATGCGTATAAGCAACAGCTGCGCACGGCCAACAACCGACTGCGCTGGACCATCGGCATCATCAGTCTGCTGCTCGTGGGTATCCTGCTGTCATTGCTGTACGTCATCAAGAAGCGCCGCCAGCTCGCCATGGCACGTAACGAATTGAACTCGCTCAACGACCAATTGGCCGTGAAGAACGAACAACTACTGGAGAACAACACCCTGTTACAGGATGCCAACCGACGTTTGTCGGACACCAACGAACAGTTGCGCAGCGCCGTCATCCACCTGAACGACTCCACCCGCGTGAAAGACGAGTATATCGGTAAGTTCCTCACCATCTGCTCCGACTATATCGACAAGCTTGACAACTACCGCATCAAGGTGAATCGCAAGCTGAAGGCCAACCAGTATAACGACCTGCTGCGCATGACCTCCTCCGAGCAGCTCAAGGAAGATGAGTTGCAAGAACTGTTAGAAAATTTCGATGCCGTCTTCCTGCGCCTCTTCCCCTCGTTCATCGATGATTTCAACGCCCTGCTGCGCAAAGACGAGAAGATCATCCCCGCCGACCGCAATGCCCTGAATACCGACCTACGTATCTTCGCCCTCATCCGGTTAGGCATCGACGAGAGTTCCAAGATCGCCGAGTTCCTGCATTACTCGCCTAACTCCATCTACGCCTACCGTGCTCGCATAAAAAACAAAGCCGCCGGCAACCGCGACGACTTTGAACGACTGGTAAAAGAAATAGGCATGCAGCAGTAGAGGGTTATCGGGGCAGGTTCACTCAGGGACAGCGCTCCCCCGAAGGGGTGCCTGTCCCTGCAATTGACACAAAGTGTTTACTATATCTTGTGATAAACCCGTATGAAAGAGAATAGTATTCAGCAAAGGCTTAATGAAAACGATATGAGGTCGTTAACTAAACCTATCTAACTTCTCTATGATCTAGCCAGCCAAAGTTTACAAATCCTGATGAATCTATATAAAACACTCGAGTGCGCTGTAGTGGCGCACTCGAGTGTCTATACTTGGCAATGCAGTGTGCCATAGCAGCGCAATGCTTTTCTAACTATAAAAACTGCCGTAAATGATAATACTTACCACGGTGGGAATCACTCTCAGTCATACCAATTGATGATTTCCTCGTAGGCATCGAAATCCATTTCCTCCTTTACACCCGCTCTGTGCAGGGCATTCAGGATGATTTTCAGTTCTGCAGGAGGTATTGGTCGGGTGCCACTACGACGCTCGTAATAGGGTCTGCTGGAGAACTCGCTGATCAGAATATCCTTAAACAGCTTGTACTGTTGTGGAAACATCCTTTCTTGGAAATTTGTAAAGCCGAGTGCATAGCGTACAGGCTTGGAGTCACGGAAGAATCGGCATTTGCCATCCGTGGTACATCTCTGTGGGTTGATCAGTTTAAGATAGTTCTCAGTAACGAGGAGATCGCGGTATGCCAGTTGGTGCAGGCATGTCGCTGCCATAGGGCATTCGGCGTGTTGACACACCGGATAGTCGTGTTGAAGTGTTCTGTAAGTCTTTTTGGGCATAGTAATAAAATTTAAAGGTTAATAATTATACATGATGCAAAGATAATACATTTTTGTTTGGTTTGCAATAGTTGGCACGATATTTAATCACTCATCACCTATAGTCACCCTATGTCAGGCAGTAGGGATGAAAAGCCCCACCCCTAACCCCTCCCCGATAGGGAGGGTGACTTATGTCTAAAACGTATGAGATTGCGGGTCAAGCCCGCAATGAGGGGAAAGGGTCGCTACGCATACCAGTTCCCCGTAATACCAGGGACAGGCACCCCTTCGGATGAGCGCTGTCCCTTAGTGGTTTTCCCCCGGGTGATTACTCCTCGTAAACCGACTGGATATACTCGTAATAGGCGGTGATGACGTCGAGCATGTCGTTGGGCAGGTACGTGAAAGCCTGCTCGATAAGATCCTCAGGAATCTCATAGAATGCCTCGGCCAGCGTGCCGGTGATGGCTGCCTTGGTATCGGTATCGCCATCGGCCAACACGGCGATGCGGATGGCATCCTCGAACGTCTGTGACTCTAAGAAACAACGGATGGCCATGGGGACGGTCTCCATGCAAGTGCCGTCGAAGTGATTCTGGGCACCGATCTTATAGATATCCTTGAGCGAGGGGATATCGTAATGCCACAACTTCTCTACCTTGCCCTCCACCTCGTCGCGGGTGATACGGCAGGTACGCAGCCAGTAGGTGAGGACGGCGATGCACTCGGCACCCTTGATGCCCTCGGGATGATTGTGTGTGGGGGCAGCGGTCTTACGGGCCTCGTCGCGGACAGCGTCGTAGTCGTCAAACAGCCAGGCTACAGGACTCACTCGCATGGCTGAGCCGTTACCGAAGGAGCCGTAAGGCTGGGGGTTGTCCGACATGAGCCACTGGGCAAAGCGACCGCCATAACCGCCCATCGGATTAGGATATTTCCTGCACCAGTGCAGCAGACTCTCCTTGTAATCCTTCTTATTCAGGATGGCATCGGCAATGGCGATGGTGCAGATCGTATCGTCGGTATACGAACAGTCGGGGGTGAACAACTCAAAACCTTCCGTTGGCGGCGCTGAGAACTCAAAGCGCGATCCAACAATATCTCCTATAATAGCTCCAAGCATAATCGAATGGTAATTTATTTTATTCCAGCCTGTTTTTATCTTTAAGCCGCTCTCTCATATATCAGGATTCTATCTTGTTCAGCACTTTCACGGGCAAACTCCTCAAGACCTTGTTCAGTAACAAGATCTACCTTCCGTCCTAAAAGACGCTCCAGATCACCCCACATTCCAAAGAATCTCAAACCGACAGGCTGGCTATCGTCAAGCACAATAAGAATGTCAACGTCACTGTCTGCATGCTCTTCACCACGTGAAAAAGAGCCAAAAAGCCAAGCTTTCAAGACTGGTTGTGTCTTGAAATATTCAGCTATCTTCTCTTTCATTACTTCCGTGCTCATTTTTACCGAGATTTTATCATTCTCATTTGCAAAAATAAATTTTTTTGATGAAAGTTCCAAATAATCAGTCGTTGATTTTCTTTTTTACCATGGCTATATATCAATTCTTCACATTGATCTTCCACTCACCATCAACAATGCGGCCGAAAGTGGTTAGTCCCTCTGCACGGATGGTATATTGGGTAGGAAGGTCGGCACTATAGAAACTGATATTCAGAGGAGTATCCTTGCCCATGCGAAGGTAGGGATTCCAATAGATGGTGCGCCGCATATCCGGCTGCATCTGTGAGGGCTTCTCCCCACGGGAATAACGGGGGAAGTAATATTCTATGGGTGACTGGTAGCCGACGAGGTGTACCACCTTATTATTAAATATATTGTCAGTAGGACGGTTAGAGCCATTGCGTGTGGTGATATTGAGAATGCCTTTGGCATCCGGATCCAGCACCATAGCCTTGGAACCTAAGTAGAGATCTACCCGGTCGATATCTTCAAGATCAAAATCGTTGAACGTAAGATTCGGGATGTGCATGCCATTGACGTAGAGTTTTACCTTCGGTCCGCCATCAGACTTGGGTGCCTGTCCGAACTGATGGCCCATCATCTTGTCGATTCCAGACATGGAAAGCATAGGATCAGCAGTGATCGTTCCGCTGCCATAATCCACCGACAGCATGTTTGTACACAACAAGAGAAAACCCAGGTTGGGATATTCTCCCTCTTCTATCGCCCTGCGGTCGAGCGACAACGTGGTATTGTCGGACATGAACGATGATCCTCTCTGTCCTTTTACCACCACCTCCTGTAAGAGATGGCTCTCTTGAGCATACTTTTCCAGCAGAGCTTCATCCATATCCACCCATGGTAACATCTTGGCAGAACCTCTAAGCAGGTCGACATGGGGTGTATAGGGTGTCTTTATCTTTTCTAATTCCACCAGACAACGACGGTTTTTCTGGCGTGTCACATAGATGAAGGCATCGGCATCACTCGGGTAGTTTAACCCATGAAACTCGAAATGGCCTGTGGAATCCGTCGTAGCTGTATCCACGTATTTCTGTTTTGTAATGGCAAGCACGACATCCGCTTGGATAACAGGCTTGTCGGTAAACACGTTACGCACCCTTCCGGTGATACTCTGCTCGTGTTCTTTCTCCACTGTCGGTGTGGAGTAGATTCCTTGCATCACGGCATTCAGGTCATAGCGACGCCAACCATTCACCATCATCAGCAGATCAAGTTGGTCTGTCTGATAGGAGGGATGAAAATACTCATCCAACCGGCCGTTAACCCCGGGTAGGTCAGACGACAACAGCAACTGACTCCAGAGCGAGGGCGAACGATGGTTGCGGGTAAACGAATCGTCGGTCACGGAAAGCGAGAGGAAGGCCATCTCATCAGTGTTTATGTCTGGCAGGGAAAGCCTCAGAGGGATACTGTCACGCAGACCATATTCCTGACGAGACATCTCCAAGGATAGCGGCAGATGACTGGAATGGTTGTTGGAGAACACCAGTCGTTCACTCAGTATGCGACGGTTTCCATCTAAGAGCAACAGACTGTTAACTCCCGCAGGCAACTGTTTGAAGGGCAGATGATAGGTAGCGCCACGTTTGACCGGCATCATCCTGACTATCCGTCCACGACAATGAACAAGCAGATAGAGGGGCGTTTGCTGTTTTTTTGTGCTACTGTTGATGATGACCTGCACCTCGTCCGATTTCATACGGCATCGCAGGCATATAGCATCGGCACGTGCCTGAGGTAAAGCAAACGAATACGTTTTGCCCTGTTGATTACGACAAATAGCCTTATAAGTCTCTCCCTGCCGGACGGTAAGTGGGAAGAACCCTAAGCCATGGTGAAAAGTCTTAAACCGACTGACCACCTCTCCATGACTGTCGATCACCTCACCGGCTATGTCCAGACTGTCACCGTTTTCCGTTGAAGCCTCAAAAGCAACCATACACGTAGCGCCCTCCACCAGATATCCCCCCTCAGGAAAGAGCCGCAACATCGGCTTTAATGCTTTTGAAGGATTAGGGGCAGGCTCACTGCTACCCACTTGTATCGGAACAATACAATCATAGTCTTTTACTTGTGCAGAATACAGGGTATATGCCCAAAGGTAATAAACGCCTTCCTGCAGATCAACGGGTAATGGGATATAGCCCGTATAGAGATTGTTGGAGGCAATCAGTCGTACACGCTGTAATGAACGGTTTTTTGCATTGAGCAGTTCCACATACACGAACTGGTCGTCCAACTGAGGTCGTAACGTAGAGGCATCCGTGACATAGGTTTTCAAACGTATCGTATCACCGGGCAGGAACACCGTTCGGTCAACATGCAGCGCCACCTTCTCCTGAGGGAACTTTCGTAACTGTTCCTGCAGGTGGAGAGCGACGCTGTCAGCGATCTCCTGAGAGAAAACCGCAAATGTGTTGCACAACAGTAGGATAAATACAAAGAGCCGGTTCATTATTGATTATTCTCAACACTCAGGATGTTAACCTTATTTGTCTCTAAAAGAGTTCTTCATCTTTTATTAAAGGATAGACCTTTTCCTCAATAACACTATCTCCATTCTTCTTTATGTATTCATCACTACCAGACCAGAAGCCACAGGCTTTCATTACTTCAAAACTATTAGGGTCAATAAATATATACTCCCTATATATCTTGGAGTCGATGGAATATTTTAACAAATAAATTTCGTATCCCACCCTCACGGTATTCTTTATCGTTTCTTTCGCAAAATCCTTAGATAAAAGACCTTCTTTATTCATCAACTTCATAACATCGTCGGGTATAGGTTCCATCAGGACATAGACCACACGAAGAATATTCCCTTTTTCATCTATTTCTTGATGGAACTCTTCGCGAACCGAAAGCTGCGGCATGTGTTTATTATTATAGACACCCAGTTTGATAGCTTGATCCATCGATTTTACTTCGCCTATCAGTTCGAATGATAGGATTTTCACCTTCGCACCATTACAATTTGAGGTATTAAGAGCCAAGTTCGATATGTTTACCCATGCTGAGTTCAGAGGAGCTCCAAAATTGAACAAAGTATTTGATTTAAAATCTTGCGCACTCAGCTGTATGCAGCATGACAATGCGATAATTAAAAACAACTTTCTCATGTATACTTGAAATTACGTTTAAATAAATATTTTACACTGCAAAAATAAATGAATTCTTTATTAATGGCAACAAAAACTAATTAATTGTTGTTAACCATTTCGCATCGTTTTGATGTAGAAAGCCCCTCATCTCATTCTTTATCTCCTCAATCTCACGAGAGGGAATCTTCACCTGCTTGTTCAGTATGGCTATAGCCAGCTCTTTTGCCATGTCCATTCTGTCCTGCTCTTTATAAGCGAGGACCCTGTAATACAACGGCTCAAAGCGATTTGGACACATATTTTGTGATTTGACAAGATATTGCTGAGCCAAATCATATTCTTGTAAATCAAGATAGTTTACACCGATTAATAATTCTAAGTCGTAATCAGCCCAATATCTCCTGCATCGCTCTGCAATTTGCGCACACAACTTGTTTTCGCCATAGCAATATGCTTCCATCGCATAATTGTAGAGGAAATAGGGGTTGGCATTAAAACATTTCCGCAGCTCCTTGTATTCCTCCAACCTTACAACGCCGTTAACAGAGTGATTATTTGCGACCTTTCCCCAAGCAACTTCATGCCTAAGCTTTGAAATGTAGTGATAGGTTGTTAGCAATGATACAACTAACAATGCGACAGAAATTACCTTCCTGTGTGTCTTTATCAGATATGCCAAGCAATCACCATGGGCATCAGCCATGATGACCAAGATGTCAAGCACAATTATTATCCATGTGAATGGATAAGAGAAAGGATAGGAAAAGAACGAGAATACGATTATCGCAAGGATGGAGGCTAACGCATATTTGCTAATCTCATCGCTGCATCTTTTATATGAAATACCTATGAGATAGAGGCACGCAAATAGGAAGAGAATGCCCAAGGCTCCATACTGCACCAACACTTCCAAATATTCATTAAAGAGGTGCTTAGTGTTATCAGCAAGATTGTTCCACCCGTCGTTCTTCGCATTATTAAGAAAGGTGGCTTGATAGTCCATGTATTTCTTTGAGACAGACCCAATGCCATGGCCAAGAATGGGCTTATCTATTGCCATGTTAGCCCCAACTCTCCATATAAGCATCCTCCCATCTGCCGAGTCACGGTTGATATTATATAGAAGAATACTGAACATCATAGCCAATAGGATTGTGGATGCCGCAGCGATATATCTATAACACCTTTTCAACCTGAAGAATCTCTGCGATAAGCCCTTGCGCAAGAGAAACAGAAATGCGACAGAGAAAGCGACCATACCGGTTCTTGACTGGGACGACAATAATGCCAGTAAAAATAAGGTCATACCGACTATAAAGAGCCAATTACTATTGCATCTGTCTTTGAGAACGCATGTATATGGAGCCGCAAAGCAAATACACGAGGCCAACCCGGCCGGATTCTCAAATGAACCTTTATGAATATTACTGGAATCTGACATTACTTGGAAAAGAACATAAATAGACTCGGCGGTACATACGGAGATAATCGCTATGATGGAATAGGACTCCATTATGGTTATCCATTGGTTATCTTCCTGACGTGATATCCACAATCTATATGACACGGCAACCCCCAATATGGAAATTCCCAGCATTGAGAATATCCATTTGGGAATAGCCGTTGAATCGGTAAATAAGTTGCATTTGCCGAAGACGCTGCCAATGCATGTTAACAGAATAATAGCAGCAAAAATCCATTTCCAGATTCTTTCCCTCAAATCTAAAATAGTACTTTATTGGAAGAAATCAGATTTGGAGTAGCTTTCAGAACCTGATATTACATTACCGTCACTTGAGGTCGTAAAAGAGATGCCATTCCAAGAGATTGTCATACTTGCTGGACCGGCCGCGGCGGAATAGTGGACAACACAAGTGTTTCCTGTTATTGTAGGTTCCGCCTTTGCTGCAGCTTTTCCAAATTCTGTAGCATGACTCCCACATAAGTCATTTACAAGAAAAGAACCGTCTTTATAACGTACCGTAAAGCTACAAAATGCTCTGGCAACAATGACACTTAAACGACGATACGTAACTTCATCTGTTACAAAATGCTTTTCTATGTCCGAATTAATTTCTTCTGATGCCTTTATGCGTGCCTTAGCCTTCATTTTCTTTGCTTTACTGGTAGTCGTGGATTTTGTATTCATCAGGATATCGTCGTAAACCATGATACTCTTTGAGACATACCCCTGCGATGTGTATTCTTTGTCGTTTACCCGACACTTGATTTGAATGACACCCAGCGTCTCACCCTTATATAAGCCCAAACATGTTTCTCGCCAAGAGGAACATGCGTTCTTGTCTTTTTCTGAGAGCGAGCTGTAGGTTGATACTGACACAATGGTGTTGCCTGAATAGACAGGAATCATGGCGGAGGAGGGCACTGTCAGAAGGGCATCCGTCACTTTTGTAGTCCCTTTATATTCATAGCTCAAGACCTTGACGTTTTGCTCACCAAGCCAGGTTGCACCATCGCCTGACATATAGTAATTTATCATTTCCTGCCATGAATTAAAGGCAAAAAGTTTATTCAGATCCGTTATCTTGGATGAAATCTCATCCATACTATCATTTTCCTCATCAGAATCATTCTGACAAGAGAACAATACACTTGTTGCCATAAGAACGGCAATACTTAATAGTTTTAATTTCATAACGCTTTTATATTTAGTTAATAATTATCACCACCATATCTGTTTTCCTTTTTCAAGGGTGAAGATTCGCTCCTCTTTCCCTTTTGTGTCATCACACAACAGGAGAAGGGCATTCTCTGGAATATTGCCAAATTCCAATTCGCCCATATTTGGTGCATCCTTTTCCTCAATCATACTCCATCCATCATTGTCCCAATAATATAGGGAATAATGGTCTCCTCGCTCAATAAAGTTACCATCTGAACGAGGAAAGACCTGAATATATGAGAGTTTTGTTGGATGTTCGAATTCAATGATTATATTCTTACCGATAATTCCGGATAAGTTACATGAGGACAATAAGTTTCCGTCAAACATAACTTTCTGTCTTCCACGTGTATCTTCTTGTTGTGTGTGGAGAGCAAAAGGACGCAACACTTCTCCTTTCGTGTCGTAGAACATGATCTCCGCTGTCAAAGAAGTTTTGTCTGGAGCACATACATATTTAAGATATTTATATTCCTTATCTCCTCTAACAGTCAATGTACTGAAACTCTTTTCACCAATATCTGTGATTCTGCCAATCAGCATGGAGTCTTTGAAAGTAATGTCATTAGACGCCAAGAACGTACCACCGATAATTTCGCGCTTATTCAATTTTGTGCTTTTCGATTCTGGATATTTTCTGGAGAGAATAACTTTCGTCAAAGCCCTGACATCAGTGCTTAACCCCCGTATTTGTCCATCGTCATTTATTATAAAAGGATTGCTTGCCCCTATGAAATCCCCGTTAGATCCATAGACGAAGGGAAGGTATGCCACACCTCTGCCCAATTTGGAAAAAGTAGCATTACCATCTTCATTTTTGGCAAACCAGATGGGGACCCAGTCTTGGTTGTCAAATACTGCGAGGAAGATCCATCTTCTCGACAACACCTCACTGTTCTCATTTAGTCCGATGACAACATCCGACGTCCCGACGTACTCGCTTGTAACATCTATAATTCCTGTTTGCTTGAACAGCTCAGGAACGGGTTCTTCCTTCTCTGAGGAAATCTCTGCTAAACCATCGTTATTTTGATAGGAGTACCTGAATACTTTGGCGATTTTCTTTTCTGATGCGTTGTTGAAGTGAGCACCTGCTTCTTCACCCACCCCGAAGGGAATGGCCGTATTGTCGTTTATGAAGATGACACACCACGAATGTCCCATAGACCGGTTTGCCCATTGTGGAACGAAATCAATGGTTGATGGTATGCCCAATGACCGTAGCTGAGCAGTACTGAAGGATGCGGCATCTTTGCAGTTGCCTACATGAATATCTGGAAGCATATCCAGGGGTATCTCTGGTCTCGGATATTTGGGTGTGTAAATGGATATGGGAAGTTTCTTCCGTAACTCGGAATATATGCCCAATTTATAAAACCTGTTATCCTGACAACCGAAGAGTTGTTCTGTGGGATATTCGTACAAGCTCTTGAATCTGTCACGCCAGTTGCTGATCGGTTCTTCGCCAATTCTGTAGGGCAGAACATATTTGCAAAACAGATCGAAGCTTACATCTTTCGCCCATGGCTTATTCCAAACCTCAAAGGCAGATTCGATGTTGGAAATTAAATAATTTGCCGTAACATTCTCAATATCAGATTGAGATACGGCTTTTTGCAAAAAATTCTTATGTCTTAATTGTACTTCTTCATAAAAGGCTCTGTAGTCGCGTGTGTTAAGATTCGGGTTCACACTCATAAAACTGTCCACCTCTGCGATATAATGATTTATGACTGGACTCACCTGGCAACCTTTACCACCCATATTCTCAATCAAGAAACATGCGGCCTTATATTTCAGCTCATCACCCTTGAAATGGTCAAGAACTCTTTGAAGATTCTTAGCGTTTGATCCTGCCCGCTTGAGTGCCCTGTCAATCCTTTCTTGATTATCATTATCGGATGGACATGAGAAAACAGGGATAGTATAAACCAGAAATACAATTATAATACTAAATACATATTTCATCATTAACGCAATAAATAATTCGGTGAAATCCGAGTTTAGTAGGTAATTGTAATAAATCCATGAAAGGATATGTTCCCCGAAGTCAATATTATCTCATATTCTCCTGAAGGAAGGGAAGGAATGAGAACAAGACTTTCGATGGAATATACAGTCGTTTCATAAACCACATCCTCAGATGTTGCCAATTGTAGTGCATAATCGGGATGGGATGTTTTAAAGTGCAGTACTAAATTTGAATAGGTGACATGAGGTGGTCTTATAGGTGTTCGAGGGATGCTATGGTTGTTGTTAAAAGGATCCTCAATGGTAACCTCTAACTCAATCTCCTGCTCTTCCTCCTCCAATACATCTGCGTTAATGCTTGCACAAACACAAAACATCAAAAAATACAGTAATTCAATTCTTTTCATTTTGCTTTCTTTTTTGATTGCAAAAGTAAAAAGAATATAATTGTCAAGTAAAGGAAACACCCAATTATTTTTTAACGGGTTTTTAACAAGGCATGTAAGTAGTTGATAATAAGGTATTAAGAAATACCCTTAATTCTGCTATCGAATTCCCTTGCCCCTCCTTCTACATTAAAGATTTTGGTATGCAGTCGCTTCTTCTGCATGGATAGGCTGGCAGAACTCATGGACATCAGGTTACATATTTCTGACATTTGGAAATGCGTTCTTACCAACATGCAAATGTTATATTCTTGTTCCTTTAGCGTTTGACGACTGTTGACGATGGCATAGAATGACGGTATTTCCTTATCTATGAGATTACTCAATTCTTCCCAGTCATTAGCCGTAGGCAGTTCCCTTCCTTTAGAGGCTACCGCATGGAACCTCCTGCAAATGTCGGCTTCTGCAAACACAATGTCCACGGTGAATATATTGCCATGTGTTTCCTCGTAATTCCTAATGCGAGTCTTAAGAGTTTCGATATATTCTGTTTTCTCTTTTATAATTTGGTCATACCTCATTTCTTCCATCTCTAAAAGTTCTTTTTGCGCTGCTACCAGTTCTTCCTTATCATTCTCGTATTGCTCTAATAGTTTCTTTTGATGGCTCCGGTATCTGAACCATGCATAAACTGCCGATAAAACAAGTAATAGGATAATGAATGCGGAAATCAATAGGTATTGTCTCGTCCGACCTGCTTTCTTTTCCATCCTAACAGCAAGTTCCTGGTTCCTGCCATATTGATATAAGGAATTGATGTTCATGAGAATGTCTCTCGAATTGTGTACAAAAACCGTATCGTCAAGTGCGAAACACAACTGAGCATACTTTGCGATGGAGTCGGTATTCCCCTTCTTCTTAAACAGTTGAAGCAGGGCATTGTGTGCGGCAAGTTGGATGTTGGTGCTTTTCCCGTGCTTTATGGCTCTCCTAATGGTCAATTCAGCGGAGTCTAATTTGTTGACAGCCATATAATATCTCCCCTTGGTGACGTAGTGCATCTCCTTGCCGGGTATGATATTCTTATTCTCGTCGAAGAAACTGCATGTCTCATACATATCCATGTTCCTCTTTGCCTGTTCATATTCACCCTTAGCAACGAGATGATAAATAGTAAGTCCAAGCGTGATGAGGGCATCGTCATCCTTTCCGACAGACTTGAATCGCCGGTAGGTGTCCTCAAAGAGTCTTAGTGATTTTTCATCTTGATGAAGTAAACCATAATCACACGCTATCTGCTCTCTGAATATCAGTGCTGTAACGGTGTCGTTGTCCAGTTCAGCAAAATGGCATGCTCTATCGTTGTAATAGAGGGCTCTTTCTGGCATAAATTCTTTGTGAAAAAGCTCTGCTATCTGGCCATTTATTCTACAAAGCAACCCATAGTCACAGTCGGCTCTTGTTGTATCAGCTTTGTCAATAGCATCTTGATAACATTGCAAAGCCATTGGTGCCTCGTTCATATCACGATACATACAACCTAAGACATAATGTGCCAGCATCTTATCATTATTACTGCCATGACGATCGTAATATCTCACCAGTATTTTGCCGATACTGTCGGTAGTGAATGGTATATAGTCCTGATTCTGTTTCTGTGCTTGCTGAAGCAAAGATCTCATTTCTTTGTGTCTGCTATTGTATGTGCAACCACAGATAGATATGAGCAATAAAGTAACTAAAAAATGTCTGAAGTGTATAAGCATAATGTCTTTTTATGATGGTTTTTAAATTGAACCTTGGTTATATAATTTGTTTTCTACTTACAAAGATAACTATTTTAAACGACAATCGCAACAGTATGTTTATTTTTTGTGTTATTTATAATAATCCTTTCCCCCTACACCTTATTATATATATAGTAGCGGGGCCTGCCTCCGTAATGGAAACAGGCCCCGCGTGATATTGTCAAGCTATGATTAATTACTTCTTCTCAACAACAGCATCGTCCTTGATGCGACGACCCATCACTAAGTAAGCAACAGGTGATGCGATGAAGATTGATGACAGAGTACCGAAGACAACACCTAAGATCATGGCGAAGGCGAAGCTGCGGATACTTGCACCGGCAAGGATGAAGATACACAGCAACACGATCAACGTAGACAGAGAAGTGTTGATGGTACGTGCCAACGTCTGGTTGATACTCTCGTTGAACAGCGTCTGCTTATCCTGTTTCGGATGCAGCTTCAGGTTCTCACGGATACGGTCGAACACCACCACCTTATCGTTGATAGAGTAACCGATCACGGTAAGGATAGCACCGATGAACGTCTGGTCGATCTCGAGAGAGAACGGCATCCAGCCCCAGCACAATGAGTAGATACCCAGCACGATGATGGTATCGCAAGCCAGAGCCACGATAGAACCAACAGAGAAGGCTACATTGCGGAAGCGCAGCAAGATATACAAGAAGATAGCTACCAGGGCAATCAGCACACTGATGATAGCACCATAGGTGATATTCTTAGCGATAGACGGACCTACCTTCGTAGAAGAGATGATAGAACCACCCTCACGGATATCCGGGTTCTTGAATGCCTCTACGTTAGCCTGAGATACCAAACCGGCCTTCTTCAGGGCGTTGTAAAGGATAGCCTCTGCCTGATCGTCGGTATTCGGATCGTTGCTCTCAATCTTATAGTTGGTAGAGATACGGATGGTCTTGTTGTCAGTACCTAAGGCGATAGCGCCAGTGTTGCTGCCTGCGAAAGCCTCGGCGATGATACCACGGATCTCCTCAGGCTGTACGGCCTTCTCGAAGGTCACCACGTAGTTACGTCCACCAGTGAAGTCGATAGAACGACTCAGTCCACGAACAGCGAAGCTAATACAGAAGATCACGATGGCAGCAGCCATGATATAACGGGTCTTCTTGAAGTAGCTCATGAACTGGAAGTGAGTGTTCTGCATAAGATCCTTTGAGATATTGGTGTAGAACTTCAGGTTGAGCCACTTGTCGTGCTTGAAGCGATTCTCATAAACCAGACGTGTGAGGAACACTGCTGTGAAGAATGAGCAGAAGATACCGATGATCCAGGTGGTAGCGAAGCCCTTGACAGGACCTGTACCGAAGTAGAGCAGGATGAAACCGGTGATGATACTGGTCAAGTTAGAGTCGAAGATAGCAGAGAAGGCGTTGCTGTAACCAGCGGTGAGCGCCTGCTTGATATTCTTACCGCCACGCATCTCTTCCTTGATACGCTCGTAGATAAGCACGTTGGCATCCACAGCGGTACCCAAGGTAAGCACGATACCGGCAAGACCACTCATCGTCAAGGCTGCCTGGAACGATGTAAGGATTCCCAAGGTGAAGAACAGGTTGACGATCAGCGCGCAGTTAGCCATCATACCGGGGATGAAGCCGTACATGAGTACCATGTAGACCATCAGGAGTACGAAAGCGATAACGAATGACCAGATACCCTGGCGGATAGACTGAGCACCGAGGCTCGGACCAACTACCTCTTCCTGTACGATACGGGCAGGAGCAGGCATACGACCAGACTTCAGGGTGTTTGCCAAGTCCTTAGTATCCTCGATGGTGAAGTTACCGGTAATCTGTGAGTTACCACCAGAGATCTCACCGTTAACACGTGGTGCAGAGTAAACAACACCGTCGAGCACGATGGCGATAGCCTTACCTACGTTAGCCTTGGTCAGGGCAGCCCAACGACGGGCACCGTCGGAGTTCATCTGCATGCTGACGCTTGGACGACCGCTCAACTGCTCGAACTCATCCTTAGCATCGGTAATCACGTCACCCTCTAATGGAGCACGGCCGTTAGTACCGGTCACCTTCAGGGCATACAGCTCATACACGTTCTTGTTAGTCTCAGAAGCGGGCTTAGCACCCCACATGAGCTTCAGGTCGGAAGGCAGGATCTGCTTGGCAGCATCACCATAGATGCACTTGTTGATCTCTGCGGTATCACGAACATTGGCATAACCGACAACGCTCAGAGAACCCTGGGGAGCCAACTGCAGGATGGCGAGCAGCGGGTGCTGCTTCTTCATCTTCTCCAGCTGTGCCTCGTTGGTCTTTCCGGCAGCAGCGGTAGCGGCAGCATCCTGACCCTCTTTCTTGATCTCGAACTTAGGCTTAGCCTCTGTGGTAGAATCTTTCTTTACCTCTGCGGCAGCTACTTCTTCATTGGCTTTCTGAGCAGCAGCGGTGTCGGCCTTCTCATCACCAGAAAGACCAGCCATACGCTGATCGAGCTGACTCAGATACGGAGTAACCTCCTGACTGTTGTAGGTCTCCCAGAACTCCAGGTTGGCAGAACCCTGCAGCAACTTACGTACTCGCTCAGGCTCACGTACACCAGGCATTTCCACCATGATACGGCCATCCTGACCCTCGAGCTTCTGGATATTCGGCTGAACAACACCAAACTTATCGATACGGTTGCGGACAACATTGAATGAGTTGTCGATGGCAGCCTGCACCTCAGCACGCAAAGCCTTCTCTACCTCAGCGTCGCTGCTCTGAGTAGAAACCTTACCCTTGAGCTGCTGGGTGGCGAAGATCTCTGCCAGGCGATGACCCGGCGCGTTCTTGTGATAAGCATTGATGAACAATGAGATAAAATCACTCTGACTGGTCTCCTCTTCTTTCTTGGCCTCAGACATTGACTTCACGTAAGCAGCATCAGTCTTGTGATCTGCCAATACGTCAACAACATCAGGAACAGAGATTTCGAGGATCACGTTCATACCGCCCTTCAGATCAAGTCCGAGACCAATCTGGGTCTCCAAACATTTCTGATAAGAGTAAACACCCAGATACTTCACAGAATCTTTGTAATCCTGCTGAGCAATAGGGTCTGCAATCTTTGATGCCTGCTTGTCATAGTAGTTGGTAGCTACTGAGAACGACAGGTAGAAGATACTTGCAAGCGTCAGAAGGACGGCTGTACAAATTACGATACCTTTGTTTTGCATTTTTTGTTATGTTATTTAATTATTTGATTTTTCCTTCTTGTCATCACCCTTACCATGCTAAGAATCACCGAGATAACCCGATAGCCTGCATGTCAGGCAAAAACGACTGCAAAGATACGCATTTTTTCACACCTGAAAAAATTTCAAACTATTTATTATGTATTTTTTTCTAATTATCGTGCTTTTTCAGGTAACAAATGATAGGAAAATGGTCGCTGGCATGGATTTTTGTATCTATTTCGCATTTTACGGGTTGCCAATGCGGAGAACAGAACACATTATCGATGCGCACATGGATACGGTTACTGTTGTACGACCATCCTACCCCATTGCCGGTGGCTACATAGCAGTCGGTGAGCAACCGGGCAAACGTCTCGTGACTATACGAGATGGGTGTCTCATTGAAATCACCACACAAGATCAGGGGCTTATCCTGATGATCACGCACATAGGCAGCCACCTTGTCGACCTGCCGTGCACGCAGACTGGCCGACTCACCCAATATCGAGAGCAGGTGGCGCGACTCTTCCCTGATCTCGTTACGTTTATTACCATTCATCATCTCACGGAAATCACGCTTATCGTCGGCACTCAAGCCGGATGTCTGGAAATGATTATTCACCACCACAACCTCCTCACCGTCAATATCTAACGTCACAGCCATGGAGAGGTTGCCGTCGGAGGGATAGGGAATACGCTCTTTCTTGAGGATGGGGTATCTGCTGAGCACCACCATACTTCCCCACAGGTTACCCGTCATCTCTGCCTTATAGGGGTAGGTCTCCAAGGCTGGCTGCAGGTGTTTATGACCGATCATCACCTCTTGCAGACACACCACATCGGCATTGCTGTCGATGATATAGCGGCAGGCAGGGTGAATACCAGGGATATCACGGCCATCCGTATCAAAATCCTTGACATTGTATGATAGGATCTTCAACGTAGACGAGGCCGTGTCCTCGGAAAGGAAATGCAGCGGGAGATAGGTGGTTACCGGATAATAGCACACGAGGAACCCCAACAGGGGCACCCATACGAGGCGCAGGCGCACCAATGCCCAAAACAAGAGAAACAACAGATTGATCAACAAAAGGGCGGGGAAAGCCAGTCCGACACACGACAGGATGGGATGATCCACAGGATGGAGCCTGCCGGAATAGCCCACCAGCAACATTACAATGATCGATGCGATATTCGCACCGACCATCAGATTTGTAAAAAACTTATTGATTTTTCCCACGGTATGCGGTCTAACGGTTGTTATCGAAGAGCTTCTGCTTCTCTTCCTTCGTCAGACTGTCGTAGCCCGACTTACGGATCTTATCCAAGATACGGTTTACCTCCTCCTGGTTCTCCTGCTGCCGACGGTTATACTCCCAGTCTTTCTGGCGCTCATCACCGGCTGTCGCATTACGGGTAGAGGTATCTTGTTTGTGGGAGCGGCGCTCCCAGTTATTCTTCAGGTTATCAAAGAATTGCTGTCCGCGTGACCGTCCGTAGTTGCCACCGCCGGGATGATTCTTCCAGTAGGTGATCATCAGGAATCCGAAGAGCATACCACCCAGGTGGGCGAAGTGAGCCACACTGTCGTTGGTGGTCGACAGGGCAGAGAACAACTCTACGGCCACATAGAAGATCACGAACCACTTGGCCTTGATGGGGATAGGCAGCGGGAAGATAAAGATGCGCTCGTTGGGGAAGATCATACCAAAGGCCAGCAGGATGGCGTATATTGCTCCGGAGGCACCCACCGTGGTCCACATATTAAGGAAGTCGGCAGAGTTGGCAGCGATGGTCGACAAGTCGGAGAATCCTATACCTGCCAACTGTGAGGTGGCCATATAGTAGAACGAACCAAACTGCGCTATTTCCTGAATGATACCTGCGCCTACACCGCACGAAATGTAATAAAAAAGGAATTTCTTCGGACCCCACACATTCTCTACCACGCATCCGAACATCCACAAGGCAAACATATTGAAGAACAGATGGGTAAAGTTGGCATGCATGAACATGTAGGTGAACAACTGATATAAGTGAAAATCGGGCGCCATAAAGAAGTGGAGTCCGAGGATGTCATTCAGATCAACACCTGTTCTTGCGAACACGAAATAAGCCAGGAACATCAAACCGTTGATGATCAAGAGATTCTTTGTTATTGTGGGGATTGTACGCATATCTATTAACTGTTCGTTACAATATTTGGGGCAAAATTACGAAAAATATCCCTTATCACGCACAAAAACAGGGTTATTACGGTTATTTTTCATTAAAATCTTCATTTTTTTTACTTTTTTGTTTGAATTATGAAATGATTAGGTTATATTTGCGAAGAAATTTCTATAACATTATATATTTAAACCATTAAATAATAAAAGATTATGAACAAAACAGAGTTAATTGAGAAGATTGCAGCAAATGCAGGTCTGACAAAGGTTGACGCAAAGAAGGCTCTCGACGCTGCTACAGCAGCTATTCAGGAGGCTTTGGCAGCTGGTGATAAGGTTGCTCTTATCGGTTTCGGAACATTCAGTGTTAACGAGCGTCCGGCTCGCGAGGGTATCAACCCACAGTCAAAGGAGAAGATTAAGATTGCCGCTAAGAAAGTTGCTAAATTCAAGGCTGGTGCAGAATTGGCAAAAGCTCTGTAATTCTGTAAACAAAATTCAAAAAGCCCCACTCTTTTGAGCGGGGCTTTTTTAGTATATAGTGTAAAGTTGAGAGTTATGATTAGCTTCAAGAATAGAATGTCAAATCGATTGCTGCTTAAAGAGTAACCATAACTCTACACGATGAACTATGAACTGTGAACTAACTTATGGCTGTTTGCCAATATAAGCCAGGATACCACCATCCACATACAGGATATGACCGTTGACGGCATCAGAAGCATGTGATGCGAGGAATACGGCCGGACCACCTAATTCCTCTGGCTGCAACCAGCGACCTGCAGGAGTCTTGGCACAGATAAAGCTATCGAACGGATGACGGCTGCCATCTGGCTGACGCTCACGTAAAGGAGCAGTCTGCGGAGTAGCGATATAACCCGGACCGATACCATTACACTGGATGTTATACCCACCATACTCTGAACAGATATTGCGGGTAAGCATCTTCAAACCACCCTTAGCGGCAGCATAAGCAGAAACGGTCTCACGACCCAGCTCAGACATCATAGAACAGATGTTGATGATCTTTCCCTCACGACGCTCCATCATCTCTGGCAATACAGCAGAAGAAACGATGAAAGGAGCAACCAAGTCAACATCGATAACCTGCTGGAACTGCTTGCGCTCCATCTCGTGCATCGGGATACGCTTGATGATACCTGCGTTGTTAACGAGGATATCGATCTGACCCACCTCTTCGTGAATCTTCTCTACGAGTGCCTTCACAGCTACCTCATCGGTAACGTCGCACACATAACCCTTCACATTCTCAATACCAGCCTCTTTGTAGTTGGCCAAGCCACGCTCCAAAGCAGCCTCGTTGATATCATTGAAGATAATTGTTTTAATACCGGCTCCTACAAAAGCCTTTGCAATGTTAAAACCAATACCGTAAGAAGCACCTGTTATCCATGCATTCTTACCCTCTAATGAAAACGGATTTGCCATAATTGAATTATTTTAAAATCACTTTGAATACGATTGAAAAGAAGAAAATACTTACTTCAGATCAGTAATTTTTGAGAAGTCCTGATCGCCATAGTCAAGATTCTCACCGCCCATACCCCAGATAAAGGTATAGTTGTGCGTAGCGGCAGCACTGTGGATACTCCACTCAGGAGAGAGCACAGCCTGATCACCTTTCATCCAGATATGACGGGTCTCGTCTACCTCACCCATGAAGTGGCATACAGCCTGCTCCTCAGGAACCTCGAAATAGAAGTAAGCCTCCATACGACGGCTGTGTACATGAGCTGGCATCGTGTTCCATACACTACCAGTAGCCAACTCGGTCATACCCATCTGCAACTGGCAGGTAGGAAGCACCTGATTAACGATCATCTTGTTGATGTCACGCTCATTGCTCATCTCCAAAGAACCCATGTGAGCAACGACAGCCTCCTTCTTGGTAATCTTCTTGCAAGGATACTCCTTGTGAGCGGTAGTAGAATTGAAATAGAACTTTGCCGGGCATGCTGCATCATCACTGCAGAACACTACGTCACGGTCGCCACGACCGATGTACAGAGCCTCTTTGTAGCCGAGCTCGAACACCTCGTCACCAACCTTTACCTTACCGGCACCACCCACATTGAAGATACCTACCTCACGACGGGTCGTAAAGAAAGGAGCCTTCAGCGGATCGATAGCCTCCAGCTTCAGGCACTCATTCACAGGCATAGCACCACCTACAACCATACGGTCGTACATACTGTAAACCATGTTTACCTCATCAGCTGCGAACACCTTCTCAATCAAGAAGTCACGACGGATTCTCTTGGTGTCATAGCATTTCGCATCCTCGGGATGTGCGGCATAGCGCACTTCGTAATTTGTCTTCATAATCTTATTGTCTTTTTAATTTGTTTGTCTTTTTCGATTGTTTGCAAAGATACAAATAAGTGAGTGAAAAAACAAATTTATTCTCACATTCATTCATTTTTCAAACAATTAATAATGTTAATTGACGAAAATCCCTATGATTGAAGTTCCAGTGTAGAGCACGAATGAAAAGTTTAAAGTGAAGAGTTATAATTAGCCCTGTTAGGGGCGAAAGAGTATAGGCGGGGGTGTAACCCCCGTGATAGCGTAGAGTTATTAAACTTGAATAAAATTAAGGAATGAAAGAGATTTTAGGATAATGAAAAAGAAAGATTGTTAAGAGGGAATAAGTTATTTGCAGATACCTCTTTCATTCGATATATTTGCAATATAAAAAAGAAGACTATGCGGATCGTGTTATGCCTCTTCTGTATGATATCCGGCTGCAGCATGCTCTATGCACAGGATATCGACACCCTCACCATCAAGGCACGTGAGGCAGGACGGCATATCATCGTAATTACCGACATAGAGACGAAGCGCCCCCTACAACACGCCTCCGTGAAAGTGAAGGGAGAGGAACAAGTAAAGGTGGGATGGACCGGGCGCTTCGAGGTGAAGAAGGAGAAGTTCGACTCCCTCATCGTGCTATGTCCCAACTACCTCACCCGTCATCTTTCACAAGAACAGGTCATGCATTCAGACACCATCGCCCTGATACCTACCGGCCACCTGCTCTCAGAAGTGGTGGTGGTAGGCAAGGCCAACAGGATGCATGGCTTGGAGCAGGCTCACATTAAAGAGATCTTCAAGGCATATACGCCCAGTGATGGTATCATGACCTTTGATTTCGCCAACATGCTTGACCGCAGACGGCGACACGACAAGAAGATGCTTAAGCGCAGTCAGCAGATCTTAGAGAATTATTAATTGCGGACAAAAAAAGAGCATCTTGCAAGAAATGCTCTTTTTCAATTTGTTACATGATACCGAAGTTGTCCTTAGCGGATTCGAACCACTACAAACAGAACCAAAACCTGTTGTGCTACCATTACACCAAAGGACAATCGTATATTCGGCTGCAAAGGTAGTGGTTTTTTTGTCCACTACCAAATATTTCGCGAAAAATCTTATTTTACGGTCAGCAGGAAGTAGTTCTTCTTTCCCTTCTGCACCAAGAGATACTTACCGTCGATTAGGTCATCCTCTGTGATAGGACGCTCGAAGGTATTCAACTTCTCTTTGTTCAGTGAAACGCCGCCGCCCTGCACCATCTTGCGCATCTCGCCCTTGCTGGCAAAGATAGGAGCCGACTGGGTGAACACCTCCACAGCGGGGAATCCGAGTACATCCTTGTTGATATCATAATGGGGAACACCGTCGAAGACATCCAGGAATGTAGCCTCATCGAGTTTCTCCAGACCTTCCTTTGTCGACTTACCGAAAAGGATGTTGCTGGCCTCGATAGCAGACTCCAATGCTTCCTTAGAGTGAACCATCTCAGTAACTTCCTCAGCGAGTCGCTTCTGCAGTACACGGCGACCGGGATCCTGCTGATGCTCAGCTACCAAGGCATCGATGGTCTCCTTATCCAAAGAGGTAAATATCTTGATGTAGCGCTCAGCATCCTCATCGCTGGTATTCAACCAGAACTGATAGAACTTATACGGTGTGGTGCGCTGTGGGTCGAGCCAGATATTTCCGCTCTCTGTCTTACCGAACTTCTTACCGTCTGACTTCGTGATCAACGGACAGGTAAGGGCGAAGGCCGGCTCTGTCTCTGATCCTAAGGTACGGCGGATGAGCTCAGTACCTGTGGTCATATTACCCCACTGGTCATTACCACCCAACTGCAGACGTACACCATTATGCTGATACAGATAGAGGAAATCATATCCCTGCAACAGCTGATAGGTAAACTCTGTAAAAGAAAGTCCGTCACGGGCTGTACCGTTCAGACGCTGCTGAACACTCTCCTTAGCCATCATGTAGTTCACGGTGATATGCTTACCCACCTCACGGGCAAAGTCGAGGAAGGTGAAGTTCTTCATCCAGTCGTAGTTGTTCACCATCTCTGCCTTATTAGGTGCGTCACCTTCGAAATCCAGGAACTTAGCCACCTGCTTCTTGATACAATCCTGATTATGACGGATAGTGGTATCATCGAGCAGGTTACGCTCCTGACTCTTTCCTGAAGGGTCGCCGATCATAGCTGTTGCGCCACCCACCAGGATGATGGGCTTATGACCGCAGCGCTGCAGATGGCGCAGCATCATAATACCACACAGGTGGCCGATATGCAATGAGTCTGCCGTAGGGTCTGTTCCCAGGTAGGCAGATACCAGATGTTCATTCAGATACTCTTCTGTTCCTGGCATGATCTGTGCCAGCATTCCTCTCCACTTTAGTTCTTCTACAAAATTTTTGATCATCGATAGATGTATAATGAATTAAACAAATAATTATATACGTAAGCTATATTTGTCTAGGGAACTGGATCATAACCCGATCCGCCCCAGGGATGGCATCGCGAGATTCTTTTTATGGCCAGCCACAACCCCTTGATAGGTCCGTGCTTGATCAGTGCCTGTCGTGCGTATTCCGAACAGGTGGGAGTAAACCGACAGGAAGGTGGTGTGTAAGGGGTTATCATCTTCTGATAAAACCAGATAGGTATCAGCAGCAGGGCAACAAATACCCACGATATACCTTTGACGATCTTCTTCAGGATATTCATAGGCGTTCACGCACTCGCATCAACAGGTTCTCCACCTTTTTATTGATCTCTTCGCTCTCATGCAACTGGTCGTCCATCCAGATGAAGGCCATTACCAGTGTCTTGCCCTCCCTGTCTGGGAGAAGAGATTTATGATGACGGTATGCCTCCCTAATCTGCCGCTTCACCCTGTTACGCTTCACGGCTCTCTTGAAATAGCGCTTCGGCACGCTGACCATCATCTGGGCACCGGCATCACTGCTCAGCACACGATCCATATCCTGGTATACCAGACGCAAGGGATAAGAGGTGAGAGAACGACTGTTCGTTCCCCCGAAGAGCTTGTCGATCGTTCGTTTGCTCGACACCCGCTCCCGCTTTTTCAGTCCCTGAGCATCGGCAATCATCATCACTTATTTCTTTACTTTCTTCAGATAGGCTTTCAATGCGCTGGTCATCGACGGGTATTCCTTTGAGGGTGCCTCTATCTCCACATTCAGACCAGCATTATGTGCTGCCTGTGCGGTGGCCGGACCAAACGTAGCCACAACCGTCTTATTACGCTCGTCGCCGAAGGTATTCTTAAAGGCACGGATACCGGAAGGACTGAAGAAGATGCACATGTCAAAATCAAAGGCATTCTTCTCTTCCTCGGTAAAATCGTTGCTCACCGTGCGATACATCACGCACTCAGTGTGGTTAAGTCCCTTGGCATCAAGCATCTCCTTCACACTGTCGTCATGGACACTGCTCATGGGTATCAGATAACGCTCTGTCTTATGCTTCACCATGGTAGGTACAAGGTCGGCCACCTTTCCCGTTGTACCGAAGAACACCTTGCGCTTGCGATACTGCACATACTTCTGGATATACAGGGCGATCTGCTCTGTAACACAGAAATACTTCATATCCTCAGGAATCTCCAGACGCATCTCCTTAGATAACTTAAAATAATTATCTATGGCATGGCGAGATGTAAACACAACTGCGGTATAATTCAATATACTCACCTTCTGCTGGCGGAATTCCTTGGATGTTAACCCTTCTACCTTAATGAATGGACGGAACACCAGTTCTACACCAAACTCGTTTGCTATGTCATAATAGGGCGACTTGTCGCTCGCTGGCTTTGGCTGAGATACTAATATCTTTTTAACCATTACTGTCCTAAAAATTTATTTTTAAATAATCGACAACTATTCTCAATATCCCAAAGAAAACAAATAAGGGGACGATTTCAAGGGCGCAAAGGTACAAAATAAATTGTAAAGAAAGCGCTTTTCTACTAAAAAAGATTACATGACACTTGTAAAATGTCAATATTTTCACCAATATTAAGACTACCAGGGCATATATAGTAGCATTATGCAAGGATAAATCGAAATAACTTAGCAGGAGGACTAACGGCAATAAAACGATTCCCGTCATGGCCACAAGGAAGAGTTGTGATTTCAGCCACTGTTCATTTTTTTTACCATCGAAGAATATCTGGTTGATGATCGTATAGAGGAGTGCCTTCAACAGATAATACACCAGGAAGGACCCTGCGAACAGCGCTATCAGATGGTAGGGTGACTTCAATATAAACGTCTGCGCCACGTTCTCCTGCACATACAAGAAACTAAGCAGGGCCCAGAGCAGACAGGTGTGTATCACCAGGAAGAACTGATAACGGAACTCGCTGGTGGTCTCTGTTACCTCGGTAGTACGCTCACTACGAGGAACATAGAAGAAATCCTTGATTTGTCGCAGGATAAAATGCCCCACCCGTGAGAAAGCGATCATCACCAAGATAAAACAAGCCAACAGCAAACCCGTAATCACATCATCATGACGGATGGCATAGGGCATCGGATCGCCTGCCATGCCATAGCGACCGCCATTGATCTCCGGATGGTATAAGGGATCGTTGGAGAAGAAATTCTCCCGGTAATACTGCGGGATGTTCACTTCTTTGACACTCTTCCCCACATCATGCCCCGGCAGATGCAACGTGTCGGGCTGCGTACTGATATGCTTGATTTCCGGATGGAACGTTGCCTGGATAGCAGAATCCTGCTGTGCGGGAGTGGCATCGGCAGGCAACTGCCGCAATACCTGGTAAGGATGCTTTGGCGCCGTGGATACCGGGATGCTATCAGCCTTCGGTGTGGGTGTCAACACCTCCACCGACTCTTCGGTCACCGGCTGGTGCCCCTGATGCACAATGGTATCCTGCGGTATGATCATGGCATTACAAACCGAATGTCTTACGTATCTCCTCTACCCGATCGAGCTTCTCCCAAGTGAACAGTTCCACAGGGATGGTCAGCGTCTCATGATATCTGCTGGTGAACGTCTTGTTCACTATTTCATTCTTTCTGCCCATGTGTCCGTAGGCAGCTGTCTCGAGATACATCGGCTGACGCAGCTTCAGCGCCTTCTCAATCGCTTTCGGACGAAGATCAAACATCTGCTCAATCTTCTTGGCGATCTCACCGTCGGATACCTTCACATGACTCTTGCCATAGGTGTTCACATAGATATTCACGGGCTTGGCCACACCGATGGCATAACTGATCTGCACCAGCATCTCATCAGCCACACCGGCAGCCACCATGTTCTTGGCGATATAACGGGCAGCATAGGCAGCGCTGCGGTCTACCTTACTGGAGTCTTTCCCTGAGAAAGCGCCACCGCCATGGGCTCCCTTACCACCATAGGTATCCACAATGATCTTACGTCCGGTCAGTCCGGTATCTCCATGAGGGCCTCCGATCACAAACTTACCGGTAGGATTCACGAAGTATTTGATGTCATCATGGAAGAGGGCAAGTACTTTCTCACTATGTATCTGCGCCTTCACACGAGGGATGAGGATGTTGATGACATCTTCCCTGATCTTTGCCAACATACGCTCATCATCATCGTCGAACTCATCATGCTGGGTAGAAACCACGATTGTGTCGATGCGCAGCGGTGTACCGTTGTCGTCATACTCTACCGTCACCTGACTCTTTGCATCCGGACGCAGGTAAGTCATCACCTTACCCTCCTTGCGAATCTCAGCCAGAGTCTCCACCAGACGATGAGAGAGATCCAGTGTTACGGGCATATAATCCTCTGTCTCGTTGGTAGCATAACCAAACATCATACCCTGATCGCCGGCACCCTGCTCCTCTTCGTTCTCACGATCCACACCACGGTTGATGTCACCGCTCTGCTCATGGATGGCTGTCAGCACACCACAGGAGTCGCCGTCAAACTTATATTCACTCTTCGTATAACCGATCTTCTTAATCGTCTTACGGGCGATGGTATCGAAATCGATATACACCTCACTACGCACCTCACCCATGATCACCACCTGACCCGTAGTGACGAAGGTCTCTATGGCGCAACGCGCCTTATCATCGTATGCTAAAAACTGATCTACCAATGCATCAGAAATCTGATCGGCCACCTTGTCAGGATGCCCTTCAGAAACAGACTCTGAGGAAAACAAATATGCCATATCTTTACACCTTATTTAATATCAGGGTGCAAAGTTACGGATAAACGAGCGCAAAACAAAGAAAAACTTGTTTTTATTTTTTTGCCGAGTGAAAGTAACTTATTTAAAGTTACAAATAAGTGAGTGAAAAGCCAAAAAACATCGAAGATTAATTTAGAAACAACGGGAATAAAGGAAATCTCATTTACTTTATTCTGTTGTGACTAAATTAGCCTTTGACCTGTCAAAGGCGTTTTGGCTTTTCCGAACGGGAGTAACTTCGGCGAAGCCAAAGTTACCAAACATTATGTTTTCCAGTTGATGAAATACCTACCGGTAAACGTATCTTGGATACTTTGAGAGATTATCCCTCACAACAACTATAATGCTTACCGACAACAGTCTTAACACATAAAACTGAGAGTCCCAATACATAATACTGGGAGTCCTAGTACATAAAACTGGGAGTATTAGTACATAAAACTGGGAGTCCTGCGTATCAGGACTCCCAGCTGTAGTACACTTCACCCTTCTCAACATCTACCCAAATAACACCTGGATATAACCGAAGCGAAGGTTACTGATGGTTATGGGTGATTATAGGTGATTATTATACAATGATTATTTACCTTTTACTCCTCAGGCAGCATGATAACCTGTACGAGGTTAGCACCCTTGAGGAACTTCTTCATGAAGTTACAGATCTTCTCCGGAGTCTGTGCGGCAACGGTGTTCTTATACTCAGTATGGTTGTCGAGGCCATAACGGTCGTAAGTATTGATGACATTCATCCAGTAACCGTTTGTCTTCACGGCATCATCGGCACTCTTCAGCATGTACTCCTTCACCTTTGTGAGCATGTCGGCATCACACTTCTCTGTCAGGGCAGGTACTTCCTCACGCATGATCTTCAGAGCCTCCTCTGCCTTCTCAGGCTTCATCGGACAGAAAGCCTGCATCATAGTGGTGACATCCTTATCTGTCTTCGACATCATTCCGCTGGCACCACAAGAGTAAGCTGCACCAGCCTCCTCACGGATCTTGTTCAGGTAGATCATTGAAAGGATCTGTCCGGCGATGCTTGCCTGGATAGTCGACTCCATAGAGTACGGCATCTTCTTGTTCAACCATACCATCACGGCATTAGCCTTTGGCTGCTCTGACTTACGGGTGAAACGGTTGATCACGTTATCATCGGTAGACTCAACCACCTTATGTCCCTTCACGATCTTCTTGCTGGAAGGCAGTGAAGCAATGTATCGCTCGATTAATGGGCGAAGCTCAGCCTCATCGAAGTCGCCTACGATGGTGAAGCGATAAGCAGCGGCATTAGCGGTACGCTCCTTAGCGATCTGCAGGATACGGTCGTAGTCAATCTTAGCGATATCACTCATCTCCATGCTCTTAGCACGAGGATGATGGTTGGATATCGTATAGGATACTGAGTCTTGGAAGGCTGCATCAGGGTTGTTAGCCTTGTTCTTCAGTGACATCTCATATGACTGCTTCAGCAGTTGGAGGTTCTCCTCATCCTTCTTGATGTTGGTGAAGTACAGATACAGCAACTGGAACATCGTCTCCATGTCTTTCTTGACGGCACTACCGCTGACAGACATTCTGCGCTCACCCATAGAGAGATCACAATTGGCCACCTTACCTGCCAATGCCTTTCTCAATTCTGTGGTAGAGAAGTTACCCAGTCCGCTGGCACCAATCACATCGTTGAAGACATTCAGGTTAACCAGATCCTTGTCGCTATAGAGAGAAGAACCACCCTCTCCAGTACCTGTCATGACGATCTCGTCTTTCTTAAAGTCGGTCTTCTTCAACAGCACTCTCACACCATTGCTCAAGGTAAGTTCCTTGTATCCGAACTTCTTGCCAGCCTTCTCCTTGACGATAGAACCCTTCTGGGGCAGTTCGGTGATGAGCGGCTCATTCTTCACATTATCAACGAAAGCCTCCAGTTTCTCAGCACGTGCCTCATCGATAGCAGCCAAGAACTCTTTTGCCTCAGGATAGACAGCACCTTCCTTCTCTACGTTTGTACTGAGAATCACCAGGTTCTTATTGTCCATCGGCATCAGTTCTTTGATATACTGGTTGACAGCATCTACAGGAATCATAGGAATCATCTGCTTCATCATCATATACTCATCGTCGAAAGATACCATCGGTTCATTCTCGAGATATACCTCTACATACTCCTGAGCGAACTGGTTGCTATAGCGCTTGTCTTTATTAGCATACATATTTTCAAGGCCACTGAGCATATTGTCCTTGAAACGCTGGAACTCAGTAGCGGTGAAACCAAACTCTGCGGCACGCAAAGCCTCACAGAAGACAGCCTTAGCAGACTCCCTGTTCTTACCATCCTTGGGAGCATAGTTCAGTGTGAAGGCATCCTTGGTCTTAGAGAAGATGTAAGTACCGTCGCCTACCTGTGCACCGACGAATGGACAATCCGGCTTCTTTGTCAGTTCACTGATACGCTGATTCAACATACTGATAGCAGCATTCTTCAGGAAACCGTTCACCAGATATAACTGAGTATTCTTCAGTGAGTCGGGGAACACATCGTGCTTGAACATAAAGCTGGCCACATTGTTGGGCTGCTCCTTATCCTTCTCCACTACGACGATAGGCTCATCGGTATCAGGCACCGGCTCATTCCATACCTGAGCGGCATTCTTAGGAACAACGATACCTGAGAACAGACGTTTGATCTCTGCCTCTACATGATCGACATCCACATCGCCAACCACGATGATGGCCTGGTTATCGGGGCGATACCACTTCTCATAGTAGTTACGCAGTTCAATAGGCTTGAAACCGTCAACCACACTCATCAAACCGATAGGCATACGGAGACCGTACTTAGAACCGGGATAGAGAGTAGGCAGTGAGCGCTCCAGCATACGCTGCTGAGCACTTGAACGGAGACGCCACTCCTCGTGGATCACACCACGCTCCTTATCTATCTCTTTCTCATCGAGCACCAGACCGTCGGCCCAGTCATAGAGAATCAACAGACAGCTATCCAAAGAAGCCTTATTGTTGGTAGGTACGTTAGAGATGTTATACACCGTACGGTCAACACTGGTATAGGCATTGAGGTCCTCACCAAACTTCACGCCGATAGACTCACAATAGCGAATCAAGTCATTCCCCTTGAAGTGCTTTGTGCCATTGAAACACATGTGCTCCAGGAAGTGCGCCAAACCACGCTGCGGTTCATCCTCCTGCAGAGAACCCACTCTCTGTGCAATAAAAAACTCAGCACGGTTCTCGGGCCAGTTGTTATAACGGATGTAATAGGTCAGTCCGTTATCCAGTTTACCTGTCCTCACGTCCTTATCCTGTGGAAGGGGAGGCATCATCTGAGCCATAGCGTTACCGGCTATAACTAAAAACAATACAACTAATAGATTTTTAAGTTTCATAATAAAAATGATTTCTACTTGAATAATAACGTAAAACAGTAATTTGGGGACACAATACGTCCCCAAATTTCGTATTAATTAAACATCCTTAACGTCTGATTGTAATATCATAGTTTACTGACTACCACGGCAGTACCACTGGTGGCAACCATCAGCATGGAGTTGCTCTGTCCGACTGTCTCATAATCGATATCGACGCCAACAATCGCATTGGCACCCCATTCACTGGCACGCTCCTCCATTTCTTTAAGAGCAATATTCTTACCTTCTGCCAAGACTTTCTCATAGGCACCACTTCTTCCGCCTACGATATCACGTACGGAGGCAAACAAATCCTTAAACATGTTCGCTCCGATGATGGTCTCACCGGTTACCACACCAAGATATTTCTCAATCTTGTATCCTTCCAAATTAGGTGTTGTTGATAATATCATATATAATATAGGTTTTAGTTTCTCTTTCCTCCGAAATGACCACCGGATGTAGTAGTCTTCGTCGGCTGACTTTGTTGATTCTGTTGTGTATTCTGCTGTTGAGCAGGTTGATTACCCTGCGGTTTCACCGTGCCACCTTGTGACTGAGGTTGAGCCGGCTGTCCACTATGGGTATTCGGATTATTCACTCCTACCCTTCCGCCTTGATTGGGCTGGTTATTCCTCGGTGGTTGAGGATTACGCGGAACGACCACGGGTTGCCTTGGAGTGGTTATCACACGTGTTGGTGGCAACACGATCGGACGCATGCTGACTGCACGATAGTCACTGGTGTCATATCCTGCGCGAGCCAGCGCCATCTGAATGATGTTCGTATTGGTCCTGCCCGGGTAATACTGCACGGTCATGATATATGAATGAGGACTCCATGACACGTCGCGCACACCATACTCATTCATCGCGATCTGTTCCACACGGATACGATCCATCAACGGGGCATACACACGGAAAGAAGAGGTGACATACATCGTACGTGCACCGTATCGCACATCATAGGGATCAACCGGCGGTGGCGTACTGTCCAACTGCGGGGCGCAAGACATCAGTAATGTCGTGACAGCAAGCAGTGACAACCCCATTAATTTATAATTGGAATATCTCATTTCTCCTTCGGTATTTATTTAAACGAAATAGTACAAGAACGAAGCGATTCCCTCGAGTGCCGGTTTGCGCTGTCCTTCTATCTCTATCTTAAAGGCTATCTCTGCCTTGCAGATACCACGGAGGTTGGCGATATTGTGCAACTTCGTTGACAGGCGCACCCTACTACCCGTGATTACCGGTTGTCCGAAACGCATCTTGTCCATACCGTAGTTGACCAGCATCTTGATGTTGTTCACCTCAATGATCTGATCCCAGAGATAAGGCAGGAGTGAGAGTGTCAGATAACCATGTGCTATCGTACTCTTATACTGACTCTCTTTCTTTGCCCTTTCCACATCCACATGAATCCACTGATGGTCGAGTGTCGCATCCGCAAACAGATTGATTCTGTCTTGATCTACCTCCAACCAATCAGAGCAACCCAAGTCTTCTCCGAGGTGGGCCGCAAACTCTTCATACGAGTTAATAACGAGTTTTCCCATATTTGTTTTATTCCTTTTTTCTATTCTATGATGCAAAGATAGTGAAAAAAACGATTAAGCAAACAGAATAAAATGATTTTCACAAAAATAATCTTCAAAATGCATCTTAATTGGAAGAAGATGCCTGGCGCATCATTTCCTTTACGGCAGCTTCCAACTGACGGTCAATGCCTTGCAACATCTCCTCAGGGGTGTTATAAACAGCCATGTCCGGCTCCAACTGCAGGTTTTCCTGATAGCGTCCTTGCATATCCACGCATCCTACCTGCGGAATACCGAATACCAGCGTATTATCGATCACACGCTCCCACCACACGGCAGTCATAGTGCCTGCAACGGGTGTTCCTATCAGTTTGCCGATGCCTAACGTCTTGTAAACCCACGGGAAACCATGACCGTTGCTGTAATCATCCTCGCAGATCAGTACACAACTGGGCTTTACCCACTTGTTATAGGGATCAGTGCCGATATACTGTCCACGCGGCATAAAACGCTGATATGCCTTGCCTGCCAACAAAGTACAGAGATCATCGTGCAACCAACCACCACTGTTATGACGTTCGTCAACCACGGCAGCCTGCCTCTGACGGTTCTCATCACTCAACAAGTCACGATACACCCTGCGGAAACTGGGACTGTCCATGGCTCTTACATGCACATAGGCTATCTTACCTCCTGAGAGTTCTTCCACTTTCTTCTTATTACGCTCCACCCAACGGTCGTACAACAGGTTTGTACGTTCTCCTGTGGAGATCGCTTTTACCGTTACATCAAAGCGACGACCATCCGGATTAAGCACACTCACACGTACCGGTTTTCCGGCCTTACCCTCCAGCAATGGGTAGTAGTCCATATCCTTCGTGATGGCTATGCCATCTATCTTTTCGATGATGCTGCCAGCCTTCACATCGGTCTTCTTCACGGCGAAAGGTCCTTTGGCTATCACCTCATCAATTTTGATACCATCACCCCGGTAGGTATCATCGATGAACACTCCCAGGTTAGCGGTAGCCAAACGGCCTGACGGTGCACTGTAACGCATACCTGTATGCGAGGCGTTCAACTCTCCCAACAACTCGCACATCATCTCGGCATAGTCGTAGTTATTATTAATATAAGGTAAGAAACGACTGTAGTTCTTCCTCATACCTTCCCAGTCAACCCCATGCAGATCAGGCTTGTAGAACTTATCTGCCACCTGCTGCCACACATGACTGAAGATATACTCGCGCTCTTTGCTGGCTTTGTAATTGAAGGTAGCCTCAAAATCAATGTTCTTGGTACTCTTCTTCTCTACGTCTATCTTTTTGATGCCTTTCTCAGAAGCCAGGAACACATTTTTAAAGTCCTTGTCTGTAAGCAGTTCTCCGCGACCAACACCCTTCAAGACGATAGAGGTAGAACCTTCTTTCAAGTCATGCATCCACAAATCGGGTGTTCCCTCGAAACGGGCTGTGTAGTACAACTTATCACCCTTAGGTGTAAGGATCGCGTCTCCTAAGTTCGATGAGTTAACGGTAAGACGAATGACACGGTCACGACAGTTGTCCAAGTCGAACTCCAAGGGTTCCACCTCTTTCTTCTTCTCCTCCTCTTTACTCTTCTTACCCTTCTTCTCTGCCTCCTCTTTCGCCTTCTTCTCTGCCTCCTCTTTCGCCTTCTTCTGTTCTTTCTCAGCCTCATCTAAGAGAGCTGTCTCCTCTTTCGTCATGCGGAACTTCTCGTAGGCATCCAGGTCGAAGAACATGATGTAGATATCGTCTTCCGCTCCCCAACTGCCATGACTGCGATAGCCGGCACGATCACTGCCAAAGATGATCGCCTTACCACCTAACACCCATTTGGCATTCGCATCATTGTAACCACTCTGCGTCACATTCTGTATCTCTGAGCCATCGGCTTTGACGAGGGCCACATCCTTATTGTTCCATCCACCATAGCCGATATAGTTGGTGAGCAGCCACCTGCTATCAGGACTCCACTGGAACCACTGATCACCATCGCTATAGCTATACTCGTACTTCCCATCCATCACGGTGCGTACCTGCTTATTAGACAGATTGATGATACGCAGTGTCGTACGGTTCTCGAGGAAAGCCACCTCCTTACCGTTAGGACTATACTTGGGCAGGAAAGAGGTTACCTTACTGTTGGTCAACCGCTCTTCCTTGATATCGGTAGCATAGGTGAAGAGTTTTTCTTCTTTCTTCACGATACTACTCCGATAGATCTGCCAGTAACCGCCACGCTCTGCGGCATAAACCAGACTGCGGCCGTCAGGACTGAAGTCAATGCTACGCTCCTGTTCCGGCGTATCGGTAATCTGCTTGGTGGTGTTATATTCCACGCTGGTCACATACACATCGCCATGCAGAATAAAGGCCACCTCCTTACCCTCAGGACTAACAGCTATCTCAGTAGCCCCACTGCGCTGTACTTGTTTCACCACATCACGACTGTTGCTGTCGGTCACTATACGGATATTTACCTTCTGTGGTTTATCGCCCTCGCGCATCGTATATATCTCACCATTATATCCGAAGCAAAGTACTCCATTCTTACTGGTAGAGAGGAATCGCACCGGATGATTCTTCAACTGGGTGAGCTGTCGTAATCCTGTGCCGTCGATATCCTTTTTATAGACATTCATCGAACCACTGGCCTCACTCAGGTAATAGAAACTCTTTCCGTCGGCTGCCCATACGGGGTTACGGTTCTCACATTTCGTATCCGTGAGTTTAGAGAAATGATCGTCTTTTGTCTTAAGCCACACATCACGTACCACGGCTGATGTCTGATGCTTACGCCAACTATCCTCCATACCCTTACGGTCGTGATAGAGAATTCGTCCATCAGCAGCTACACTCAGGTTATCCATCGTCACCGAGGAGAAGAGTCTCATTCGCCCTCCCTGTGTACTTACCTGATACACCTGTGGCATGCGCTCGGTGAAAAAGGCACTCTGGGCTGTCGGCAGGATATTACTCTGCAGCAATACGGTCTGTTTGTCAAGAAAGCCCAACGGCACCTCACTACCGCTATGGGTGGTGAGTCGGCGTGGCACCCCACCCTCTTTATTAATCAGATATACGTCAAGACTACCCTCACGTGCTGAGGTAAAGGCTATCTGTTGTCCGTCAGGACTCCATACCGGTTGTGAGTCGTAAGCCGCATTGGTGGTGAGTTGACGGGCATTGCCGCCACCTACCGGCACGGTAAAGAGATCTCCTTGATAACTAAACACAATCGTACTGCCATCGGGTGAGATAGCACAATAACGCATCCATAACGGATTGTCCTGAGCGCTAATAGTCATGGTGATGACCAATGCCAGGAATGACAAAACGAGTTTCTTCATTATTCAGACTATTTTATTTTGGCTACGAAGTTACAACAATTTATGAAATATACCTTAGAAAAGATCGCAAATCGGCGATTTAGCTCCAAAAATGTCTTGAAAAACCCTTAACGATTCTTAGCTTTTATCGGATAAAAGTCAAGAGCGGATCACAGAAAAGTGACAGATGGTTGCGGGCATTTCAAGGTTTTTTGTTTTTCATATTCCTCGGATGATGCTCCAAGATCGCTTCTCTCAGGGTATGGGTGTCGATATGGGTATAGATTTCTGTCGTGCCGATGCTCTCATGACCGAGCATCGCCTGAATGACACGCAGGTCGGCACCACCCTCTAATAATGCCGTGGCAAAACTATGACGGAAGGTATGGGGAGAGATGGTCTTCTTGATACCAGCCTCCTCGGCATATTTCTTCACCATAATGAGAATCATCGTACGGGTGAGATGGGCTCCACGACGATTCAGGAAGACATAATCCTCTTCTCCTTTTTTAATATTCATCAGTCTGCGGTCATCAAACCAGTAACCCAACTCCTTGATCGCCTTCTGCGAGATGGGCACCAGACGCTCTTTCCGCCCTTTCCCTTCTACCCGCACATACTCCTCGTCAAGATACAAGTTACTCAGTTTGAGGTTCGTCAGTTCACTGACACGCAGTCCGCATGAGAACAGCACCTCTATAATCGCCTTGTTACGATGCCCCTCCCATTTCGAAAGGTCGATAGCCGATTCGATCATATCGATCTCTTCTACCGACAACACCTCCGGCAGATGATCACCCAACTGCGGACTCTCCAACAGTTCGGTAGGATCATCCTGGATATATCCGTCGGTGACAAGGAACTTATAGAAACTGCGGATACCACTGAGAATACGACATTGCGAACGGGCAGTCACACCGATATCATGGAGCGAGGCGGCAAAGTGTTGCAGATCCTCCAGCTCCACATTCACCGCATCGATGCCTTCTCCTTCTAAATAGGTAAGGAGTTTCTGCAAGTCACGTTCATAGGCATCCACCGTATTGGGGGTGAAGTTACGCTGCAGTTTTAGGTATCGTAGATACGCCCTAAACATCTTTCTGTCACTTTTTTTGTCTTTTTCCATGAAATTACGTATCTTTGCAAGGCATTGCAAAGATAATAAATAATATTGATATATGAAAATTCTAATTATCAATGGTCCTAACCTCAACTTGTTAGGCACTCGCGAACCAGGCATCTATGGCAGCAGTTCTTTCGACAGTTATCTGCCAGAACTACAGAAGCGTTACCCAGAGATAGAGATCAGCTATTATCAGAGTAATGTAGAAGGTGAACTGATTAACAAGATGCAAGAGGTGGGATTCAGCTACGATGGCATTATCTTGAATGCCGGCGCTTATACTCATACGAGTATTGCCCTGCACGACTGTATCCGTTCGCTGACCACCCCAGTCATTGAGGTACATATCAGTAATGTGCATCAGCGTGAACCGTTCCGCCACAAGAGTATGATCAGCAGTGCCTGCAAGGGCGTGATCTGCGGTTTTGGCTTGGACAGTTACCGCTTGGCAGTGGAAGCGTTTCTGGTTTAAGGTGTAGGGTTTAGAGTTTAGGGTTTAGAGTTTAGAGTTTCGTGAGCAATTGAAATAAAAGCTCAGAGAGACCAAGACACAGAGAATTTATTAAAAGGTAATCATAACTATACACTCTACACTCTACATTATATTTCTATGTCTCTGTGTTTAAAATAAAAAACTATGACGGAGAGTGAACAGTTAGAAGAATATATCCTGCAACATATTGATGAAGAGGGTGATTACCTGTATCGTTTGTGGCGCGCCACCAACGTACAACTGTTGCGCGGCCGTATGGCGAGCGGTCATCTGCAGGGTCGTCTGTTGAAGATGCTCGTGCATATGATCCGTCCGAAGAATATCTTAGAGGTAGGAACCTTCAGCGGTTACAGTGCTATCTGCATGGCCGAAGGATTGGAGGATGATGGTAAGGTATACACCTTCGAGATCAACGATGAACAGGAGGATTTTACCCGTCCGTGGATAGAGGGCTCATCGGTAGCCGACAAGATAGTCTTTATGATCGGTGATGCCAATGTGGAGGCACCTCGTTTGGGCATCACCTTCGACATGGCGTTTATCGACGGTGACAAGCGCACCTATTTAGAGACGTACGAGATGGCACTCAAGGTGTTGCGTAAAGGAGGGTTTATCCTTGCCGACAACACCCTGTGGGATGGTCATGTATTAGAGACTCCCGCCCCTGCCGACAAACAGACACAAGGTATCGAGTCGTTCAACGATTATGTGGCGCACGACGAACGGGTAGAGAAAGTTATCCTCCCCCTTCGCGATGGTCTCACGCTCATTCGTAAGAAGTAGTGTAGAGTGTAGAGTGTAGAGTGCAGAGTTATGATTAGTCCCGCAGGGACGACACAATATAGGCGGGGGTGCTAACCCCCGTGTAGAGTGTAGGGAGTTGCAATAGCGAGAAGGTTAGCAATAAAATACGATGACTGAGTACGGCGCTGCAAGCGGTGCGAGGACCTGTTTGAGCGTAGCGAGTCCCGCAGCACAGTACGAAGAATCGATATTTTATCTAACCTGAAGCGTGCAACATGGTCTCTCTTGGTTCTATCTCTCTGCCGAAACAGAGAGAAGAACATAAAAATCAAATTTTATAAAGCCCCACCTTATTTATTACAGGCGCACCCTTACGCGACTGAAGCACAACGCGTATTTGCTTCGTTTGCACGGCAGGGAAACGAAGGATACGCTTATACCCTATCGTCGTCATCTCCTCCTGACAATCGATAGGCATCCATCCGCCCTTCGTCTTATACTCTACGCGGAAACTTTTCACCCGCTGACCCGTGGCGATATCCTCACCGAGCATAATGCAGTTGACCGTCTGCTTACCGCGCAGTTTGTAAACCAACTCCTGACAAGGATTACCAGCCTCAACAAAATCTTTCTTTTTCGGTTGTCGGCCTTCCAACAGGTTATTCTTGAAATCCTCACGGATCAACTGGGCAAACCGCACCAGATGTGCCGAGTCGACGGCAGATATCAGTCCTTCCTTATTCACCGGCACATTGAGCAACATCGTAGCGTTACGACCCACACTCTTATAGTAGATCTCACGCAGTTCCTCAGGTGTCTTCACCTTATCATTCTCCTGATCATGGTAGAACCACCCCGGACGGATAGACACATCACACTCTGCGGCCGTCCACTGATAACCGTCAGCATGACCATGAGGAAGTTCCTGATACTTGGGATATCCGGGATACACCTCTTTACCACGTAAGAAAGCCCAGTTGGTCTCACCAGCAAAACCATTCTCATTACCTACCCATCGACAACCCGGACCACCATCAGAGAAGATGATTGCCTGCGGTTGATAGCGATATACCTTTGCATTGAGCACGGGGAAATTATAATAGGTAGTGCGGTCTATCTTTCTTTTCTCATTAGCACCGCCATACCAACCGTCACCACCATTGGCTCCATCAAACCAAATCTCAAAGAGCGGTCCGTATTGCGTTAACAACTCCTCCAACTGATGGTTGTAGTATTCCACATACGCCGGTGTGCCATAGGTTGCCTGATGGCGATCCCACGGAGAGAGATAGAGTCCGAACTTCATCCCGTATTTCTTGCAGGCCTCACTCAGTTCTCTCACTAAGTCACCCTTACCCCCACGGAAAGGAGTAGCAGTGATATTATAATCGGTATATTTCGTGGGCCACAGACAGAATCCGTCATGATGCTTAGCGGTAAGGATCACGCCCTTCATACCACCCTGCTGCAACACACGCACCCATTGTTCACAGTCGAGTTTCTGTGGATTGAACACCTTAGGGTCGGCATCGCCATACCCCCACTCCTTATCCGTATAGGTATTCAGTCCGTAATGGATAAAGGCATACGTCTCCATCTCCTGCCATGCCACCTGATGCGGTGTGGGCAGTGGTTCAACCGTCTGCTGCGCCATCACGTTGATGCCGCACAACAGACAGATAGCCGTAAGGTAGAATCTTATTTTTTGTAGCATAAGGCTGCTCCGATAGCTGTACAGAACTGGGAATATTTCGGGATGATGAAATGTACGCCGTACAGTTTCTCCATGGCCGGATAAACGATGTAACACTGGGGCAGCAGACTGAGGTTGCCGATCAGCACAAACTCACGGATTTCATTCCCTAAGGAAGATAATATCGCAGCCGAACCGATGGTCTGCAAAACCATACAGATAAGTCCGAGCGCTAAGTCCTCCGGTGTTGCCGTACTCTTCACCTTACCGAATAGTGAGGCAGTGGCGTCCATCGGCAGATTAGGCAAGGCGATAGAACTGATATCGCCAATCTGGAGATCCACCTGTGAGAGATCGCCACGCTCTGCCATATTAGCCACCAACTTGATATCATCGGTGTTCAACAACAGGCGTGATAATCCCGCCAAGGTGCCGCCACCCATGCCGATACCACCAATATGAGTGATATCCTCACCGTCGCACTTCACCAGGGTAGTACCTGTTCCCATGCTCACCACGATCATCTTGTCTTGCTTCGACTCATAGCGGGCACCTAGTCCGTCGGCGATAAACTCCTCTGCCTTGGAGGTGGGCAGACCGTAGATCGGTTCATTGACATATCCCGCGCCGACACCCGTAAGCATCACATGCTCCACATCTTTCAGCGCAATCTTATTATCATAGAGATACTTGCCGAAGGCACCATACAACGAGGTTACCGGGTCGGTAGCCTTAATACGAATAGGGGAAATGACGATGCCTTCACGAAGACCCACTATCTTCGTGGTACTGATACCCACATCGATTCCAATAATTATACCCATAATGCTATGCTATTTTATTTCAGGAAATCAGCACGGTGCGGACTGAACGTGTCAACCAGCATGCCGGCCTCTAAACAGACACAACCATGGAGCAGATTGGGAGCCACATAGTAACCATCACCGGCAGACAACACAGCTGTCTCACCATCGATCGTCACCTCAAACTTTCCACTCTCCACAAGGGTGGTCTGACTGTGCGGATGACGGTGGGCACTACCCACGGCACCCTTCTCAAACACTACCTTCACCAGCATCAACTGGTCATCATAACCGAGAATCTGACGAGTCACGCCCGGCTCAGGATTCTCCCATGCGATATTCTCCGCATGCAGAAACTTATCACTTTGTATCATTTGTATCTCCTTTTTTATCTGGATCCATACTCTTTACCTCGTCCTCTACCTCGTTGAGTCCCTGCTTGAAACTCTTCACGCCCTTGCCCAATCCTTTCATGAGCTCAGGAATCTTCTTACCGCCGAACAGCAGCAATACTACTATTACGATAAGGATAATCTCCGGTGTACCTATCATATCTTTTACATTTTTATCTATCTGGCGCCAAAGTTAAATAAAATTTGCGAGATATCAAAAAATATTATTATTTTTGCACGTCGTAAAACTACTTTAGCTAAAACGTCAAACAAAATGGAAGATAATAATACGCAAGTTGCTAAGAATCAAAAGAAAACCAACGTAAGATGGATTATGGTGGGACTGCTCTTTTTCGCCACTACCATCAACTATATCGACCGACAGGTAATCGGTCTGTTGAAACCATACATCCAAGATGAGCTGCACTGGAGTGAGATCGACTACGGACATATCGTGACCGCCTTCCAGATCGCATACGCCTTCGGTATGCTGGCATGCGGCAAACTGATCGACAAGATGGGACTCCGTTTGGGATATATCTTCTCCATCACCGTATGGAGTATCGCCACCATGCTGCACGCCTTGGTAAACAGCGTGGCTGGCTTCAGTGCCGTGCGTGCCCTGTTGGGATTCGGTGAAGCGGGTAACTTTCCCTCTGCAGTGAAGACCATCGCCGAATGGTTCCCCAAGAAATCACGCGCCTTCGCCACGGGTATCTTTAATTCAGGATCTACCACGGGTGCTATTGTAGCACCTATCATCGTGGTAGCCATCACTCTGCATTGGGGTTGGCGCTCAGCCTTTATCGTCACCGGTGCACTCGGACTGATATGGGTTATCCTGTGGTTGTTTATCTATAAAGCACCCCATCTGAACAGGCACGTCAACAAAGCAGAATTGGATTATATCAACTCCGATAGGGATGAGGATGAGGAAAAGAAGGTGGCTTGGCGCGAACTGTTCAAATACAAGCAGACATACGCCATCATCTTCACACGATTCCTCACCGACTGGGTATGGTGGTTCTTCCTCTTCTGGGCACCCGACTTCTTAGCGAAAGAACAGGGCATCGATCTGAAGGCCACGGTATTGCCACTTATCATTATCTACCTGATGGCCGATGCTGGTGGTATCACCGGAGGAATCATCTCCTCGCGCTTTATCATGAAAGGACGGACAGCCGACTTTGCGCGTAAGACCACCATTCTGATCTTCGCATTGATGATACTCCCGCTGAATGTAGTGCCCTATGTGAAGAGTCTTTGGATCGTAGTTATCCTCATCGGTATGGCAACAGCCACCCATCAGGCATGGGCCTCGAATATCTACACCATCGTGTCGGATGTGTATCCCAAGCATGTAGTAGCCTCCATGACAGGTATCTCCAGTGTGGGTGGAGCCATCGGTGGTGCCCTGGCATCTACCTTCGTAGGCTTCGTGCTTGATGCCACCCATTCATACACCGTCATCTTCATGATCGCCAGTTGTATGTATCTCATGGCCTGGCTCACCCTGAAACTGTTCGTGCCCATCAAGCGAATACAGTTCTAAAAGTGAAGAGTGAAGAGTGAAGAGTGAAGAATCTTAAAGTCCTTAAGGAAAAGTTCACCGCCCCTTTGGGGAGGGGCTGGGGGTAGGGCCAACTGCTGCAATAGCGAGAGAAACAGCTGGCGCTGCAGTCAAAGGTCAAAGGCTAAAGGTTGCGTCAGCAACATAATCATGCCGCCCCTATGATGGGGCGAGCATACATTAATGTAAGAGCGACGAGAAGGAGCGGTTACATCCCTCCCTTGGAAAAGGGAGGGCGTGGGAGGGATCGAAGCCCCTCCTTAGGACAAGGAGGGGATGGGGTAGTTGTGAAAAATAAAAGATATATGAAAAAAGGATTAGTTTTGGAAGGTGGAGCCTTGCGAGGCCTCTTTACCGTCGGCATTCTTGATGTGATGATGGAGCACAACATCACACCCGACGGCTTCATCGGCGTATCTGCCGGAGCCGCTTTCGGCTGTAACATGAAGAGTCGACAGCCAGGGCGCGCTATCCGTTACAATACCAACTACGCCAAAGACTGGCGCTATTGCAGCATCCGTTCTTACCTGAAGACCGGCGATCTCTTTGGTGGGGAGTTCGACTACCACTACCTCCCGGCACACCTGGATATCTTCGACGAAGAGGCTTTCGACAACAACCCCATGGAGATGTATTTGGTATGCACCGATGTGACAACCGGCAAGGCGGTATATAAGAAACTGGACAAGAGCGGCTACAACTGTTATGAGTGGATACGCGCATCAGCATCCATGCCCTTGGCATCAAGGATCGTCAAGGTGGATGGCTATCAACTGCTCGACGGAGGCATCGCCGACTCCATCCCCTTGCGCTACTTCCAAGAGATAGGCTATGAAAAGAATATCGTGATTCTCACCCAGCCCGACGGTTATGTGAAGGAAAAGAATAAGTTCCTGCCGCTGATGAAGATGCAACTGCATAAATATCCCCATTTCATCGAGGCTGCAGCCAACCGGCATCTGATGTACAACACCGAAACAGCATATGTAAAAGAACAAGAACTGTCGGGCAACACACTGGTTATCCGTCCGAAGGAACCGCTGCCCATCGGACATATCTCACACGACCCTGAAGAGATGTGGCGGGTGTATCATATCGGCAGGGCGGCAGGAGAAGAACGGCTACAGGATATCCTCCGTTTTATGCAGGAATAAACGAATAAAAATACGGTCACACAAAAAAGACCGTATTTTTTTTGGGCTTTCGATTCGAATTGCGTATCTTTGCATATGAGAGAAAAATATCACCTTATTTAATATATAGTCTTAGTAAGCCATGGGAAAGATAACGCAGGAGAATTTCGAACAGAATTATGTCGACCCGATCGAGTTACGGCAGATCGACAAGTTCGTATGTGCAGAGATGGGGCGGCAGATTCACCGCTACATCAAGGGTATGTCGGGTAGCATCAAGATCATGGAGAAGTTTGAGGAAGCTATCTCCACCCTCTCCGTGCCCGAGAAGGAAGTGGCCATCGCACGGTATATCGACCTGAACCGCAAAGCCATCAGCGGACTCGACTTCGAGATTGTTTTAGCGCGCGCCATCGCCAACTACTGCGATACCTATGACTATTTCATGACGATGATCAACGATGAGCACAAGATGAACTTCTATCTCGCACGCATCAAAGACAAATATATCCGTTTCCATAAGGTGATTGAGCATAACGGACTCTTCGGCATCGTTGACCATGAGAACAAGACGATTATCTCTCCCAAATACGAGTTCCTGCGCACCTGCTATACCTATGTGGACGACCTGGTAACCATGCCGGTCATCGCACAGAAGAATGGCAAACTCGGACTGATACTGCCCGACCGCAAAGATACCGTCGTGGCCGACTTCATCTTCGACGATATCCAACTGCGTGATGAATATCCTTACTTCGAGGGTTGGATAGGTGATAAGAAAGTGTATCTCGACGATTCGTATTACAAACAGACTGTAGAGAAGAACTAATTCTCTTTTCTTCCAGCAGGATATAGTCATTACGGGTGAGAGTCCGGACCCTCCGGACTCATAGTCCAAGTACTCCGGACTACCAGTCCGAAGTATTCGGACTCTATGAAATAAGGGGCTTTCTCATTAACAAAAGCGCTTACCTCTTTCCTCATTGCGGGCCTGACCCGCAATCTCCTGCAAATAAGATACGGATAAGATTCCGGCTCGGTGGCCGGAATGAGGGGATCGCTTGAGGGACAGGTATGCTTTAGCGGCCCTGTCCCCAAGCACGAATTCACCTAATTATAGAATTTCTATTATAGAATTTGTATAATTGAAAAAATTGAACCTTCCCCAACACACATGCACAGATGCTTTTAAGAAGAAAAAACAGCAAAGACTTGGAACTTTCTTGTTTTCTTTGTATTTTTGCAACAGGTACGAATGTAACGACAAATATCTATGGATGCAACAAATACGCGAAAAATACAATTTGCCACATTAGCAATAGGTGCCACTGCAAACAGTATGGGCATCACAGCTACTGAGTTGCATAACAGGCTCAAACGACATGGGCTTATACAACACCTATTATTTGATTGCTACGACACATTACATACAGAAAGTATTGAAGGGGTAGTGTGGAATGTAAAAGAAGCACTGAAAAACTGGGAAAGGAAAGAAGGAGGTAAAGGATGAGAGATCAAGTATTATGGCGAAAAATAGCGAGGATAGCAGCCCTTTTGACCGAACGACTCAATATTGATGCAGGCCGTGCACTCGACATCCTTTACAATTCACATACCTATGAGTTATTGGCTAATCCGGAGAGCGGCCTGCAACTACAGAGTGATGAATACATCATCACCGACCTTATGAGGGAGTTGGAGGGGTGAAGAAAGAATTCAGCCATTTTTTACGAAGCGCCCTGCCAATATATGATGATATCGAAGGGCTATAATCTGGGGAAAGGTATATAATCTTTTGGGGACAGCCACCTCATTGCGGGCTTGACCCGCAATCTCCTGCGAATAAGATACGGATGAGATTCCGGCTCGGTGGCCGGAATGAGGGGAATGCTTTGGGGACATGTATGCTTTAGTAATAGTGAACCAAAACTGCGACAGGCTGTCTCAGTTTTACCATGAGCGGCCCTGTCCCCACCATAGATTCACCTAATTATAGAATTTCTATTATAGAATTTGTATAATTGGAAAATTATCCTTATCTTTGCATCAAAAAGAATCATTATGGTGAATCCCTTCTACATCACTGGTATCATTCCAGAGCCCTACTTCTGTGACAGGAAGAAAGAAACCGTATGGATTACTCAGACCCTTGAAAATAAGGCACATATCCTGTTAACATCGCCTAGAAGAATGGGCAAGACACAACTTATTCGCCATGTTTTTGAGCAACCGTCTATCAAAAACAATTTCTACACATTTTATACTGATATCTATTCTACTACAAGTTTACACGAGCTTGTTTTATTTCTTAGCAAGGAGATCTACTCTGCACTAGTGCCTAAAGGAAAGGCTATGGTTGATAAATTCCTAAAGGGAATCCATTCTCTTGCAGGAAGTTTCGGCTACGATCCTATAACAGGGCTCCCCACCTTTGACATCAAACTGGGTGACATACATACACCAGAGTTGACCCTGGAGGAGATTTTTCGTTACCTTGAGCAAGCCGACAAACCCTGCATCTTCGCCATTGACGAGTTCCAGCAAATAGCCCAATATCCAGAAAAAAATATAGAGGCTACACTGCGTACGCATATCCAGAAGATGAACAATTGTCTCTTTATCTATGCAGGAAGTAACCGTCATGTTCTTGAAAACATGTTCAACTCTACGGCTAAACCATTCTATAACAGTGCTGAACAAATATATCTGGACTGCATCCCCAAAGATGTTTATACAGCGTTTGCCAAAGAGCAGTTTGCAGTAGCAGGGCGAGAGATTACCTCTGATGCAGTAGTGCTTGCCTACGACCTTTTTGAAGGACATACGTACTACGTACACAACATTCTACACAACGCCTTTGCCTACCTTGATACTAATAAAAAAATAGATGAGAACGATATCAGAAACGTACTAAGCGATATATTGGAAGAGAAAGGCCATACCTTTTCCTCTGTCATGAATCAACTCAACTATCAACAGAAAGAGACACTGATTGCTATAGCCAAGGAAGGTAAAGCCAGCGGCGTTACATCTACCGCATTCGTGAAAAAACATGCGCTCAAATCTCCCAGTTCTGTACAATACGCCATTACAGCCTTACTGGAAAAACAATTACTCACATACCAGAACATACAGCGTACGAAAGTGTATAGTGTGTCCGACCGATTCTTAGAGATGTGGATATGCAAGGTATATTAGTCCGACCGCAAAGATACCATCGTGGCCGACTTCATCTTCGACGATATCCAACTGCGTGATGAATATCCTTACTTCGAGGGTTGGATAGGTGATAAGAAAGTGTATCTCGACGACTCGTATTACAAACAGACTGTAGAGAAGAACTAATTCTCCTTTTCTTCCAGCAGGATATAGTCATTACGGGTGAGAGTCCGGACCCTCCGGACTCATAGTCCAAGTACTCCGGACTACCAGTCCGAAGTATTCGGACTCTATGAAATAAGGGGCTTTCTCATTAACAGAAGCCTTTACTTCCTTCCTCATTGCAAGGCTTGGCCTCCCCCATTACTACGCCGACCAACCTCATTGCTGCGCCACCCACCTCATTGCGGGCTTGACCCGCAATCTCCTGCGAATAAGATACGGATGAGATTCCGGCTCAGTGGCCGGAATGAGGGGAACGTTTGGGGGACAGGTATGCGTAGCGGCCATGCCCCCACCACTATACCTTTGCATGATAACAGCGCCTCGACAAATAAAAAAAATTGATTTTATTTTGTATTGCCCTCATCTTTTTGTAATTTTGCAGCCGTAATCGGTTCATAATAAATGATTAAAAAGGGAATCAGGTGAGAGTCCTGAACAGTCCCGCTGCTGTAAGTGTCATTCTTTGTGCAAGCGATACACCACTGATAATCATCGGGAAGGTGCTTGCATAGTACATAAGTCAGAAGACCTGCCATTACGAATGTTTCATCACGGCCTCGAGGAAAGGTTTTGTAATGATAATTTTATGAACAGGTTAATATTTCTCATCTTTTTGGTTGCCACTACCCTGTGCGCTCATGCACAGCAGGATAAGCGTATGCAACGGGAACAGCAGTTGGATACGGTTACCGTGAGGGGGCATCGTGTAGACAGGAATGTGCTCTCGGGTCGCCCCGTACAACTGATGCAGAAAGAAGAGTTGGAGCAGTTGGGGCTCACCAATCTGGCAGATGCCGTAAAGCGCTTTGCCGGCACGAACGTGAAAGACTATGGTGGTATCGGTGGTATGAAGACGGTGAGTGTGAGAAATCTCGGTGCCCATCATACGGCCGTGAGCTACGACGGTGTGACGATCTCCAACACCCAGGCCGGACAGGTAGATATCGGGCGATATACCCTGGATAATATACAGACGGTCAGCATGGCCATCGGCGAACAGGAAGATCTCATGCAGTCGGCACGTCACTATGCCGCGGCAGGTATCCTGAACATGGTCACCGAGAAGCCCCACTTTGAGAACGGAAGGAAGGATGCCTTTGCCTTTCGTATACGAGGAGGAAGCTTTGGACTGGTCAGTCCGTCACTGCGCTATTGGCGACAACTCACCGATAGGACAACCCTCTCTGTAAACGGCAGTTATATGCGGGCCGACGGCACATATCCCTTCACCCTGATCAATGGCATCGAGAAGACCAAGGAGAAACGGTATAACTCGGATATCTACTCCTGGCAGGGAGAGGCAAACCTGTATCACACCTTCAAGGACGACAGTCAGCTCGACTGGAAGACTTGTTGGTATTACTCCCAGCGCGGACTTCCCGGCAGTGTGATCCTGTATAACAACAAGAGTGAGGAGCGGTTGTGGGATGAGGACTTCTTCACGCAGGCTGTCTATAAGCGGCGGCTCGCCACCAATTGGAAGTTGCAGGCCCGACTGAAATATACCCACTCATGGAATCGCTATGAGGATACCGACGTGAAATATCCCGACGGTAAGCAGGTGGATGTAGACCGGCAAAACGAATACTATGCCTCTGCCACGATCGGGTGGCATCCCACCAAGAGTCTCTCACTGGCCTTGGCACAAGACCTCTCGTTTAATAACCTGAGGAACAATATCAATATCGCAGACAATAGTGACTACCCCTATCCGGAGCGGTTAACCTCATTGACGGCACTCACCGCACAGTGGAGAACCCACCGACTGGATATCAACGGAAATATCGTGGCCACCTACGCGACAGAGAAGGTGAAGAGCGGCAGACAGCCCGATGACCGCAAACGACTGTCACCATCATTGTCACTCTCCTACCGACTGCTGCAAGACCAGGCCCTTTTCCTCAGGGCCATGGTGAAGAACACCTTCCGCATGCCGTCGTTCAACGACCTGTACTACCGTAGGATGGGCAATACCGGACTGCGCCCCGAGAAAGCCTGTGAATATAATATCGGTATCACGTGGAGCGGACAGCCCCTGCGTGCTGTGAGATATCTCAGCATCACCGTCGACGGATACTTCAACGACGTGACCGATAAGATCGTGGCCTTCCCCAGCACCTACGTATGGCGAATGGCCAACTTCGGCAAGGTACATATCAAGGGTGTTGACATGACACTGGCTACAGAGGTTCCCATCGAGCGGCAGATGAGCGTGATCCTGACCGCTGCCTATACCTGGCAACAGGCAAAAGACAAGCTGAAAGACTCACCCTCGTATAACCGACAACTGCCCTATACCCCCGAGCATAGCGGTAACCTCTCCCTGATGATGAAGAATCCGTGGGTGAACATCGGTTATAGTCTGCTGATGCAGGGCAAGAGATGGAGCTCTTCGCAGAACACCTTTGAGTATCAGTTGAAAAGCTATTGGGAGCACACCCTCACCCTGAGTCATGAGTTCGTGCAACGCTGGGGACGTATCAGTGTGCAAGGCTCTGTACACAACCTCACCGATACCAACTACGAGATTATCAAATACTACCCCATGCCGGGGCGCTCGTATCATTTATCCGCAACAATATCATTTTAATACTATATCATTATGAAATTCAGAAAATTAATGTTGTGTGCACTCAGTGCACTGATGATTGCCGCAGGCTTCACCGCTTGTGATGATGACGAATGGGATCCCACCAAAGAAGGATCAACGATAGAGATGGCAAAGACCCGTGCCTTCGTGCTTAACGAAGGTCTCTACGAGAGGAACAATGCCGGCATCACCTATTTCGACTGGATGACCGATAATGTGTACAACAGCGATCTGTATATGGCTCAGAATAAGCGACAGTTGGGTGACACCGGTCAGGACATCATCGAGGAAAACAACAATATCTACGTGGTTCTCTCCGGAAGTAAGCTTTTGCTGAAGCTCAACAGCGTAGGCGTAGAGATGGCCAGAGCCTCTGTGTCGAGCGATCTGGGTGATCCCCGTTATGTCGTAGAGGATGGCGGTTATCTGTATGTCACCTGCTACGGTGGTTTTATCGCCAAGTACAAGGCTTCCGATCTCAGTTTTGTAAGCAGTGTCAAGGTGGGTAGCAATCCCGAGTTTATCATCGAGGAGAATGGCAAGCTCTACTGCACCAACTCTGGTTGGGGAAAAGACAACCGTGTGGCTGTCGTTGACATCAAGGCCTTTAACACCGCTTCTTTCCAGACCGTGATGACCAACCCCGACCATATCATCGAGGTAAACGACCGTATCTTCGTACAGGGTTACGGCGATGCCTATGATTACCCATGGGGTGAGTTGAAGAACGGCAAGTACACACAGCTCGGTAATGCCAGCAACTGGTGTAAGCATGGTGACATGCTGTACCTGGTAAACTCTGTTACCGACTGGAGCACCTACACCACCAGCAACACCTTCTATAGCTATAATGCCAAGACCAGCACCCTCAACAACAGCAGTTTCCTGAAAAACGCACCTGCTGAGTTGGCCAGTGCTTCTGTCTATGGTATGAGCACAAACCCGAAGACTGGTGATATCTATATCATGACCTCCGACTATTCAAACAACGGCATAGTCTATCACTTCAAGAACGACGGCACTTACGTGACGAAGTTCACCACTACCGGTATCAGTCCGCGTAAGATCGTCTTCCTCGACTAATCTGAATGATGAGAGATAAAGGCATAATCATACTTATATCCGTCCTGTTCCTCTGCGCTTGTGGCAGGGGAACAGGTGCCGGATCAGGTGCCAAGGGTGACACCCTCGCACTGAAATACGCTGAACATCTCACGATGATCGCCCATGAGGGGTATACCGAGGTGTTGCTGGCTGATCCGTGGAATAGCGGAAAGACGCTGCATACCTATTTCTTAGTGCCCGCCGATCAGCAGATGCCCTCTCATCTGCCGCAAGGGTCTGTGATACGCACCCCACTGAAGAGGGCCGTCATCGCTACCAGCGTACATTGCGGACTAGTGGCTTCCTTAGGACAACAGACCGCCATTGCGGGAGTGTGCGACCGACAGTATATCCATCTGCCGTGGGTACAACAGGGATGTGAGGATGGTCGGGTAGCCGACTGTGGCAGTGCGCTGGCTCCCTCTGTGGAGAAGATCATCGATGCGAATGCCGATGCCATCTTCCTCTCTCCCTTCCAGAACAGTGGCGGATACGGTCCGGTAGTAGAGTTGGGCATCCCCATCGTGGAGACAGCCGACTATATGGAGACCTCCGCCTTGGGACGTGCCGAGTGGATGAAGTTCTACGGACTATTGTTCGGAGCCGAGCAGCAAGCCGACAGTATCTTCCGTGAGGTGGAAGCCGATTATCTCTCTCTGATGGAAAAGGCCACCACGGCAAGTAAACAGCATCCCCGACAGTCGGTGCTCATGGACAAGCAAACGGGTTCTGTATGGTATGTGCCCGGTGGAAAGAGCACCATCGGCAAGATGATCACCGATGCACGAGCCGACTATGCCTGGGCGAAGGATGACCACAGCGGTAGTTTGGCGCTACCCTTCGAACGGGTCTTAGAGAGTGCGGGGCATGCCTCTGTCTGGCTGTTCCGCTACAACGCCCCCACGCCCATCACCTATGCCTCCCTGTTGAGTGAGCATCAGGGATATGCGCAGTTCGATGCTTTCAAGAACCAGCAGGCTTATGGCTGTAATACCGCCACCAGCACCTTCTACGAGGATACGCCCTTCCATCCAAACCTCTTATTGCGTGATTTCATTACCATCATGTATCCGCAATTATCATTAGGTGAGCCCCGTTATTTCATCAGACTACAAGAATAACCGGCCATGAACAAAGGAACAGTCTTTCTCATCATAAGTACCCTGTTGATCATCCTCCTCTTCTGCGTGAGCATGATCATCGGAGCCGTTGACATCCCTGTCAGCGAAGTTATCAGCATCCTATCGGGGAAAACATCGGAGAAAGCATCCTGGCAGTATATTGTCTTACAGAGTCGTTTGCCACAAACGATCACTGCCATGCTCTGCGGTGGAGCCTTGGCGGTCAGTGGACTGATGTTACAGACTGCCTTCCGTAACCCTTTGGCCGACCCGGGTATCTTCGGTATCAACAGTGGAGCATCCATGGGTGTGGCCCTTGTGATGCTGTTGTTAGGAGGGAACATCACCGCCGGCACCCTCAGTCTGACGGGGTTTGTCGCCACGCTCTTTGCTGCCTTCGTCGGCGCCATGCTGGTGATGGCCCTGATCCTCTTCTTCTCCACCATCGTGAGAAACAACGTGATGCTGCTGATCATCGGAATCATGATCGGTTATATCACCTCCTCAGGCATCTCGCTGTTGAATTTCTTTGCCACAGAAGAGGGGGTGCAGAGTTATATGGTATGGGGCTTGGGCAACTTCGGTGGTGTTACCATGGATCAGATGCCGGTGTTTGCCAGCATCTGCATTCTTGGACTGATCACATCGCTGTTACTCATCAAACCGTTGAATGCCCTGTTGTTAGGCGAGCAGTATGCAGAGAATCTGGGCGTCAACACCCTGCGTGTACGTAACTACCTGTTGGTGGTTACCGGACTGCTCACCGCCATCACCACCGCCTACTGCGGACCGATCTCGTTTATCGGACTCGCCGTGCCCCATATCGCACGCATGCTCTTAGGCACCGACAACCATCAGTGGCTTATGCCGGCCACCATTCTGACAGGAGCCGTCATCGCCATGCTGTGTAATATCCTTTGTGTATTGCCCGGCGACAACGGCATCATCCCACTGAATGCCGTCACCCCCATCATCGGTGCGCCCGTTATCATCTACGTGATAGCGAAGCAACGAAAAGATTATTAAAGAAAAAGCATCCACTTTAAAAAGCGGTCTTTATCAGTAATATACACAACACGACGACTGCTATACACACGACAGTGGTGACAACGATGTTTCGATGCATGCGCCGTCGATATTCCACAAACAAATCCTCCGGTCCTAAGTAGTCATCCGGAAGATTGGTCATATCCATGGAGGCATAATAATGGTCGCAATACCACATCATGATCAATGTGCCTATCATCATGACCATAAAGATTATTAATAATACCAGTATATTCATATTTTATTCCTTCCGTCCCTTCTTTTCGATTCTTTCCTTTACTTCTGGTGCCAGTTCCTGTACCAGTGCCTTATTCTTGTATTCATCTATGTCTGATGTCGTCACCGGCATGTCTTGTTTCTTCTCAGCCTTGTACTCTTCTTTGGTCAGATATTCGGCACTCACAGGATAGAACTCTTGTACATCCATTATGTGAAACGTATCACTGGTGTCCCTTTTTAATATAATCGTTGTCTTACTATAGGCCACCATATCCGTTGCGGTAATCTTCTTTCCAGGCGTGAATCGATAGATATAATGCATGATTCCGTCTTGTGCTCTTGCTTTTTCCTTTTGTGGTACGCCACTTTCATCTGGAAGAAGGATTTTGCCTTTCACTCCGTCATCTTTGGAGTAGCGCACATGTATCAGTCCAGCTACACTGTCAATACGTATAATAATATCTTTGTAATATGGATGTTTCTTTTTACTGTACGCTCTGATAACAGAGCCTTCACTTTCAATGGAATAATTCTCTTCATTCTTTATCCTGTCAAGCATCGTGTTGAATGAAAAGTCCAAAGCAAGATCCATTCGGTAATGAGACGATTCTATCTTATCACCATATTCCAATCGGCATCCAAGACCTTTCATCATTGGTAAAGCAGCTGCACTATTATCGTGATACGGAATGTAGATGTTAGCTATTCCGTCCAGCATATAAAGGTCATGGGCTGCGGACGAATTCAAAGCTTTAACAGGTTCGGAACTTAATATATACTGACGATAATAGCAGTTCAGTTTCAAACGCTTCGCATCGGGCTTCTTAACTACCACATCGGATAAGGGATAGGAGACAGGAGTCAGTAGCAGCTCATTGCTGATTCCTTTCACTGCGACATCCATCGCCTCATATCCCAGGCAGGTGAGTCTGATGGACGAGGCTCCGTGAAGATCAGGCAACAGGCCGTGCTCATCGGTATAGCCGATATACTCACCATGATCCTTCATAATGGATACACCGGCAAGAGGATCATTGGTATTCTTGTCTTTTACAATAACCTGTGCTCCTGCCTGAATAACAGACAGAAGCAACAGGAAAGAAAGAGATAATTTATATTGCATGAACATCTTCAGGTAATATTAAAAACAATAACCAAATGCGACGAACATACTGCTACAGTCGCTGATGCCCGCAGAATGAGACTTGTTGTATCGGTATCCGATCTCTACAAACGGTGCATCGGTGTTTCCCTCTTTCATTCCGTAAAAGGCAAGAGATGCTTGGTATACGGTGTGTTTCCAATCTGCCGAACCAATACTGTTCAAAACCGCCAGACGTAAAGCACCGCGACCTTCTGCATCTGCCTTGGTCAATATCGACAGACCGCCGCCAAGATTGTATCCGTCCATCCACAACTTAGTGGCGTCCGACATCTTATAACGGGTATACTCACGTTCAAAACGGCCGAAAACCTGGAAGTTTTTTGCGATATTGACGATACCGTCTACTGCCACGGCTTGAGGAGTGAGCTGGTTATGCGACGTTCCTAAAATATAACAGGCATCAACAGACCACCATTTAGATAAAGTCTCCTTACTGTTGTCTTGACCATAAACACTGATAGTGTTCATTGCCGTAAGACAAATGATAAACAAATAATAAATCTTTCTCATAACTAAATCGGTTTATAATTATCTTTTGGTTATATACTATCTTTGGAATTCCAAAGGCAAAATTAGGTTTTAGAAAAAGAAAAAGCAAAAAAGTTGCGCTGCAAAAAGAAATGAGTGCTGCGACAAAAATATTAACTATCATACTGAAAACCAATGTTTTACATCAATATCGGCTTTTATCTAAGG
>Ga0256405_10000757_pt1 | contig 101068 bp, 90 predicted proteins | sample RumenRJG_02DNA_FD_189096 | JGI IMG/M metagenome (GOLD analysis project Ga0256405, IMG submission 189096) | Bovine rumen microbial communities from Lethbridge, Alberta, Canada - RJG_02 | ecosystem: Host-associated > Mammals > Digestive system > Stomach > Rumen | place: Canada: Alberta...
AGTGGCTTTTATGATTTAGCCACAGCCTATCAGTCTGTGCACGTCAACTATTGAAAGCGCCGTATACCGAACGGTACGTACGGTGCCGTGAGAGGACGGGAGCTAATCACTCCCTCCTACTTTATTTATACTTCTCTTTATTACTTTGTATAATCTACTTCTTTTCCATCACGCCAGATTTTCTCTAAATCATAGAACAATCTGTTTTCGTTATCGAAAATATGGACGATAATATCGCCGAAATCGATTAAAATCCAGTTACCACTCTGATAGCCTTCGATTTGCTTTTCAGGCATTCCTGCACGTCCTAAAGCTTCACACACACTGTCGCACATGGTTTTTACCTGGTTTACGTTAGAACCGGAAGCAATAATAAAGTAATCTGCAATAACAGAAACTTCACTGATTTCGATTACTTTAATGTCTTCCCCTTTTTTATCTTCCAAGGCTGCTACAGCAAGTTTCATCGCGTCTTTTACTGTCATGGGTTTCTCCTTTATTTATTACAATAGTATTCATAGGTTTCTTTGGTCATAGGGTCAATTTTGGCATCGGTTGTATCCAAATAGCCAAGGGTATCTTTTAGAATTTGAACCAAAGCTTTATCTAAGTCCTGAAATGCCAGTTTTCGAAGCTCTGGTAAACGTCCGGAATGGTTTCGATTTGGCTCGATGTAGTCAGCTACGTAGATGATTTTCTCTAAAGTGCTCATACCGGGTCTTCCTGTAGTATGAGATCGTATTGCCATAAGCACATCTTCATCGGTTACTTCGTATTCTTTTTCAGCTAAATAAGCGCCTACTTTTGCGTGAAGTAAAAAAGGATTCTCGTATTCTGCTTCGGTGATTTCAATCTGGTTCTTTTTACAGATTTTGATTCGTTCCTCATTGGATAAGCATTTCGCACAATCATGCAAAAGCCCCGCTGTTGTAGCTTTATCCAGGTCCTCATCATATACCATTGCGAGACATACGGCTGTGCTGGCTACGCCTAAAGTGTGTTCATAACGCTTTGGATCCAACTCGTCTTTTAGTTTTTTACGAATTTTAGAATATTTCATAGGATTCTTTCTTCAAAACTTAGTTTTCAGCCTGATAGAGATGATGCAATTTAATATAATCATATACTGCTGCAGGAATATATGCAGATACATCTTCTCCTGCTTTTAGTTTGGCTCTGATTTCTGTAGAGGACAAGGGACTTTTCTCAAAAGGGAACAGTACAATATCCGCTTGAAACCTTGATTTTAAATCTGCCACCTTTTCCTCTAAATCGGCCATATCTTTATCCCCGCGAACGGTAGCTGCGATACGGGCTTCCTGGAAAATGAGCTCAGGATGATACCAGTTTTCCATGGTGTATAGATTATCTGCACCCATAATAAAGGTGATTTCGTCCCAGGGGTGAATCTCTTTAAAACGCCGTAGCGTTTCGAACGTATAGCTGTTTCCTTCATGATCTAGTTCTATTCTGGATACAGCTAATTGGCCTGGGTATTCTTTAATGGCCTGTTGCACCATTTTAAAACGATGTTCTTTGGATACAATTTCTCTTTGATCCTTTAGATAAGATACACCGGATGGCATAAATTGCACATTACGAAGTCCTAACGCTTCTTTTGCAGCAAGTGCCATAGCAATGTGGGTATTGTGAATGGGATTAAAGGTACCACCTAGTATTCCTACTTGCATCCTTTGTCTCCTGTAATGATTATGGCAGTTCGATATGCTTCTTGCTGTCTTTATTTGGTTTGTATAAAACGATTTTCTTACCAATCACCTGTACTACTTCAGAATGGGTACGTTCAGCCACCATTTGAGCCAATACCTTTGGATCATCAGCGCAGTTCTTTAAAACGCTGATTTTGATTAATTCATTTGCCTCAAGAGTTTCGGCAATACTTGCAGTGAATTCAGGGGTCAAGCTGGATTTTCCCAACTGGAAAGTTGGGTCAATATTCATTGCTAAGCCTTTTAAAAATGCTCTTTGTTTGCTAGTCATGTTTTTCTCCTTGCCCTATGGGCATCTTTTTCCATATATCAGGACTTATAATAGTCAAAGGATAAGCCGTAAAGACGTACCGTATCGCCATCCTGGATGCCTCTCTTTTCCAGTTCTTCCAGGATACCATTGTCCTTTAAGAACTTCTGGAAGAAGTTGAAGCCTTTTTCGGTCTCTAAATTGGTGTATCCAAGCATCTTTTCGATTTGAGGACCTTCTACTACGAACTCTCCATCGATTTCTTCAACTGTATAGCCGCCTTCCTCAATAATATATTCTACTTCAGGATCAAATTCCTGTTCAAATACTTTCACTTTTGGAGGGCATTCTTTCAATGTTTGCTGAACGAAGTATAATAGCTCTTTTAGACCTTCTCCTGTAACAGCGGATATTGGGAAGACCTTTACTCCTTTGGGCTCAAATTCGGCCTTTAAACGCGCTACAGGGTCATCCTCGCCAAAAATACAATCTGTCTTGTTTGCTGCAATAACCTGTGGACGATGCATTAAGTCAGCTTGGTACTTCTCCAATTCTTTATTGATTGCGTAGGCATCCTCAATCGGGTCTCTACCTTCTGTACCGGCTACGTCTACCACATGAATCATCATTCTGGTTCGTTCAATATGGCGTAAAAACTCAAAGCCAAGACCGGCACCTTCAGAAGCACCTTCAATCAATCCAGGGATATCAGCGATAACAAATCCATCATGGTCTAAATCTACTACACCAAGGTTTGGCTGCAAAGTAGTGAAATGGTAATTTGCAATCTTTGGTCTGGCATTGGTAACTCTGGATAAGAAGGTGGATTTACCTACATTTGGAAAACCTACAAGGCCTACATCAGCGATAACTTTCAGCTCTAACTGCAGCGTTAATTCTCTGGCCGGCTGACCAGGCTGTGCATATTTTGGAGCCTGCATGGTGCTGGTTGCGTAATGCTGGTTTCCATTTCCACCGTGACCGCCTTTTAGCAATACATATCTTCTATTTTCAAGGGACATGTCAGTGATGACTTTCCCTGTTTCTGCCTCTTTAATGACAGTACCTTCCGGTACTTTTAAGATTACATCGGCGCCATTTTTTCCATGGCAGTTCTTTTTACCGCCATCTTCGCCGTTTTCTGCTTTGTATTTGTGGACGTGGCGATATTCACTTAAGGTGTTGAGGCCTTCGTCTACTTCAAAGATAACGCTGCCGCCATTACCTCCATCACCACCATCCGGTCCGCCGGTGGGAACATATTTTTCTCTACGGAAAGACACATGGCCATCGCCACCTTTTCCGCTTCTTACTATGATTCTCGCTCTATCTGCGAACATAATCATTCTCCTTTTTCTGCCTGACTTAGATGTCAGCAACCTTTTAGAAAAAAATGAGCCTCAAACGTGGTTGTCCGCTTGAAGCTCACTCAAAATTATTTCTCTACTGGGTAAACGGAAGCTTGTTTTTTATCTCTTCCTTTTCTTTCGAATCTAAGAACTCCGTCTACTAAAGCAAACAGTGTGTCATCGCCGCCGATACCAACGTTAGTACCTGGGTGAATCTTTGTTCCACGCTGTCTGTACAGAATGTTACCAGCTTTAACAAACTGACCATCTGCTCTTTTTGCTCCTAATCTCTTGGATTCGGAATCTCTACCGTTCTTGGTAGAACCAACACCCTTTTTGTGAGCGAAAAATTGAAGATTCAATTTCATCATGGTGTTACACCTCCTCGAATTTCAACTGGCAATAGGATTTTCCATATTGCTGTTCTAGATCATGACAACCACGACACATGGCCTGCATCAATACAATTTCTTTTTCACTTTCTAGTGGTCTTGGGAACTCCACCCGGAGAAATCCGGTTTCTTCATTCTCAGTAACCTTAGAAACCAACCCGCAAAATTCCTCAAGAGAATTCACAGTATTGATAGTCAACATAGAAATTGCAGCACAAACGATGTCATTACCGATATCATCATATCCGGCATGTCCGAAAACAGTAAAGCCGGTATAACTTCCATCTTCTTTGGTTGTACAAATTGTAATCGTTGTCATAATTACTGCCTAAAAGCAAAGCACTTGGTCAGAATTAACCGTTGATTTTTTCAATCTTAACCTGAGTGTATGCTTGTCTGTGACCATTCTTTTTGTGATAGCCAGTCTTTCTCTTGTACTTATAAACGATAACTTTTTTGCCTTTTCCCTGATCTGTTACTTTACCTGTTACGGTAGCTTTAGCAACATCTTCTGCAACCTTAAGGCCGTTATCGCTGACTGCTATTACCTGGTCAAATGTAACAGTACTTCCAACTTCTGCATCAAGTTTTTCAACTCTGATTTCATCACCTTCGGAAACTTTGTACTGTTTACCACCTGTTACGATAATTGCGTACATAGGGCACCTCCTATTATCTTACTCGCTAGCTTTGGTGATATCCGGAATGGACATGCTTTAACCTCGCTATGCGGCATACTCAACTAAAATATCATTAATATTCAAATTTGTCAAGCATTCTTTTTTCGTTTAATGGCATGGAAAGCTTTTGTCTTGTGACTTCCACCAGTCCAAGGCCGGTATAATCAACAAAACGACAGAATACGGTATCCTTTTTGCAACACTCTTTTACTTCTGCTAGTAAAGATTCAATTGACTCTTTGCTTTGTAAATTAATAAAGTCAATCAGTATCATACCGGATAAATTCCTTGCTTGAATTTGATAAAAGATTTCTTTGCAAGCTTCTATATTAGCGGAAAGAAGATATTCTTCTTTTAATTTAGATTGCTTTTTCCCGGAGTTCACGTCGATGGCGACCAAGGCCTCTGTTTGTTCAATGACGATAGATCCGCCGGAAGGTAAAAGCACCTTTTTCTCAGAGATGTTTTTTAATAAGCTGGGAATCCGATATACAGATGCCAAATCCAAAGCTGTATCTTCATAGTATCGTACCGGAATATCCTTTAAATACTGAGAGGCTTCTTCGAAAAGTTCCTTGGAATCCGTTACCACTTCCGTAACACCATAAGCCGGGTGTCGTTTGATAAATTGTATATGGGCCGGCTCCGGTTTATAGGAAATACCATATAAAGATTTACTCTTTCCAAGTATCAGGATCTGATAAGCGTTATCTATGGAGGCTCTTAATTCGTTTTGAAAATCTTTTTCAGGTAAAGAAAGGGCGTCTGTTCTGCATAGAATATCAACCTGAGATAAAAACGCTTTATAAAGCTCAGAATTTTGCACAAGGAGCTTCTTTTTTTCGTTTTGCATGAATTCCGTAGCTTTATGAACTTGCTCTTCCGTAGCCTTTTTAGAAACCTGCAAGGTACCATGACCAGATTTCAGAACAAAGAACTCTCCCGGAATTTCAATTTTTTGTGTAACTTCACATTCCTTATTTTTCTGCGCATCCTTGATGACCTGTACCAAGAGGTAGTCGTTTTGATGAGGTAAAGGATGGCTTTTTGGAATAGATAAAAAGCCTGAAACGGTAGGCTGCAATTTCACAAAGCAGGCATGCATTTCAGAAAGTATTTTTTCCACGCGTCCAAGTACCACTGTTCCAATGGAAAGGCCATTCGGGTTATGTTCTTCCAAGTCACAATGCCAAATTCTATCCTCATAAAGATAAAAGGAAAAATCTCCGGCTTCTTTACGGAATAAAAGCATTTTACCTTTATTGGTATCCTTGCTTCTGTATTCAGTTTCCAGTCCTGGGTGATTTACACCGGTAATCTTTCTACTCATGCTCTTCACTTGGAATTTCGTCAGAACCAATGGAACCTAAACTTCCAAATTCAGGATGTTCGGCATCCCCTAAGTTTAAATACAAATCTTCACGAATCACGTGAAGAGGATGTTCTGTAACGTCTTCCCCTACAAATTCAAATAGTTTTTCCACTACCAAAGCCGGCTTTAAATTACCGGAACTGCTGGCATTTACCTTCATATAGATATGAGGCGTGCCTTCGTACTCCCTTACGGTAAGTTCGTAAATAGAAGTTTTTAAGTCCAGTTCGAACTCATTTTTCTCCGTTTTCTTAATATAGGGAATACTCTCCTGGGCCATAAAGGCCTCAATGGTTGCAAGGGTATCATGTACAGGGCAAAAGCCATCTTTGAATCTTACATAATAGCTGGCAGCTGCTATACTGGCCATGGCGTTTTTGGCATCCGAAGGTAAAATTTTTACTTCTTCAATGCGGATTCCTTCTGCCATAACGGAGTTTAAGGCTTCTTTCACCTGGTCAGTACTCTCTATTTGGCCTACTTCGATATCCATATATTCGCCGTCGCTTTCAAACCCTACGGATAAAGGCTGGGCAAAGGACATAATCTGATGCGGACTATATCCCCCGGAGTACTTGATATCGATGCCGGCTCGACGATTGGCCTTCTGAAAATAGCGCATCACGTCTAGGTGACCTATATAACGGATATTTCCGTGTTTACTAAATTTCACTCTGAGTTTCATGTATCTATACCTATCAAAATCTTTTATGCATCATGTACGGCTTCGCCGGTGTGAGGCTCTATACATACACCACAACCGAATTTTGCAGCGCCACAACCACTACAAGCCATACGGCAGTTTGGAGATACCGTTTCGGCATTGGCTTTCTTCCATTCTCGTAAAAGGAATTCTTTGGAAACGCCGCATCCAAGCATATCCCATGGGAAAATCTCATCATCCGGTCTTAGTCTTACTGTATAGAAATCGGGATTTACGCCGCATCTTTCAAAGCTTTCCATCCACAAATCATTCTTGTAATACTCACCCCAAGCATCAAAGATAGCACCGTGTCTGTAAGCATCCAGAATGACATCAGCCACCTTACGATCACCTCTGGCGAAGACTCCTTCTAACACGGAAAGCTCAGCTTCGTGCCAGTTATACTTGATACGCTTTTGGTTTAGCTGAGAAGTAATGCCACTTCTGGTTTGATAAGCCTTGTCTAAGCACTGCTGCGCGGTAATCATAGGGGCCCACTGGAAGGCTGTAAATGGCTTAGGAATAAAGAAGGAAGTGCTGACTACGATTTCCACCTTTTCTCTTCTCTTTTCCTTTGGAACGGTTTCAAAGAACAAAGCTGCGATATCATTGGCAAGCTCTCCGATTCCTTTTACATCCTCTTCTGTCTCCGTAGGAAGTCCCAGCATAAAGTAAAGTTTTACTCTGGTCCAGCCGCCTTCAAAGGCCATTTTAGCGCCGTTTAAGATGTCCTCCTTGGTAAGACCTTTGTTGATGACATTACGAAGTCTCTGAGTACCTGCTTCCGGAGCAAAAGTTAAGGAACTCTTTTTCACATCCTGTACTTTATTCATGACATCCAATGAGAAAGCATCTATACGTAAGGATGGCAAAGAAATATTCACATGGTTCTGTCCACAGTGATCAATCAGGAAATTCAAAAGCTCAGGTAAATCATGATAATCACTGGAGCTTAAAGAACTTAAGGAAATCTCATCATAACCAGTATTCTTCAGGAGTTCCATGGCATATTTCTTAAGGGTTTCTACATTTTTTTCACGAACCGGTCGATATAACTGACCAGCCTGACAGAAGCGACATCCTCTGATGCAGCCGCGCTGAATCTCTAATACCACACGATCCTGAGTACATTTGATAAAAGGTACCACAGGCTTCATAGGGTAAGGCACGTTTTCAAAGTCTTTTACCATATTTTTATCGATAAAGGCAGGTGCCTCCGGTACATTTGGCGAGATCTTTGCGATAGTACCATCTTCTTTATAGTCGATATCATAGAAAGCCGGCACATAGATACCCGGAATCTGACAGGCTCTACGTAAGAACTGCTCTCTGGTCTCTCCGGCTGCTCTGCTGGCTTTATATTCATCTAAAAGTTTTCGATACTGTGTCTCCCCTTCTCCAATATAGAAAAGGTCAAAGAAAGGAGCGATAGGCTCCGGATTATAGGTGCAAGGGCCACCACCTATGACAATAGGATCTTCCCAAGTACGGTCAGCAGCCATCAAAGGGATACCGGACAAATCCAGTACCTGCAGCACATTTGTATAACACATTTCGTATTGCAAGGTGATACCCAGAAAATCCAAATTCTTAATGGGCTGCTGGCTTTCTAAGCCAAACAGTGGAATTTTTTCTTCACGCATGATGGCATCTAAGTCCGGCCAAGGACTGTAGACACGCTCGCACCATACATCCTCATATCGATTGAACATATCATAGAGAATCTGGATGCCCAGGTGGCTCATACCGATTTCATATACATCAGGAAAGCACATGGCCATACGGATATCTACTGTGGATGGGTCTTTTACCACAGAATTTACTTCACCACCGATATATCTGGCCGGCTTTTCTACCTTCATTAGGATTTCATCAGATAGCATTAACTTACTCATATAAACCTCAAAAGAGCAGATCCCATAAAAAAGATCTGCTCTAACAACCTGTTTCTTTTTCTCTTATATTGTAGCGAAAAGTCTATCTGTTGGCAAGTTCCGTGGTGATTTCTTCCCAAGTGACACCCTGCTCTACCATCAGTACCATCATGTGATATAAGAAATCAGAAATTTCGTATTTCACTTCATTGGTATTTGGATTTTTGGCGGCGATGACGATTTCTGTAGCTTCTTCCCCGAGCTTTTTCAGGATCTTATCCAGGCCCTTATCGAAGAGATAATTTGTATAGGAGCCTTCTTTGGGATGCACCTTACGGTCCTGAATGACTTTATAGACATCTTCGAATACACGAAGTGGATTCTCGCTTTCCTTGATTTCTTTGGAATAAATATCTCTAAAGAAGCAACTCTTTGCACCGGTATGACAAGCTACGCCGATTTGGCGCACTTTAGCAAGCAAGGTATCGAAGTCGCAATCTGCTTTCAGACTTTGTACATACTGGTAATGTCCACTGGTCTCACCTTTTACCCATAGTTCCTGACGAGAACGACTATAATACGTCATCTTGCCACTGGACAATGTTTTGTTAAAGGACTCCTCATTCATGTAGGCAACCATCAGCACTTCATCTGTCTTGTACTCCTGTACTACTACAGGAATAAGGCCGTTCTCACCAACTTTTAAATCAGAAAAGGAAAGCTTACCTTCCGGTACATTTACGAGAATGCCATCTTCCTTTAATACGGACTTTATGGACATGATTTCCGGTGCATTATCATTGATTGCATTACCGGAGATGCCATTGATAGCCGGGTGTTTTAGGAGATGAATCATACCCTCTAAAGTGCAATCATCTAATACCGCAATCGTTGGGTCATTGAGGTAGTCCGGGTTCACATCGGTGGATTTTTCTGTAATCCAGATCGTATCGGATAAATAAGTATTAATCAGCTGTCTGTGCAAAGTCAAAGTTTCCGGCTTGGTAAAAGCAAGGCTTAGCTTATCTTTGCCAAAACGCAGTGAAGCATCCTTAGCCAGGTCTATGTTTTCCTGCTTGTCGAAATTCAGCACTGCCTGGGCACAGCCGGCATAAAGGATTTTCTTTACATCCTCTTCTCGCTTAATGTTACCGGCAGTTAGGACAGGAATCGATACATTACTGCATACATCCTTGATAATGTCCAGTGCTGCGTCATGTTCAGCATCTCCGTTGGATAAGTCCAGAATGATTAGCTCATCTGCGCCAAATTCCTCATATTCTTTTGCTAGACCCACAACATCTTTAGATACGACTTCTTTGTTATTGAGATTTCGAACAGCGTTCTGCTGGTATAAGTAGATACAAGGTGCGATTCGTTTCATTACAGAGTTCCTTTCGTACTAAGAGCACCTTCGATGCGCTCGTCCTTTGTAGTGGCTTCATCTAACGCTTTCCCGAAAGCCTTAAACATGGCTTCGATGATATGGTGTGTGTTAAAGCCGTCTAATACTTTGATGTGCAGATTCATACCGGCACTATAGCTGATTGCATAGAAAAATTCTCTTACCAGTTCCGTATCGAATTCTCCTACCTTGGCATTTTCAAAGCTATAGTTAAAATTCAGATAAGGTCTGCCGGATAAATCGATGGCACATAGTACCAAAGCATCGTCCATAGGCAGGATACGCTGACCGTAGCGTTTGATGCCAGCCTTGTCTCCGATAGCTTCTTTGATGGCTTCTCCCAGGACAATGCCACAATCTTCCACTGTGTGATGGCTGTCCACTTCTAAATCCCCTTTGCAGGTCAGGTTCAGATCAAATAATCCATGTCTGCTAAATCCATCCAGCATATGGTTAAAAAAGCCTACGCCGGTATCGATCTTTGCTTTCCCTGTACCGTCTATACAAAGGTTTGCTACGATATCTGTTTCTTTTGTTTTCCTCTTTATTTCTGCGTTACGCATAATTTCCCTCTGTTTTCTATGTTGTGTTTTCCGTATTTATTATACCATCGTGGCCTTTTGTGATTACAGGCTTTCATCAAATCTCACTGCGATAGAATTGGCATGAGCGGTCAGGCCTTCTTTATTGGCAAATCGGATGATGTCGTCCTTATCTCTGCCCAAAGCTTCTCTGGAGTAGCAAATCACACTGCTCTTTTTGATAAAGTCATCTACTCCCAGTGGGGAGAAGAATCTGGCAGTTCCATTGGTTGGAAGAATGTGGTTTGGACCTGCGAAGTAGTCTCCCAAAGGTTCGGAAGAATACTCACCAAGGAATATGGCTCCTGCATTCTTTACCTTTGTCATGGTAGCAAATGGGTCTTTTGTCAGGATTTCCATGTGCTCAGAAGCGATAAGGTTGGCAGCATCCACTGCTTCATCCATATCTTTTGCCACGAGAATGTATCCATAGTTTTCTAAGGACTTTTCAATAATCTCTTTTCGCTCTAATTTGGCAGTAAATCTATCTACTTCCGCAGACACCTTCTCTGCCAGTTCCTGTGAGTCTGTAATCAGGATAGCACTGGCCAGTTCGTCGTGCTCTGCCTGAGACAACAGGTCTGCCGCTACATATCTTGGATTGGCAGTTTCGTCGGCAAGTACCAGAATTTCACTAGGACCGGCAACAGAATCGATGCTGACATAGCCAAATACGGCTTTCTTTGCCAATGCAACGAAGATATTGCCAGGACCTGTAATCTTATCTACCTTAGGAATTGACTCAGTACCAAAGGCCATAGCTGCGATTGCCTGTGCACCACCTACTTTGTAGATTTCATCTACACCTGCGATTTTGGCAGCTACTGCAGTGCCGGGATTGATTTTTCCATCTTTTCCAGGAGGTGTGGTCATGATGATTTTGCTGACTCCTGCTACTTTAGCAGGTACCACATTCATCAAGACACTGGAAGGATAAGCGGCCTTTCCACCAGGTACATATACACCGGCGATTTCTAATGGTGTGATACGCTGACCCAGGATTGAGCCATCCTCTTTCGTATTGAAGAAACTCTGACGCAACTGTAAACTGTGGAATTTTCTGATGTTTTCAGCAGATTTCTTCATGGTTTCGATGAAGTCTGCATCTAAGCTATCATAGGCTTCCTGGATTTCTGCTTCCGTTACTTTTACCGTTTCTGCAGTCAATTTGCAATGGTCGAATTTCTCTGTATAACCAAATAGTGCTTCGTCGCCGTTCTCTCTGATATCCGTTACGATATCTGCTACGGTTTGCTCATACTGGCCATAGCTGGATGGGCTGCGTTTTAGCATATTATTTTTTAATTCAGCCTGTGTTTCCTCTGTCAGTGCAATGATTCTCATAATTTCTCCTTTAGTTTATAGATGATGTCAGTGATACGTTTGTAGTTCATGCGCATGCTAACCTGATTCACAATCATACGTGCGGACAATGGGCAAACCTCCTCTAATACCACAAGTCCGTTTTCTTTCAGCGTGCTGCCGGTTTCTACGATATCTACGATGACATCGGACAATTCTACGATAGGTCCCAGCTCCACAGAGCCGTTTAACTTGATGATATCTACTGTCTGGTGACGTTCATCAAAAAAGTATTCCTTCGCAATTTTGGGATATTTACTGGCCACACGGATGCGTTCATGTCTGTTCAGCAGCTCTCTGGCTGATTCCGGACCACAGACACACATGCGGCATTTGCCAAATCCCAAATCCAGAACTTCGAAGACGTTTCTGTTTTCCTCCAGGATGGTATCCTTGCCAACTACACCGATGTCTGCAGCGCCATATTCTACATAAGTAGGCACATCCGGCCCTTTTGCTAAGAAAAATTTCAGTTTTAGCTCTTCATTGACGAAAATCAGCTTTCTGGTAGACTTATCTTCCATTTCTTCGCAGGTAATGCCGATTTCTTTCAACAATGCTAAAGTTTTATCTGCCAGACGTCCCTTGCCAAGCGCAAAGGTGATGTACTTATCTTCAGTCTGAGGATTGGTTAAGGCTGTCAGCACGTCATCTACCATGATGGCGAAACCGATGGCAGGCTTAGGATTACCAAAAGACTTTAATAAGTTATCATAGCGACCACCTTTGGCGATGCTATCACCCACGCCATCTGCAAAAGCCTGGAACACGATACCTGTATAATAGTTATACTTACTGAGAATGCCTAGGTCGAAGGAAACATAGTTTTCTACCTGTTTCTCGCAAAGCATATGATATAGGCTTTGGAGATGTGCGATGGCATTCTTGGATACTGCATTGGTAACGAGCCCATCTGCTTTCTCTAATACCGAAACATCGCCATATAGCTCAGTCATGGCTTTCAGGGCTGTGGATAAGCCTTCATCTGTCTGTAAATCATCGATGGTGTTTTCCACTAAAAAGATGTTTTTATCTAAGATTGCTTCTTTGATGAGGTTCTCTGTGTCCTGATTGAAGTTGGCTTTCTCGCAGATACCTTTGAAATAGCCCACATGACCGATACTGATCTGAAAATCTGTGAGGCCTGCTGTCTTCAATGCGGAAATCAACATGGTAATCATCTCGGCTTCTGATTCCACGCTTCCATCCCCATAGCATTCTGCACCAATCTGAGTAGTTTCCTTCAGCTTGCCTTGTAAGGAACCCATGTTTGTAAAGGTATTGCCCTGATAACACAGTCTCAGTGCCTTCTCTTCCCCTGCAAAACGCTGGCTGGCATATCTGGCCAGAGATGGCGTAAAGTCAGGACGAAGCACTAAGGTATTGCCCTCTTTGTCAAAGAATTTATACAGTTCGCTTGAATGGGTATTGCCGATTTCTCCGGAGAATACATCAAAGTATTCAAAGGTAGGTGTCTGAACTTCTTGATAGCCACAGGCCTTAATACTTTTTCTCAGCGTATCTTCCAGACTTCTCTTTCTCTCTAATTCGGAACCGGATACATCTCGTACGCCTTCCGGTGTGTGTAGTAATCGTTGACTCATGAGTTCCTCTCTTCTAAACAAGATACAATGATTGATAATTTCTAAACGCTTTATCGTGGTAACGTGCTACTAAACTAAATTATGTACGAGTATATCGGAATTTGGATTCCTTGTCAACTAATTTCGGGAATCCAAATCCTTTTTTACTAAATCTAAATAGGGAATATACAATCCGGTTTGAGGTAATAGAAACTCCGGATTTAACTCATCATAACGGAAACTCTTTCTGCCGCCTTCTTCTGCTCTCTTCCAAAACTTCAATAATTCCTGAATGGATAGATAATAGATTTCATTTCTTTCCGTATAGTATAAAAGGAAAAAAGCAATACCATCCTGACGTTCAAACTCTTCCATGAAGGCAACCTGATGAGGATGGATATTCTGTAAGGCAAACGTGTCTTTGGCGCACTCTTTGGCGTCAAAACAAATGGGAATACCTTGTACGGCACCCATATAGTCTACAGTAGACTTTTGATCAAAATAAGCCAGTGTAATGTGTCTGGTAGACTTATCAATATTGATTGGTGTAATAGGGGTCGGAATCTTTTGAATCAGAGCAAGATGTTGATCCCGATACCGCTCATTGGTACGGTTAATCATCTCCTCTAAAGTAGATCCTCGAAGTCCCCTGGATTTCCATGTAGGCATAAATAATCTCTTTCTCGATTAAATGTTTTATGATTTCAAATGCAGGTGTAACGTTCTACAGGCTAATTTCCAATTTAGATAAATCAGATAAATTACCCTCAATGATTGGAAATACAACCTTGAAACAAGTTAGTTCGTAATGTTTTTGGTTAGCTATCGGCTTTCCACCATACTTGCTATCCGCAACTAACGGATGTCCTAAAGCGGCTGCATGGGCGCGTATCTGATGACTTTTACCGGTGTAAAGTCTAACAGTCAGTTCTGAAGTATCTGTATCAGCATCATAAGAATCGCAGTTAAAGCCTGTCTTAATGGCTATATAGCCTTCTTCCGAACGAAACTTGATATCTGCCATGTTCTTAGATTCATTCTTCTTCCAATAGGCAATATCGACGCCATCCCTTTGGAACTTGCCATGCACTCTGCAATGATAATATTTCTCTAAACCATCTTCACCATTCTTCTCTCGAAACAGTTCGGATAATAGCTGAAGACCTTGTAATGTGATGCCGCAAAGCACGATACCACTGGTATTTCGATCTAAACGCTGCGCTACAGATGGCTTATATTTCAATAGACTATCTTTGGATACGACCTTCTTATCTAGTAAATATCCTATTAGATACTCATTTAATGATAATTCACCAGGCTTTGTAGCCTGAGATAAAATCCCTATCGGCTTGTGAAAGGCGATGATATTCTCATCTTCATACAGCACTTTTACTTTATCCTTATACTGCTGATAAGCCTTCTCATAGTTCGAAATCTGGGACTTCACCTTGTTCTCTTGTTGCTCTGATTTAGAGAACTTTTCATAGGTTTCATCAGAGAAGAAAACCTTTACTTCATCTCCAGTTTTTACAATTTCTTTACCGGTAGCTTTCTTTCCATTTAATACGATGTTCTTCTTGCGGAGCATCTTATATAAAAAGCTTGTACCAGCACCTGGAAGTATTCTATTTAAGTATTTATCAAAACGCTGTCCTGCGTCTGCAGAACCAATCGTAATCTGTTTCATAATATAGACGTCCTAATACGAATCTTGGTAGAATTTACCTTTATTTATTTTACCAAGAATTTCAGGAAGATTTAAGACTAAATCATATATAACTCAAAAAAAGGCCACCTCCTAAGAGATGACCTTTTCTTGGTTACAAAACAACAAAGGATAATTAATCCTGTTGCTTTTTAGATACTACGTCGAAGATTACGGCTGCTAGAAGAACGGCACCTTTAACTACCTTCTGTAAGTTGGCATCTACACCCATGATGGACATACCTAAGTTCAGGACACCCATCAGGATAGCACCGATCATAACACCACCGATTGTACCGGATCCGCCGTAAGCGCTGGCACCACCGATGAAGCAGGAACCGATTGCATCCATTTCGTAGTTAGTACCTGCTGTAGGGTTAGCAGAGTTCAGTCTGGCCATAACAATCATAGCGGTTACTGCAGAAAGGAATGCCATATTGCAATATGCAAAGAAGAATACTCTCTTGGTGTTGATACCGGAAAGTCTGGTTGCTTTCTGGTTACCACCAACTGCATATAAGTGACGACCGATTGTAGTCTTGCTGGTGATGTAAGCGTAAATAGATACGATTACTACTACCCAAATCAGGATTACAGGGATACCTTTGTAGTTAGACAGCTTTGTCATGAAGAACATGATTACTGCTACAAGGATTACGTCTGTAATGATTTCAGAAGTAAGAGAAGGATTCTCGTAACCTTTTCTGCTTCGAGTTACTCTTGCTTTGAATTTGTATCCTACAATGGCTACGCAGAGAACAAGACCTACGATGAAGCTGGTTTCATTGAACTGTGTTGCCGGATTAAAATCAGGAACATAGCTGTTGAACATGTTCAGGAATCCATCTGGCATTGGAGAAATGGTGAGGCCCTGTAAAATAACGTTGGAAAGACCTCTCCACATAAGCATACCGGCTAAGGTAGCGATAAATGGTGGTACACGCAGATAAGCTACCAAATAACCTTGCCATACACCGATTAAAAGACCAACTGCAATCATAATCAGAATGCAAAGACCAATCGGTAAGTTTTTGTTGCACATTAAGGTACCACCTACAGCACCTACCAAACATACAACAGAACCAACGGACAAATCGATGTTACCACCGGTTAAGATACAAAGAAGCATACCTGCTGCAAGCACGAATACGTATGCGTTCTGTGCGATAACGTTACTTACGTTTTGTGGATATAAAAGTGCGCCTTTTGTGGCAATCGTAAAGAAGATAATTACTGCTACAGTAGCAATGACCATAACATATTTACGAAGCGCTGTTTTTACGTTCATATTTTTCCCTCCTGCAAGGACTTGCCTTGACTTTATTTGCTTTTACTTAGAAGAATGCTACTCATGATGCTTTCCTGTGTAGCTTCAGCAGCATCCACTTCGCCTGCGATGTGACCTTCATTCATGATGTAGATTCGGTCACTCATGCCAAGGACTTCTGGAAGTTCGGAAGATACCATAATAACGGATTTTCCTTCTGCTACTAGATCATTGATGATGCAGTAAATCTCATACTTTGCACCAACGTCAATACCCCTTGTAGGCTCATCCAAGATAAGTACATCAGGGTTTGCAAACATCCATTTTGCCAGCAATACTTTCTGCTGGTTACCACCGGACAAGTTTCCTACATTCTGGTGTACGCTAGGACATTTTGTTTTAAGTTTTTCTACATATTCTTTGGCTACATGGATTTCCTTATCGGCGTCGATAACACCTCTATTACTTACTTCCTTTAAGTTTGCCAAAGTTGTATTTGTAGAAATCGGATTAGAAAGGATAAGACCATTTCCTTTTCTATCTTCTGTTACATAGGCAAGTTTGTGTTCAATTGCTTCACGAGGAGAATTCAGTTCTACCTTTTCTCCATTCATGTACAATTCGCCTGTAATATGCGTACCATAGGATTTTCCGAAAATACTCATCATAAGTTCGGTACGTCCGGCACCCATCAAACCGGCTACGCCTACTACTTCACCCCTTCTTACGTTGAAGGATACGTTATCTACGACTTTCTTTTCTTCGTAGATAGGATGATGGCAAGTCCAGTTCTTTACTTCTAGTGCGATATCTCCAATCTTTCGATCAGCAGGACGTTTCGGGAATCTGTCTGTCAGTTCACGACCTACCATGCCCTGGATGATTCTATCATCAGAGATGTCATCTACTCCTTTTCGTAAAGATTCGATGGTTGCACCATCTCGAAGAATCGTGATGGTATCGGCACAATATGAAATCTCATTGATTTTATGAGAAATAATAATCGAAGTCATACCCTGCTTCTTGAATTCCAAAAGCAAGTCTAACAGAGCCTTGGAGTCATCTTCATTTAAGGAAGAAGTAGGCTCATCCAAAATCAGCAATCTTGCGTGTTTTGCAAGGGCTTTTGCGATTTCTACCAGCTGCTGTTTACCGGTACCGATATCTTTGATCAGAGTTCTACTAGACTCGCTCAGTCCAACTCGATCCAGATAGGTTCGCGCAAGTGCGTGGGTTTCATCCCAGTTAATATTAAATGCTTGTCCTCTTTCATTACCCAGGAACATGTTTTCACCGATCGTCATTTCAGGAATCAAAGCAAGCTCCTGATGAATGATTACGATGCCTTTATGTTCACTGTCTTTAATAGTGGAGAATTGCTGTACTTCTCCGTCATAAACAATATCGCCTTCATAAGTACCATACGGATACACACCGGACAGTACGTTCATCAGTGTAGATTTTCCTGCACCATTTTCGCCCACAAGTGCGTGAATTTCGCCTTCTTCTACTACGAAATTTACATCATCAAGGGCTTTAACGCCGGGAAACGTTTTGGTTATATGTCTCATTTCGAGCAAATTATTTGCCACCGGTTTTCCCTCCTTCATATCCTAACCTTGGATATTTTTATACTTAGGAAAAGGCGGGATAACCCGCCCCTCCTAAATATGTCTGCTTAAAGCAGTAATTACTGTAAGTCAGCTTCGGAATAGTATCCGGAATCGATTAACAGTTCTTTGTAGTTGTCTTTATCTGCGAATACAGGATCGCAAAGGAATGTAGGAACAACACCTTTACCATTGTCATAGTCTGAAGTATTGTTTACGTCTACAGTCTCGTTGCTGAGAATCTGTCCGCACATCTTAACTACCTGTTTAGCAAGTTCACGTGTATCTTTGAATACAGACATGGACTGTTTGTCCTGAAGCATGTTCTTTACGTTAGCCATATCGCAGTCCTGACCAGTGATTACAGGCCATTCACCGTTATAAGAGCTAGCAAGTGCGTTCTCTACACCAAGTGCTGTAGAGTCGTTGGAGCAAAGAACTGCATCCAGTTTTGTGCCATCAGCATAGTAAGAAGAAATGATGTTTTCCATTCTGTTCTGAGCGTTCTCAGTTTTCCATTCTGGTGTAGCAACGTCAGCAAAATCTACCTTACCGGAAACTACATTCAGTTTACCTTTTTCGATGTATGGTTTTAATACATCCATAGCACCGCCGTAGAAGAATAATGCGTTGTTATCAGCTGGGTCACCTGTGAAGATCTCAATGTTGAAAGGACCATCAGCGTTGTCAAGATCCAGAGCGTCTCTGATGTATTCACCCTGAATTGTACCAACTTTGTAGTTATCGAATGTTGCATAGTAAGAAACAGCATCTGTTTCCATGATCAAACGGTCATAAGCGATTACAGGGATGTTTGCTTCTTTTGCCTGTGCAAGAACAGTACCTAAAGAAGAACCATCGATGGAAGCGATAACCAGAATCTGGTCGCCGTTTGCAATCATGTTCTCAATCTGAGAAACCTGAGTGGAAACATCGTTGTTAGCGTACTGAAGGTCTACTTCGTAGCCAGCTGCCTCAAGCTGAGACTTCATGTTGGCACCATCCTGGTTCCATCTCTGTAAGTCCTTTGTAGGCATTGCTACGCCGACTTTCTGTCCGCCTGCTGCAGGAGCTGCTGCTTCTTCAGGAGCTGCGGCTTCTTCTGTTGCTGGAGCTGCTTCTTCTGCAGCTGGTGCAGCTTCTTCTGCTGGAGCTGCGGCTTCGCCACAACCAGCCAGTACACTTGCTGCCATAGCGGAGCAAAGCAACATGCTAAGTAACTTTTTCTTCATTTTTTGAACCTCCCTTGGTTTTAAATGTTTTAGAAAGCCTTATTGCTCTCTACATTTCTCACTTTATCATACAGATTGCACAATGAAAACAAGACATTTTTCTTATTTTACAGACATCTTGTTTAATTTTTTGCGCAATAGCAAAAATATAGCAGGACAAATTTAACATTGTCCTGCTAGCAAAAACAATTTTGTGCTATTTTTTTACTAATATGTGCGATAGATATCGTCCTTTGTATGGAAACCACTATCGATGATAACGCTCTGTAGGTTAGATTCTGTGACTTTGATAGGATCTACCATCTGGTATTTTACTTGTGTTCTTCCATCATAAAATAATGCTGCTTCTTCAATCTGACTATCCGTTGCAAGAAGGTAAGCCGAATGAGCGGCCAAAGAGGCGAGTTTGTCAATTGGCTTATATACCGTCATCAGCTGGGTATGATCAATAATTCGTTGGCATGCGGTTAAATCTGCATCTTGTCCCGTTACCAGGATTTGTCCGGCTTTTCGTCTCTCGGATAGGGCTCGGATAACTTGGGAGGCTAAAGAATCGTTACCACACATGATACAATTTACTTGATTCATGTATTCCGGATGCATATTCATATATTCAAAAGCTTTGTCATCTGCCCAACCGGGGCAATTGGTCTCGTCTATCTTGGTAAAGTTAGAATGTATGGTTTCGTCGAATCCTTTATTTACCAAAGAAACGTTATTATCCTCAACAGGTCCATTTACCTTCAGGTAATTGGCGCCGCTGGGAAAAGCATCATTTAAGCATTCTGCCATGTATTGTCCCACTTTTTCATTATCAAAGGAAATATATAAATCCACTCCTGCATTCTGAATGATTCGGTCATACGCAATGACAGGAATGTTTTTTTCATGGGCAAGCTTTACTTCTTCTTGTAAAGAACCGCTATCTACCGGCACAACCACGATGCAATCCAAGTTTTCTTCTATCATTCTTCGGAAAAGTTCTTTTTGCTTATCCACATCTGAATTGGCATTTTGTACTTCAACCTGAGCACCTAATTCTGTGGCACTGGAGATAAAGATGTCTCTATCTCTCTCCCAACGTTCGATTACAAGAGAGTCAAGTAATAACCCAATCTTTGGCACAGTAGTAGTCTCACCTGATACCACTACTTCGGTGATTTCCTCTTCCGTATGCCCGCTGCATCCTGTTAATTGTAAATTCATAATGCATAAACAAATGCAGATAAACATTGTTGTAATAGGCTTTTTCATGAACTCTTTTCTTCCTCTTTTATACTCACTGTACTATAATAATTGCGTATGGACAAAAAAAATATCACAAATAAACAACTACATCATAAACCTGATAAATCTATTTGGGCAATTTTTCTTTTTACCGTTATGTTATTCATCATAACGATTTTAAGTCTAATTTTCTATGTCCAAACCACCCGAAAATTTAGCACTGAAATTAGTAGTGCTTCACAATACAAAGAGCATATTGCTTTTGTGGGGAATCCGAATAATACCTTTGCAAAAGAAGTCTATGAGGCTGCTTATAAAACCGGTCAGGACTATTTCTACTATGTGGAATTCTTTGGTCAGAATCTGGACAAAGTCTATTCCAATACAGAACTGATGGAAATGGCAATTGCCGCCAAAGTAGATGGGATTATTGTAACAGCAGATAACAGCGAAGAAATGACGAAACAGATTTTCCAAGCAAATGAAGCAGGTATTCCTGTTATTTGCGTAGATACCGATTGTGTAGGAAGTGCAAGGAAAAGCTATGTAGGCGGTTCTTACTATAATTTGGGACAAGAATATGGAAAACTACTGGCCCAACGTACCTCTGATGAAGTCAAAGAAGTGTTGGTACTCATGAGCCCCTTTGAACAAAGCAAAGGTCAAAATTTGATTTTCTCGGGCATCAAAGACTATCTTACCAAGACAAACGTCCTTCCTTACTTTAACATCACTACCAGATCCGTTGGAAATGGCACCAGCTTTTCTGCAGAGGAATCCGTTTCCGATATTTTTGCACAAGAGGAATTGCCGGATATCATTGTCTGCCTGGATGAAACCAATACGACCAGTGCTTGCCAATGTATCGTAGACTACAACAAAGTAGGACAAGTAACGATTTTTGGTTACTATAACAACAGCACCATCAACAACGCCATTCTAAAAGATGTAATCCCTGCTACCCTAACCATTGATACCAAGCAGGTTGGAAAGACCAGCGTCGAGTATTTAAAGCAATTTCAGGATACAGGATATGTAAATGAATATGCCACCATTCCTTTTGAACTGATTACAAAGGACAATGTGGAACAGTTTATGAAGGAGGATGCTCATGAATAGAATTCTTCATCCTCGAAGCCTTGGGGCTAAACTGTTTTTGGCATCTGTTACTACAGCGTTTACCATTTTTATCGTAAATGTCTTCCTTTTCTATCAAATCAATAAAGTCATGGAACGTGTAGAAAAGGTGTATGTGTCAAACGTACAGATTATTCAGTTATCCGATACGCTGTTAGAAGTGCAAAATGCCATGACGGAGTATTTGAGCACAAAGAATTCAGATTCGCTGGAACACTACTACAGCTCCAGTTCTGATTATTTGAATCTGCTCTCTTCTTTGGATAAAACCGCCATTGACACTTCGGCTGTTCTTACCTTGGAGAATATCAAGAATATATCAACCACATACCTGTCCGAAACGGAAAACGCACTTCAGGCAAAACGAGGCAGAAACATTAGTCGTTATAAGAACAAATACAATAATGCTTCCAGGTTGTATTCATATTTGAACGCATATATTACAAGTTTGAATGCAACTCAGTTCAAAAACAACAATGCCACATACCAGTCTATGCGACAGTCATTCCAGGTACTGGAAACCACTTCCATGCTGGTACTGTTTTTGGTATCCGTCGGAAATCTTTTGATTGCACTGATTGCCACCAGAAGAACCATGCGGCCTTTACGAGAACTGGTTGATTACGCATCGGAAGTAGGTAATGGTAATTTTGATTTGGAGCCTATGGATATACCAAATCCCAATGATGAGGTAGGTATTCTTTCTACTGCTTTTTTTGAAATGGTACACCGTATTCAGGGATATATATCTGAACTGAAAGCTTCTATGGAGCATGAAAGTCAGATGAAAGAAAATGAGCTTAAAATGAATGCCCACTTAAAAGAAGCTGAACTGAAGTATTTGCAGGCTCAGATTAATCCTCATTTTCTGTTTAATACCTTAAATGCGGCAGTTCAATTATCCATGATGGAGTCTGCGAACCGTACCTATCAGTATTTGCAGAATGTCGCTGCTTTCTTTAGAGCGAAAACAAACAGAGAAATGCAGATTACTACCCTACAGGATGAAATCGAACTGGTGGATCATTATATGTACATCATGGATGTGCGATTCTCCGGTGACATTCAGTATGAAAAAGAAATTGATGCATCCTTGATTCATATTACAATCCCCAGTATGATTCTTCAGCCACTCATGGAAAATGCCATAAACCACGGCGTCAGAGATATTAGCTGGGAAGCCAAAATCAAACTATCCATTTATGCCTTAGGCAATCAAATTGTCATTAGTGTGAAAGACAATGGCAAAGGCATGAGTGAAGAAAAAATATTAGAATTATTAAAAGGTGAAGAAGCAAAACGGCAAAAGGGAGATGAAACAAACGGTGTTGGTCTTTGGAATGTTATACACCGTATGCAGCTTTTCTACGGTAAAGAAGATGTCTTTGACATTATCTCTGCCGGACAGAACCAAGGAACAGAAATCCTCTTCTATCTTCCGAAACCATAATGTCACCTTTGGAGGTTACAATGTATAAGGTATTACTTGCAGATGATGAAGGCATCGCATTAGATTCTCTACGATTTTTAATTGAAAAAAACTTTGCCAATGAATGTAGCATTCAAACTGCTAAAACCGGCCGCGCAGTCATTGAAGCGGCAGAAAGTTTTCGACCTGAAATTGCCGTAATGGACATCCAGATGCCCGGAATTAACGGAATTGAAGCTATGAAAGAAATCAAACAATTCTGCCCGGAATGCGTATTTATCGTACTGTCAGCCTATGATAAGTTTGATTACGCCAAAGAAGCTATTAATCTAGGGGTATTGGAGTATTTGACCAAGCCTTTGCAAAAAGATAACTTTTTAGCTACTTTTGGTCGTGCGATAGAGCTTATCGATCAGAAAAAGCAACGTCGTGGTAGGGATTTACAGACTAGAGAAAAGCTGGAAACAGTGGTTCCTGTCATTGAACATGGCTTCATTTCCAGCTTGCTTATGCAGGAAGAAGACTCTATCAATCTGGAGCAATATAAAAATCTTTTAAATATCACTGTAGAAAATGGATTTATGCTTCTCATTGAAGCTGGTGAAGAATCAATGGAAGAAAGCTCCCATCAGCTGGGAAATCCCATTGGTTCCGGCGTTCGTATCCATAAATATTACTCTCAAATCAGAGAAATTGTAAAAGAATACGTAGAAGGTGCCATTGTGGGACAGATTATGTCTAATCGCATTCCTGTTTTGATTCCCAAAGAGGAAGACACCTTAGATTATAACAGCCGTATTACACTTATCTCCCGCTTGCAGGAATTGTCCGTACGTCTAGAAGAAAAAACAGATGTAAGTTTTCATATCGGAATTGGAAAAGTTATGAATCTGCTGGATATCAAAGAATCCTACAGGCAGGCTTCCAATTCTTTAAAAACCGGTACAGAGCCCATCAGTCATGCAGAGGATTTACCGGTCAGTTGCGAATACGAGGAAGGCTATCCTATTGAATTAGAAAATGAGCTTTTCACTGCCGTAAAATCCGGTAATTATGATGAAGCAAATACACTGGCAGACCGCTTCTTTTTATGGATGGAAAATGCACAGATACAAAACATGTCCAGCATTCGCTTAAAAGCGTTGGAGTTTGTTTTATTCGCAGAACATTACGCCTACTTCGAAGGTGGTATGGGAGTTTATCGCTTTAATGACCGCAAAGAATACTTAGGATTTGTACAAAGCAGTAATATTACAGAGCTTCATAGTTGGTTTGTGACCAAGATAACGGAAGCAACGACACAGATCAGCAGCAAATCTTCAAAACGTGCTGATAGTGTCATTATCACAGCGAAAAAGTTTATTGACAGAAACTACAAGCAGGACATTTCCTTAGATGACGTATCCAGGGAAGTGAATGTCAGCCCCTACTACTTCTCCAAACTATTCAAAGACGAAGCAGGGGTAACCTTTATCGAATACTTAACCACATTACGTATAGGAAAAGCCAAGGAACTGTTAATGCAAGAAGATGCTTCCATCAAGGATATCTGCGTGGAAGTTGGCTACCAGGACCCAAATTACTTTAGCCGAATATTCAAACGTTATACCGGAAAAACCCCCACAGAATACAAAGAGCAAGGAGATTAATCCTTGCTCTTTTTCTTATCTTATAGATTTAGTATTTACCATAAAGAATCTGCGCAAATTCTGAATCTTTATCTAAGATAATGGTATTTCCATCTTTTGCCAAAGATTCAAGTGCATCCAAGCTACGAATGTAGTTATAGAAATCTGCTTTTGATTCATCATTGTAAGCATCAGACAGAATTCGCATGTACTCTGCTTCGCCTTCTGCTTCTGTTTTTGCTGCATCTTTCTCAGCATTTGCTTTTAAGATAGAAACTTGTTTATCTGTTTCGTTCTTGATTTTCTTTGCTTCAGAAGCACCTTTTGCCTGGTAGCTGGCTGCGATATTGTTACGTTCGGAAATCATACGCTCATATACTGCTGCTTTGTTATCATCCGGTAAATCTAATGCTTTGATTTCGGCTAGTTCAATCACAATGCCATACTGCTGAATATCGCTATTGGACTCTTTGGTAATCATATTTGTCAGTTCGTTTCCTCTCGCTGCTACGATTTGATCCTGGGTCATAGAGGAAATGGTATTTTTCGTAGCATTATAAACCGCTGCTTCAATACGTTCTCTTGCTCGGCCGGATACAGCGCCAAGGGTCTGATAGTATTTCTTACCGTCTGTAACTCGCCAAATAACATAGTTATTGGAAATCATGGATTTCTTGTCAGAGGTAATTACATCGGATGTAGGCATATCGTAAAGTCTTGAGCCGGTGTATACGTAGGTCACTTCATCAATAAAGGGTGCTCGTACATGTAAGCCCGGATTTTCTTCAATATGTGTAATCTTACCGAATCGAATGACGATGCCGATGGTGTTTTGTTTTAAAGTATATAAAGCAGAGCTGATGCAAATAAAAGCCACAAAAACAAGCACTGCTGTTATGATCCATTTACGTGCTGATTTCATAATACTAATCTCCTTTTCTATGTATTATTCTTCTGTAGAAGCATTATCTGTCTGTGCTTCGCTAGAGAAAGATTCAAGTGGAAGCATATTCTGTGTCTTGCCATCTGTAATAATCACTTTTACATTGGGCAATAAAGATTCCATTTTCTCATAGAAAAGACGTTTCTTAGTTATTAACGGATATTTCTGATACTCGGTGTACATTTCATTGAAACGAGAGACCTGTCCATCTGCTTCTGCAATACGAGATTCTTTGTAAGCATTGGCATTTTGGATAATCTGGTCAGCATCTGCTTCAGCAGCAGGAATTTTCTCGTTCTGGTACTGAATGGCTTCGTTCTTTGCGGTATCAGCCCCCTGTTTTGCGGTTTCTACAGCTTTAAAGGCTGCTTTGATTTCTTCTGTTGGTGGTTCGGAATCCTGAATGGTAATATTCACAACAGCCAGACCGATGTTCTGCTTTTGCAAAGAAGTTGCCAGGGCTTCTTTTACATCTGATTGAATTTTACCCTTACCTGTAGTCATAGCTTCATCTACTGTATAGTTAGATACTACAGTACGGATATTGGCCATAGCGATGTTGGACATCATTTCTTCCGGATCCTCTGTGTTAAACAGATAAGCAATCGGATCGGATACACGATACTCTAAATAAAAATCAATATTTAAAAGGTTAAAGTCAGAGGTAATCATTACACCGGTGTCTTCGTCTACGATGTTCTGACCATCATTTACAACATAACCAATGCCGGTACCATGAGTGGTCATATCTACTAGTTTTACACTCTGCCAAGGTGCCTTCACATAAAAGCCGGCTGTGTTCACTTTTACAATTTTACCAAACTGTGTGACAACTGCATTTTGCTGTTCGTTTACGGAGTAAAAACAGCTAAATACAATCATAAGTAAGACAATGATTATGGCAATGGTGCCAGCTGCTTTTGCTGTTTTTTTCGGGTCCTTACCCTTAAATGGATTCTCATCAATGATGGTATCTGCATTTTTGAATGGATTTCTTTTTTTCATACCTACTCCTTTTTTGAATTTATAATGATATATGATTTAACAACGTCAAAATTGTTTCTTCTTTTGCTTTATCTTGTTCTAGCTTAGAAAGTTCTTTGATGCGATTTAAATACGTTTGACGATTCTGAATGGTATGAACCGTAACGTCTTTGATTTGCGCCTGTGCAAGATACTTCTGAAGGTGCTTTTCTAACTTATCTGCCTCTAAATCCTTAGAAGGAAATAAGATTAAATTTCCTTTTCGGTAAAATAAATGTCCGATATGGTAGGTCTTTTCTCCACCTGTAAAGCAATAATCAAAGTATCCTTCCTGTGTAACTGCCTGGATTGCCTTTTGATCCTCTATATCACAGGGCTTTGCTAGCTGAAACATAACAAACTGCACCAGAGACATACTTGCCGGCAAGCAGCCAAGCACAGCAAATAAAGTCATAAGATTTTTATTCGTACCGGTTACTACTAATCCTATGATATATAAACCAAGGGGTAAGATAAATAACAGAATCGTCAAAATAAGAATTCTTATTTGCTCTGTTTTGATATATCCCGGTATACCTTTTTGCGTTTTTCGAAATAGCTTCATGGTTGCCTCAAATCTTCATCATCAATAGTTGCCAGTATTCTTCCAAATAGTAATCTGCCAGTTTATGCTTTTCTACATCATCACATCGAGAATACTCGTCTCGAACAGCACACACCTTCATTCCGGCACGCAATCCTGCCTGAATACCTGCCGGTACATCTTCAAATACAAGACACTTTGCAGGATCTACTTGCAGTTTCTTTGCAGTTTTTAAATAGATTTCCGGAGAAGGCTTCCCTTCGGAGACTTCATCTCCTGTCAGGATTACATCGATATAATCAAGAAGGCCTAAATTGTCCGCCAAATGCCCTACTAAGGATTTGGAATTACTGGTGGCTATGCCGGTCTTAATACCGGCTTCTTTTAGTTTCTTTAAAAACGGAATGACGCCAGGCTTTAATTGAATCTCGTGGGCATATTTGTCCACTGCCATCTCGTGCCAATCCGCTTTCATTTTCTCAATGGAATCCGGGATGGGAAAATGCTCCTTAAAGTATATAGCAGTTTCCTGATAGCTTTTTCCATCCAGATTATGCTGTAAATCAGCCGGTACGGGGATTCCAAATCGACCAAGATACTCGATATCTATTTCTTCCCATATTCCCATAGAATCCACCAGGGAACCATCCACATCAAAAATAACAGCTTCAATGCCTTTAAAGCTTGGTAAAACTTGGGTTAAAGAACAGAATTCTTCTTCCGTTAATTCGCGATACTGCCCTTTTTCCAAAGATTCATCTAGGGACAATCCATTCATCCTAAGGCGTTTTAAATATAGGACTTCATTTCCCACTGCTTTTAGCATACGCTTTACTTGATGGAATTTACCTTCCCGAATCGTTAAATGGATTATTTTATCGGAAATGACCTCAACATGAGCCGGGGCTGATATCCCTTCCTCCCCTAACGATACACCGGTTTCGAGAGCTGTAATAGCTTCCATGTCAAGTGGATATTTCATGTGTACTTCATAACACTTATCCACATGCTTTGATGGGCTAAGTAGATTATGCGCAAGTTCCCCATCATTGGTTAAGACCAGAAGTCCTTCCGTATCTTTATCCAGACGCCCTACAGGAAATAAATTGTATTTCTTATAGTCAGGACATAAGTCCACAACTGTCTTATCGGTTTTATCTTCTGTAGCACTCACAACCCCAGCCGGTTTATGCAGCATGATATACTTATATTTTTCATAGCAGACAGATGTACCGTGCATCATTATGCTGTCAGATTCCGTAACTTGAAAGTCTGCTTTTTTACAGACACTGCCGTTTACCGAAACGTAGCCCTTTTTAATTTGCTCTTTTACTTCGGAACGAGTTCCTACTTTGCAATCACATAAGAATTTATCTAATCTCATAGTTTCTTTGATAAAACAAAAGGCTGTCGAAGGACAGCCTATTATCGGATACTAAATCAATTCTAAATCTTCGCCCCCGGATGCCTGTTGGTCATCTGTTTGGGCGGTGTCAGAGTTACCTCTAAGTTCTTTACGGTTGGCTACTACGATGTCTTCATACTGTTTTAGATTAGCCATAAGTGATTCATAATCAAACTGTGCAGATGTCATCGCTTTTTCGATGATATTCTGTACGTGCGAAAGTAAATCATCTGTATATTGTACGGCAGAAGTGCGGATAGCATTTGCATCATTTGTAGCTGCATCTAATACCTGCTGTGCCTGTTGAGATGCTGTAGAGACAACATCATTTGCCTGGGCGTAGGCTTGCTGCATAATCTCATGTTCACTGATGAGCTCAGTAGTCTGCGCTGTAGCATCAGCGATTAATTGTTCTGCCTTTACTCTTGCATCATTGAGAATCTGTTCCTGATTCTGCACGATACGTTGATATCTTTTGATTTCTTCAGGAGTTTTCTCACGCAGTTCGTGAATCAACTCCTCAATTTCATCTTTATTTACTAAAATCTTTGAATTGGAAAAAGCCTGGAATTTACATGATTCGATGTATTCTTCCATCTCATCAATAAGCTGTTCGATTCTACTACTCATTTTCCCCTCACTATTTGTGTCCGTATTTTTTCAGAAGTTGCTCTTTGACAAAACTTGGAACACTTCCATCCAAGTTTCCCTGGAACATAGCAATCTCTCGAACCGCGGAAGAACTGAGATATGCATATTCCAAACTTGTGGTAAGGAACATGGTCTCTAATTCACCCCCTGAAAGAATCTTGTTCGTCTGAGCAATCTGCAATTCATATTCAAAATCTGTGATAGCTCTAAGTCCTCTGATTACTACTTTTACGCCTTTTTGCTTTGCGTATTCTGTAGTTAAACCACTGAAGGAATCAATGGTTACATTAGGCAGGTCTTTGGTAGCCTCTTGTAGCATTTTAACACGTTCATCTACAGAAAACAATGGAGTCTTCATTTTGTTATCAAGGACTGAAACGATCAAAGAATCAAATATTTCAGCACTTCTTTTGATGACATCTAGATGCCCAAAGGTAACAGGATCAAAGCTACCTGGATATATTGCTGCTTTCACGGTAATCCTCCTATTTCTTCATGAGAAATACATGTTTATTTGTCTTGTAGCACTTCTCTCTGGTTACTTCAAATCCGTAATCCTCTGCAAAGGAAAAGTCTTTGTGAATATCTGCTTCTACGATAATCTTTGTATCCTCCGTAACATAAGGCATCTGGGATAAAGTTTGAAGCAAACGTTCTTCATAGCCTTCCTGATACGGCGGATCTGCAAAAATCAAATCAGCGGACTTCTCGTGAATACTATAAAGACCGGTAAATACGTCGGCTTTTAACAGGGTAGCCACATCTGTCATCTTTGTAAACTTAATATTTTCCGTAATGCAAGAAGCGGCTTCTGCATTTTGCTCGATAAAATAGGCTTTTTTTGCTCCACGGGAAAGGGCTTCAATACCGATACCGCCGGATCCGGCAAATAAATCGATAAAGATAGCTCCGGGAACATCCGGCATTAAAATATTGAATAAAGTTTCTTTGATACGATCTGTGGTAGGTCTGGTATCAAGGTTTTTCGGAGTCTTTAAAGGAAGACTTCGACAACTTCCTGCGATTACTCTCATTTGATTTTACTTCCTCTGGTAGCACGTCCTGCTGTTCTAAGGTCATTCAGTGCGATTTCTTTTCCGTTATACTCAACTTTGGTATCTAAAGCAATGCTGGTGAAATATACATTCTCTAATTCATCGCCGCTTGTCAGGTTGATTCCCTTTACGCCAATGGCTGTTTTCTTCATTTCCGGGATATCCTTAATAGGGAATTTCAGAAAATAACCATTTCTAGTCTGAAGAACAACTTCCTGTTCCTCCGTAATAGGCCAAACAGAAACGACTTTGTCATCATCACCAAGTTTTGTTGCGGCAACCATCTTTTTAGCCACATCAAACTCACCACCATTTACCATTTTCAGCATACCATTCCGGGTAGCAAATAACAATCGATATAAGTTCAAAGAGCTCTGAGAACAAGCCATTACAATGGTGTCACTAGCAGTGTCAAAATTACTGATATTATCTACCGGAACACCCTTATCTCTGAACTTGCCATATGGCACATCCAAAATCTTGATGGTGTGAAGCACACCGCCTTCTGTAAATAGGCATGCTTTACCGGTGTTTTTACAGGTAAACACATATTTGGATTCCGCATCAGCTGTTTCTTTATTACGCTCATAAGTAGGTACATCGATACATCTGCAGTATCCAAAACGATCCATCAGGAATACTACATCTTGCTCTTCCACCTTAGATTCTACAAAGACAGCCTCCTGACCATTTTCAATAACAGTCTTTCTCTTCTGGCCAAATTCCTTTTTAAAGCGCTCTAAATCCTGAATAATTACCTGAGCCATGGAGTCTTTTCTCTCCAAAATATCTTCATAACGATAGATATTGGCCAGGGTTTCTTCATGATCTTTGATCAAGGCCTGTAGTTCCAGTCCAATCAGCTTATATAAACGCATGTCTAAAATGGCATCTGCTTGTCTTTCCGTAAAGGAAAGCTGAGAAGCCATTCCCTGACTGGCTGTTGTTTTGAAATGAATGCCATCTGTCTTACCCGTTGTAAGGCAAGCTTTTGCCATGGCACGGTCTTTTGAGCCTCTAAGGATTTCAATGATCAAATCGATTACATTGCAAGCCTTAATCAGACCTTCCTGAATCTCTTTTCGATCTTTTTCTTTATTGAGCAATGTCGTATATTTACGTTTTGCGATTTCAAACTGGAACTCAATAACTTCTTCTAAAACACGCTTTAAGCCAAGAGTTTCAGGTCTTCCATGGCTGATGGCAAGCATATTAACGCCGAAGGTATCCTCTAATCTGGTCTTTTTATAAAGCATGTTGATGAATCGATCCACATCTGCATCTTTTTTCAGTTCAATGACGATTCGAATGCCTTCTTTGGAAGATTGGTTGGTGATATCTACGATATCCATGGTCTTTTTGGATTCGGATAAAGCTGCGATATCCATCAAGAATTTAGAGATATTAGCACCAATCATAGGGAATGGAATTTCGGAAATGACAACCAGCTGGTGGCCGGCTTTTCCTTTTTCCACTTCTACCTTGCCTCGGATTTTAATCTTTCCGGCACCGGTTTCGTAGATATCCAGTAAGTCATCTTTATTGATGACGATACCACCTGTTGGGAAATCCGGTCCCTTTACATATTTCATTAATTCTCTAGTAGTAAGAGACGGATCCAGCATAAGGGCCTTCATGGCATCTACTACTTCCGTGAAGTTATGTGGTGGAACTGAAGTAGCCATACCTACCGCGATACCTTCTGTACCATTGATCAGAAGGTTTGGGATTCGTACAGGCAGTACCCCGGGTTCTTTTTCCGTTTCATCAAAGTTTGGAATAAAATCTACTACATTTTTATCCAGGTCAGCCAAAAAAGCATCTTCCGTAACCTTGGCGAGCCTGGCTTCGGTGTAACGCATGGCAGCAGCCCCGTCTCCTTCGATGTTACCGAAGTTACCGTGACCATCTACCAGTGGAAGTCCCTTCTTAAAGTCCTGACTCATGACTACCAGAGAGTCATAGATGGAACTATCGCCATGGGGATGATACTTACCCATGGTATCACCAACGATTCTGGCACTCTTTCTATATGGCTTATCATGACGTATGCCCAGTTCGTTCATATCATATAAAACGCGGCGCTGTACGGGCTTTAAACCATCTCTGACATCAGGTAAAGCTCTGGCTACGATAACACTCATGGCATAGTCAATATAGGATTTTTGCATGACGTCGGAATATTCCGTCTTGATTATTTTCTCTTCCATGTCATTTCCTTACTTCTGTATAATTTCATCGCGACCGGAATTATACATCCAAAATCGCGTCTCTAGCATGTTCGTAAATAAAAGATTTACGTGGTGGTACTTCAGACCCCATCAAAAGCTGCGTCATCTCAGAAGCCATACGGCCATCTTCGATTTCCACTTTTTTCAATCTTCTGGTTTCAGGATCCAGTGTGGTTTCCCACAACTGCTGTGCATCCATTTCACCAAGACCTTTGTATCTTTGTAGCGTAAATGGTCCCTTATGAGTCTTACGGTACTTTTCTAAGGCATTATCGTCATAAAGGTACTCCTCTTTGCCCTTTTGAGGCATCGCTTTATAAAGTGGTGGCATAGCAATATATACATGCCCTTGATAGATCAGTTCCGGCATAAAGCGATAGAACAAAGTTAAAAGTAATGTGGCAATATGGGCACCATCCACGTCGGCATCGGCCATGATAATGATTTTGTCATAACGAAGTTTGGCAATATCAAAGTCATTGCCATAGCCTTCGGAGAAACCGCAACCAAAGGCATAAATCATGGTTTTGATTTCTGCGTTGGCCAAGACTTTATCGATGCTGGCTTTTTCAACGTTAAGAATCTTACCTCGGATCGGTAAAATAGCCTGATATGCACGGTTTCTGGCAGTTTTTGCACTTCCACCGGCGGAATCACCTTCCACGATGAAGATTTCGCACTTAGAAGGATCTCTGCTTTCACAGTTAGCAAGTTTTCCGTTAGAATCAAAGGAGAACTTTTGCTTCGTCAGCATGTTTGTTTTTGCCTTTTCTTCTGTTTTACGAATCTTTGCAGCTTTTTCCGCACATCCAATGATAGTCTTAAGCATTTCCAGATTTCGGTCAAAGAAATGCACTAATTCATCACCGGTAATCTTACTTACAACTTTGGAAGCATCCTGGTTATCCAGCTTTGTCTTTGTCTGCCCTTCAAATCTAGGGTCCGGATGATGAATCGAAACAATGGCAGTCATACCATTACGTACATCCGTACCGGTAAAATTCGCGTCTTTCTCTTTTAAGATACCAATACTTCTGGCGTAATTATTAATAATGGTGGTAAACATGGTTTTAAAACCGGTAATATGGGTACCACCTTCAGAGTTATAAATATTATTACAAAATCCCAGAATATCTTCATGGAACTCGTTTACGTACTGGAAAGCCACCTGCACTTGAATATTATCCAGTTCGCCTTCAAAATACACCACATCATGTAGCGCCTCTTTGGTTTCGTTCATGTCGGAGACAAAACCTTTTATACCGTCAGGCTCATGAAAATAGATTTTTTCCGGAATCTCCATACGACGATCTTCAAAACAGATGGTAAGACCGGGATTTAAATAAGCTGTTTCGTGAAGACGGCTTTTTACATCTTCTGCTTTAAATCTTGTCTTCTCAAAGATAGTAGAATCCGGTAAAAAATTGGTCCAGGTACCTGTCTGATTGGTGTTTCCAAGCACAGGTAAAAGGCCATTGATGAGTTCTGTAGTAGGAACACCTCTTTCGTAAGTATCCTGATAAATCTTACCGTCTTGTTTAATTTTGACAGTAAGTCTGGTAGAAAGCGCATTTACTACAGAAGATCCTACACCATGAAGACCACCACTGGTTTTATATGCATTATTATCAAATTTACCGCCGGCATGTAAGGTAGTATATACAACACGTTCTGCACTTACACCTTTTGCATGCATGCCAACCGGAATACCACGTCCATTATCAGAAACAGTGGCACTTCCATCTGCTTCTAAAATGACATCGATTTTATCGCAATAGCCTGCCAGATGCTCATCCACAGAGTTATCCAGGAGCTCATAGATCAAATGATTTAAACCTTTTGTGGAAGTGGAGCCGATGTACATACCAGGACGTACACGTACCGCTTCTAACCCTTCTAATACTGTGATATTACTAGCATCATAATTGGAACTACTTTTCTTCATGTTATCCTCACATCACCCTAAAATTAAGCATAAGGGTGCATTTTTCTCATTCTGCATTAGTTTACCATATATTTAGTGTTTTTCAAAGACCTTAATCACAATTTATAGTGTAAAATCAAGGCTTCTAAGACAAAAAAAGACCTCTTTGCATGTTGCAAAAAGGTCTTACTTTTAAAGAGAATCAATTGGTAACTTTTTGGTAATGGTAACAGCCAAAGCTCCTGTACCAATATGACAGCCAACACTCATGCTTAAAGGATCCACATTGGTAATCTCAATACCCGGGAAAGCTTCTTCCACTTCTGCTTTAAACTGCGTGATTTCAGGCAAGTTGTGGGTGTAGGCCATAGCCAGTTTAATATTATCGGGAGAAATACCACCAAAACGTTTTTCGGCATCGTTTCGGATTGCTGAAATCATAATAGATTTCGCCTGACTTACCGTTCTGGCTTTCGCAAAAGCATCCAGCTTCTCACCCTGAATCTGTAAAACAGGTTTCAGCTTCAATAAAGTACCTAAAGCGGCTGCTGCTGGAGTGATTCTACCACCTTTTTTCAGGTAATATAAGGTATCCATCATAATATAGATACTGGAATTGAATTTATCCGCTTCCAGGATATCTTTGATTTCTTTTGCGGTTTTTCCTTTTTCAGAAAGTCTTACCGCATCTATCACAGAATGCTTCTGGGTAACAGAAATACGCTGATTATTGATAACTTCTACCTTGCCGTCGTAATCCTCCGCAAGCATCAAGGCTGTCTGGCAAGAACCTGACAATCCGCTACTCATAGGGATGTGAACCACTTGATCTGCTTCTTTCAAAGCTTCATCCCAGATTTTCATAACAGAGTCAGGGGACGGCTGACTGGTTGATACATCGGCTTTTTCCGCTAAATGCTCATAGAAAGAATCAATAGACATATCGATTCCTTCATAGTAGGTTTTCCCATCTAAAATACAAGGCATAGGAAGCACATAAACACCTAGTTCTTTGGCTTCTGTAGCCGTAACACCGCTATTAGAGTCGGTAACTACTGCAACTTTCATATCATTCCCTCAACTGTTTTGTTTTGTTACACAAAACATATTGTAAAATTATATAGTCGGAAAGTCAATGAACTTTCCGTATTCTTGCTGGGTCCTTAAGGCCAAAGCCTTGTATTCCGGCAAATCCTGCCAGTTTTCTATTTCCAATATTTCTTTGGAAATCTCATCCGCTAAAGTCAATTCCTTAGCATCAGATAAAATGTCTGCTAAATCAAATAACATTTCACCACTTTGACGAACACCAAAGAAATCACCGGGACCTCTAAGTTTTAAGTCTTGCTCTGCAATAAAGAAACCATCGTTGGAATCCTGTAAAACCTTAAGACGTTTCTTGGCCAAATCTTTTTTTGAAGTATTGATAAAGATACAGTAAGATTGTTTCTCACCACGTCCTACTCTGCCTCGTAATTGATGTAGCTGGGCAAGACCAAAACGATCTGCGTTCTCTATCATCATAACAGTGGCATTTGGCACATTTACCCCCACTTCCACTACCGTAGTAGAAATGAGCAAATGGATATTTCCAAGGGCAAACTGCTCCATAATCTGATTTTTTTCTGTTGGCTTTAATTGACCATGCAAAACACCGATTCTGACTTCCTCCGGAAAGATGTCTCTGCACTTTTTCGCGTATTCCGTGACGCTTTCTAAGTTAGAATCCTCGGACGATTCAATCATGGGGCAGATGATAAAGGCCTGTTCTCCTTCTTTTAGATGTTTATAGATAAATTGATAAGCCTTTTCTCGATAACTGATATCCACAACAGAATTCTTGATAACAAGACGCTTTTCCGGCAAATGACGGATGGCGGACACATGGAAATTTCCATACAAAATCATGGATAAAGTACGTGGAATCGGTGTGGCACTCATGACACAGACATGGGGATTATAGCCCTTTGCCGCCAGGGCTTCCCGTTGTAAAACGCCAAAGCGATGCTGTTCATCTGTAATGACAAGTGCAAGTTTTTGATAGGTCACTTTTTCCTGGAATAAAGCATGGGTGCCGATAATACAATTGACCTGACCCTTTTCGATACGCTCATAGACTTCTTTCTTTTGTTTTGCCGTCATAGAACCTGTCAAAAGCGCTGTTTTCAAAGGAAGATGATACTCTTTTGCCAGTTTCGAAATACCATCAAAATGCTGTTTGGCAAGGACTTCCGTAGGGGCCATCAGTGCGCCTTGATACCCATTTGCCGCTGTAGTAACAAGCGCAAGGGTGGCAAGGATGGTTTTACCGGAGCCCACATCGCCTTGTACCAATCGATTCATCATATTTTGTCCACATAAATCATCTTGCAAGTCTCTATAGACCTTCATCTGATCTTCTGTCAATCGATAAGGCAATGCTTCAATCAGCCTGGCCGTATCTGCCGTTTCAATCATCCGAAACTGGTTGGGACGCTCGATTTCATTATGTTTTATTTGGTGCAGGCAAAGTAAAAACAAAAAGAACTCGTCAAAAACTAATCTGTGTCTGCTGTTTTGGAGCTCTTCTGCATTTTCGGGGAAATGAATGTGGTGAATCGCTTCATCCAATTTACGAAAATGATATTTTTCAAGAATCCAGTCAGGCAGATACTCCGGTATTTCCAGTTCGGCCAAAGCTTGTTTTACAGCTTTTTTAAACACCTTATTGGATAGTTTTGCGGTAAGGCCATATATAGGCTGCAGAACCTCTTTTTGTTCCTCGTACTCTGTACCACTTAAAATGATAGGATGCTCTAAGAACATCATGTCTCTGCGAAGTTCGCATTTCCCTCTAAGTAGCACCACCATCCCTTTTTTGAGCTGGTTTTTGATATAAGGCGTGTTAAAAAATTGCACACGAACCATTCCCGTGGCATCTGCAACAGAAAATTCATATAATTTGATTCTTCTGGTGATTTTTTCAGAGACGCTGGTAACTAATTTACCCTTTATAATCACACGTTCACCGCTTCTGATAGCGGAAATAGGTGATATTTCTTCGAAAACGTCATAATCTCTAGGATATGCCTGAACCAAATCCCGAATCGTATAAATATTCAGTTTATGAAATAATCCAGCTGTTTTCTCTCCAATGCCTTTTAGAGATTCAATGGATGTATCACCTGTCATCTAGATCTCCTAAAAAAGGGACCCGAAGGTCCCTCTTATTATTCTGCGCTCATAATGTAATAGTAAATAGGCTGTCCACCATACTGCAGTTCCACATCTACACCAGGGAAGGACTCGTTAATCTTAGAAACGAGGCTCTGAGCTTCCTCTTCTGCTACATCCTGACCGTAATAAACGCTGATGAGCTCTGCGCCGTCCTTTAACATTTCACGAAGCATTTCAATGGAAGTGGCTTCTTTATCAGGATTCACAGCAAGAATACCTGCATCACCAATACCCATGTAATCACCCTGTTTAATGTCTTTTCCATCAATCTGAGTGTCACGAACAGCGTAAGTAACTTCACCGGATTTTACATTGGTGATTTCACTTATCATGGTTTCAACATTTTCTTCTGCAGATAAGTCTGGCATGAAGTTGATCAAAGCGGTAATTCCCTGAGGAATTGTCTTTGTAGGTACAACATGAAGCTTCTTATCTGTAACAAGAGACTGTGCCTGATTTGCTGCTAAAATAATATTTTTGTTATTAGGAAGTACAATGACATGATCCGCATTTAATTTCTCTACTGCATTCAAAATGTCCTCTGTACTTGGATTCATGGTCTGACCACCGGCAATGATATAGTCCGCGCCAAGACCTTTGAAGATTTCGCTTAAACCATCCCCAACAGATACTGCTACAAATGCAATATCCTTATGTTCCATAGGGATTTCTTCTTCTTTTTTGGTCTTTGTAATGGTCTTATCTTTTGTACGAAGATTTGTTACCACTACATCATGTAATTCACCATAAAGCAATGCTTTCTGTAAAACAAGTCCGGGATCATTGGTCAGAAGAGACACTTCTAATACTTCATCCTGCTCATATACAGTAACTTTTGCCTTATCTCCAATACTCTCAAGATACTTTGTAAAGTCTTGCTCTGTCTTGATGTTGAAATTCTTTGTAAGTAATACATCAAATTTCGTATCATAAACAAACTTCACATTCTCTTCTTCTTCGTCTTCCTCAGCGGAACCATCCCCATCCAAAGATAAATCTACTTCTTTACCAAGGAATACGTCCTGTGCACCCTTTAAAGCCTGCATCAGGCCCTGTCCGCCGGAATCCACTACGCCAGCCTGTTTTAATACAGGAAGCATATCCGGAGTTTTATCCAGAACTTCATCCATATAAAGAATGACTTCACGAATAAAAGTCTCCATGTCTACGTTCTGAGCAGCTAATTCTTTTGCTTTATCAGCGCCGCCCTTAGCAACCGTAAGAATGGTTCCTTCTTTTGGCTTCATAACCGCCTTATATGCTGTTTCCACAGCTTTATCAAAGGCTTCGTTTAAATCCTCTACAGTAAGAGCATCTTTGGTTTTTACGATTTTTGTAAAACCGCGGATTAACTGGGATAAGATAACGCCGGAATTACCTCTGGCGCCTCTAAGAGACCCGGATGACATTGCCTTGCATACAGCTTTCATATCGCTGTCATCTACCTGTGTCAATTCTCTGGCAGCAGACATAATAGTCATCGTCATGTTTGTACCTGTATCACCATCCGGAACAGGGAAAACATTTAATTCATTAATCCATTCTTTTTTCGCTTCCAGATTCTTAGCTCCCGCGATAAACATACGGGAAAGCAATTTGGAATCAATAGTTGTATAAGCCACGAAATTATCCTCCAAAACTAGTCTACTAATCGATAGCGCGAACGCCTTCTACGTAAACATTCACTTTCTGTACTTCTAAACCGGTAAAATCTTCTACTCTATATTTCACAGTTTCTACCAGATTATCTGCAACAGCCATAATGCTTACACCATAAGACACAATGATATGAAAATCCAAGTATAACTTATGATTGCGCACTGTTACATTGATACCTTTAGAAAGGTTTTCTTTTTTTAGTAAAGAAACAAGTCCGTCTTTTACATTGATACCGGACATACCGACAACGCCAAAGCTTTCCATAGCAACCGTACCGGCGAATTGTGCAATGACCTCATTGTCGATTACAATGTTCCCTAAATGGGTATTCATTGAAGAGCCTTTCATATGCATCCTCCTTTTGTAAAACCGCATTATTTGTTTATTATAACAGTCCTTTTCATAAAAAGAAAGATTTATACTTTAGTTTTTTTGAAAAAAGCCCTTGCAATCAGATATTGTTTCTGATATTATACTAATGTTGCGTAAAGAGCACGTTGATTTAGATAATTATTAGCAAATGCCGTTAGGAGGTGCGAAGATGGCTAAGTGTGATATTTGTGGAAAAGGCGCTCATTTTGGAAATGCAGTAAGCCATTCTCATAGAAGATCCAACAGAATCTGGAATTCTAATATCAAAACTGTAAAGTGCAAAGTAAATAGCGTTGCTAAGACAATGCACGTATGTACAAGATGCCTCAGATCCGGTGCTGTAGAAAGAGCTTAATCTTCTACTATTGATCATATAGGCAAAACAAAAACCCTTCTTTTTAGAAGGGTTTTTTTAGTACTCATTTTCAATTATAAAAGGCTGCTCAATCTTTCATACTCTTGATTAATCACTAAGACAACCCTACTATCACCTGCAACATTATCAGGATGATAGATTTTAAGAAGATCTCGATATCTCTTCTTTAAAGCCATCGGGCTATTGACTCCGGCAAATAAGACATCCGCATCATCTAAGAAATTCTGCTGTTTAGGTCTACTTGCTTCCAAAGCTTTTTCAGCCTCAAAGGCCTTCTTCTCCCGTTCTAACTCTTTACGATCCATTTCCAGTTCTGCAAATCCATTTTGTAAAATCTGCATCTTTGCTGTAAAGAATTGTTCTTCTTGTTTCAGTCTTTTACGAGATTGTAAAATAGCCTGGTTTAAAGTTTTCATTTCTTCCTGGAACTGAGTACGTTCTTCGATGAAACGTTCTCTCATATCTTCCATGTTTTTCTTTTCCGTGGCTACTCTGACATTCTCTGTAAAAAGCCAAAGCTTCATCTTTTTTAATTCGCCTTCTGACATGGTATCCAATGTCTCAGGTGTTATTTCCATGTTTTCAAATGCAATTTCTTTTTCTTCCGTATTTTCTTTTGCACATTCGGAATCCTCAGAAACTACTGCTGAATTGTTGATTTCGACCTCACTTGCCTGATTATCAAGTGTTTCTAATTTTTCGAGGCTATCCAGTGTGATTTCAACCATATCCATACTTACTTCCCTAAGTGGCTATTCCTCTTCCGGAAATGCCATATCTACTGCTTCATCCTTAGTTACATCTTCTTCCATATTTGGCTGTGTAAAACGATCCACCAAATCCGGAATCATATCCAGTAATTTTGTCATGGAGTCTTGTTTTTTTACATTAATCAGTTTTGTATGACCGTCTTTAATAACAAGAACCGCATTCGGCGTCATCTTACCGCCCATGCCTCCCATAGAAGCATCTTTCTTATCACGTTGATTAGAACCGGCCCCAACGCCAAAGCTTACATCAACCAATGGAACGATAATGGTGTCACCTACTTGTACAGGCTCCCCAACAACTGTTTTTGAAGTGAAAAAGCCATCAAGTCCCTGCATCAGCGCATCTACTGCAGCAGGGAATCTGTTTTCTGCCATGAATTATGTCCTCCATTTATTTTTCGTAATCTCAGCCTGCTTCATTACTTCTTTCAAATGACCGGCAAAATATACTCTTAAAAATACAAATAACAGTACAATCAGTCTAACGCGACCTTTGCAGTTAATATCTGCATCCATCATTTGTTTATCAAAATTGCCGTAAATATGTAAGTCCTTTGGCTTGATACCCGTAAGGGTCGCTAAAAATCCCAGAAGATAACCGGTGGCAGCCGGATCTTCCATACCAAATTCAACATATCCCTTAATTCTTGGAAGGATATGCTTTAGTACTCGTCTTATTTCTGCTTTCATCACCGACCAAAAGTGAGTCATAAGCGGTCCCGAGAATAAATCCGTAGTCCTGTTATAGGCGTCAATTTTATTCTCTATTTTATCATAAACACTATCAATTGTTAAATCTTTGTTACAGAGTTCCTGAATCATTCGACTCCATTTTGAAGTGTTATCTTTCTCTTTGCCAAGCTCTTGCGGCTCTATAGAAGCATTTTCTTGAGCTGGTTTGGATTCCTCTGTAACCTGTGCTGGTTTCACTTCTTCGCTAACTGTCTCTGAAGATATGACAGGATTTTCATCGGAAACAGGTGGGTTATCGCTTACCTCAGAATTCGTGTTTGATTTTGTCTTTGATTTTGATTTTTCTTTTGGCTTTGCTGAGTCATAAACCGTAAAAAATAAAATGCGAACTTTCACAGAAAGAGACTCTTGATAGTTTGCTTTCATGCCAAAAAGAAATAAAAAGTCATGAAAAGCCCCACTCGCCTTAATGCTTTCTTCTTGCTTATAAAAGCTCCCTTTATACGTAAAGTGACAAATAAGAAAAAGCAAAACGATACAGAGTATACCTAGCAAAATCCATAATATGATTTTCAAAATCAGCCATAAAACAGCCAGTATATGTGCCATAAATTAATGATTCTCTCCGTAATGAGCTAAATAGTATTTCAAATCGGCATTACCGTACAAAGATACACAATCCTCTACCATCTGCCGAACAACTTCTAGGGCGGTTTCTTTTGATTTTGTAATTCCCACTACAAAAGGGGGATGTTTATGATAGAATCGCTGTAAAAAAACAGGACTATAGGTAATATCCAGCTGATCCGATCCTTGATTTAACGTAATCAGGTATACCATTACTGTTTTCTTATGAACTTTTAAATAAAAACGAATCTGATTTCGTTCTTTTTCCGGGATATCATCAGCCCAAAACAAATACCGAAAAAATTTCATGTATTTCTCCAAATTTCTGTGCAAGCCCTGTCTGTATGTGATACTATGATTAAAAGAAAACTGGTATGACCATTACATCACATTAAACTAACGGGGGTATGTATGCAAACTGTTGCGTGTATTTCGCTACAAGAAGGAATGATTTTAGGCACGGATGTGCTTAGTCATCGTGGCGATGTCATCGCCAAAAAAGGAGATGAAGTAAATCTCAAACTCATTTCTAAATTCAAACGCTACAATGTTATGGTTGTAGATGTCTTAGATGCCATGGATTTGGCCAATACCTATTTTGAAAGAGTCCAAGTTTCTCCGGGATTTAAGAAGTTCATGAATAGTTATCAGGAAGCTTACGCTACCTACAAAGAAACAATCATGAATCTCATTACAAAACATTATACCATTAACTTCCCCGCTTTACTCTCTCTTTATGATTCTGTCCGAAAAACAATTCGCACAGATGAAGATTTAATCGATTATATGTATAACCAAATGGTTGCCGAGGATGAAATCACCCATGCCCATTGCTTCAAATCCGCATTGCTGGCAGGAACCTTTGCAGACTGGTGTCAATTTACCAATGCTGAAAAACTGATTCTTATACAAGCTGCCTTTGTTTATGATATCGGAAAGCTTCTGCTCCCCAATGAATTATTATGGAAAACCGGCATCTATACACCGGAAGAAAAGCTGGAGATTCAACGCCATACCACTTTAGGCTATGATATGCTCATGCAATCTGCCGCACCTTATGATGTATGTATGGCGGTGCTTTCACACCACGAACGGGTAGATGGTTCCGGTTATCCGAATCATTTAAAGCGAGAAGATATTAGCAAGTACGCAAAGATTCTAGCTATTATTGATACTTACGAGGCACTTTCCGCAGCCAGAACGTACCGCAGTGCAAAATTGCCGTTAGAAATCATTAGTACCCTTCAAGAAGATGGAATGGTAAAATATGACATTGGGTATCTTCTTCCCATCATGCAGCACTTATCCAACATGCTGGTTGGTCGTAAGGTATTACTAAGCAACGGAAAAGAAATGATTATTCGTTATATTAACAATAACAATCTGTCAAAGCCGATTCTAGAGGATAATGAACATCACCTCTTTGACCTTAGTCGTATGACAGATACAAAAATTGTCACTATGCTATAAACATAGTGACAATCTCTTAGATGGAATCCAAGGATTTTGGGTTCCATTTTTTATTTTTACGTAATTTGAGATATTCTTTGTAAGCTTCTTCCAGAATCTCTCGTTCATTTGGAAACTTTAGCAAGTGATAAGCCTCATGATATTTATAATAGCCACTGTCCTCAAAATATTCTTCTTTTTGAGGCTTGCTAAAATAGCTATCTGCCATCATCAAATACCAATGAACCTGTTTTTCAATACTCTCCTGATTCACAGAAAAGTGATAACTACTGCTACCAATATATTTCACTGCTCTGGCCTCTACGCCGGATTCCTCCTTCACTTCTCGAAGAGCAGTTTCCAAATGGCTTTCCCCTTCTTCTACCGTTCCTTTGGGAAGTACCCAGCCTTCATAACGGTTTTTATAATTCTTGTACAGAAGAAGTATTTTACCTCTATATATGACGATGCCGCCACAGCTAGTTGCTTCCATAAGAACCCCTTTTATCTCTCAAAATAAGCATCCAATACCCTTCGGGCAGTTGGAACTGCATAATCGCCGCCACTACCGGCTCCCTCAATGACAACCGTGATACACACTTCCGGATTCACCGCAGGAGCAAATCCTGTGAACCAAGCATGGGAATCACTATTTTTATTATACTCCGCAGAGCCTGTTTTGCCAGCCACTGTATAGGATTTTCCGGAAAGCTTTGTACCGGTGCCATGATCCACCACTTCTCTCATCAGCGCAGTCAAATCATAGCTTTCCTTGGGTGTCATAAGTTGCATTTCCTGATTCGGTTTTAAGTCTTTGATTAAATTACCATCCGCAGAAACCACCCGGTCCAAAACATATGGCATTTTCAATACACCATCATTGGCGATGGCACAGGTAATAAGATTCAGATGAAATGGTGACATAGTAGTACGCCCCTGACCAATGGCAGTCTGCATCCGCTCTCCCATGGAAACCCCTTCTCCCACAAGAATATGACTTTCGGTCACCGGAAGTTCAAAAGGAATCTCCTGATCAAATAACAAAGATTGACAGGTACTTGCAAAAGCACCTTGATTCAACTTCGTGGAAATATCAGCAAAGGAACTGTTACACGATTTTGCAAAAGCTTGTTTAAAGCTTACCAGTCCATGATTCGTACCATGGTAGCAATGAATCTTTTCCCCGTCATATACAAAAGAGCCTCCGCACTTGAAGGAATATTCTGAAAATGTTTCGGGATATTCTCTCATATATTCAAGTGCTGTTACAATTTTAAACGTGGAACCAGGCGGGTAGATTCCATTTATGGCTCTATTTACCAGTACGGAGGAATCCTCATCTTTAGATACCTGATCCCAAATCTCATCAATCTGTTCCGGATCAAAGTCCGGCTTAGAGACCATGGCAAGTACTTCGCCGGTAGAAGGTTTCGTCACCACAATCGCTCCGTTATATGCACCAAGGGCATCATAGGCTGCTTTTTGCAACGTGGGATCCAGGGTTGTATATACATTATTTCCCGGATTTTTTCTTCCGTACTTTTGATTCTCAATTTGTTTCGAAAGCGGCACATCCGATTGCAATAGATAGTAATTGGCAGCAGCCTCTATACCAAAGCGACCCTTCGTGTTATACCCCACAATATGAGAAAAAACATTATGATACGGGTAGCTGCGGTTAAAGCCCCCTTTGGTTTGCGCTAGCATTTGCCCATCCCTGGCTAAAATATTTCCCCTGGAGGTTTGCTTTTCATAAATCACATCCGTGGCATTATAACTATTATTCACCATTTCTACTTCATTGGTTTTCACGTAGAATAGCATGTAAACCATAGTTGCAAGAAGTAACATGACAAACAGTAACACACCGGAAAGATATTCCATTAGATAACCGTTCTTCTGTACCTTGACAGGTTTGCCCTCTTCCTCCTGCATCATCATAATTTCGCAAAAGGCGATTAACAGTACAGAGGACAAAATAGAACTGCCGCCGGCGCTGACAAAAGGCAAGGTAACCCCTGTAAGCGGTATAAACTTCACTCCTCCACCAACTGTTAAAAAGACTTGAAAGATATATAAAATACTTGCTCCAAACAGGAACAGTCGGTCAAACCCAAATTTGCTTTCCATGCTGGCTTTCTGTAGCGTTAAAAACAGACAAAGACAAATCAAAATCAAAATAACAGCAAATAGCATTCCTAGCTCTTCTGCCACAGCAGAAAACATGAAATCCTGCTCTACATACGGAATTGATTTCGACGAACCACCAAAGAAGCCTAATCCAAAGGCTCCACCACGGGAAATAGCAAATAAAGACTGCGCAATCTGGTATCCTTGTCCATCTATCACCGACCAGGGATCCAAGAAAGCTTTCACCCTAACACGTATGTGTGGAAACAATCGATAGGCCAAAACGGAAAAACCGGAAGCACAAGCAAGTCCCAAAGCCAAAAGCCAAATAGTCCGAAATGCCAAAGTGCATACAAATAAATACACCATAAAGAAAATAAGGGCACTTCCCAAGTCTTTTGATGCGACCAAAATCAGCACGTGGGCAGCACTAATAAGACTGACATATAAAAAATCCTTGATGTTTTTTTCTTTTTTCCTTAAAGCACTGGCAAGAAACAGTAAATATACGATTTTAACGATTTCAGAAGGCTGAAAACGAACATGAAACAACGTAAAGCTTACCTTTGATCCATGGGTCGCTGTACCGAGTAAAAGTACAAGCGCCAGGCTTATAATACCAATCATGGCATAGACATGGTGGTACTCTCTAAAGCGGGTAAAATGCTTGCATAAAACAGGCACAAGCAGCATACAGGTAAGGGCCAAAAGGGTTGCTTCAAATTGTCTTACTGCCTTTTGCATATCCAATCTGGCAATCATCATAAAGCCAAGGCTCATTTCCATGGACATCAAAAATAAAAGCAGTCTGTTTCCACCCGGATGAATCATCAAGAACAAAACAACAAACGCAAATAACGCTAAGGTTTGAAAGCAAAAGAAGAATAAGTATTCCAAATTGGCGCTTTTTATGTAAATACTGCCATATCCACTAAATAAAAAGCCAACTAAAGAGAGCCCCATTAGCACATATGGAACAACTCGCTTTTCTTCAGATTTCTGTGCAAGCGCCACATAAGAGAATAACGCAAACAATCCTGCAAATAACGGAATGATGTAATTGGATAAAGTTATAAAGGTTGCTGTAAAATCACTCACTCTGCGCCTCTGTTCATATGACCTGTGGTATAGGTCAGTTTTCTCATAAATTCCGACTTACTGATCTTACCTTTTCCTTGTTCTACCACAAGGTACTGATAAAAAGTTTTTGCAATTCTGCCGGCTTCTTCGCCCGTTTCCGTGGTAAATTCCACACGGAAGCTGTCAATCCCATCTTCCATCCATTTCCAGGCCTCTTCTAAAAGATTCGTAGGCAATGTATTCCAAATGGTATTCATACAAAGCTTGCAATTGCTTTCCACGGGATAAATAGCCTCTTTACGATCTTTGATATAAACCACCTCAGAAGTATGGTTACAAACATCCGCTGTTTTCTTTATACAGCCGGCACTAAGCATCAATGGCGTTCTGCCATACAAAATGCCTTGTGCCTTTTTGGCAAACTCACCTTTAAAAAGGCTTCGAACATCTTTGGAATTGAGTTCTACCGGTATGGTAACCATTCCCATCTTGCCGGTAAATGAAATTGCTTCTTTGTTCCATGCATAAAAAGAACTGTCAAATAGAATCGGCTTATCTTCCAGTCCGCAATGAAGAAGCAGTCCAAGCCCATCCATGGTAGGAACCAAAAAGCCCTGGCAATTCTCTGTATTAGCTGTGCTAAGAAGTTGTTTTAAATACTTGCTATTTTCCTCTCTCACCATGCGTGGTAGAGCGATTCCGTAGGAAATCTCAGGTTTAAAATCAGGATGCTGCATCCAAATGTCTAAATCCAAATACAGGAAAGTCTGCTCGAAAGAAAGATTCGAAATCTCTCTAAATTGTTCTAGCGAATGAATTCGAAATGCTAATTTCCCATAGACACCCGGCTTTCCGGAAGCCTTAGCCTGCTGCATTTCAAAAGGCACATCCACAATTTGATTCCTGGCAGGTTTTCTATCTTCTTCTATCCGGGCAATCAAATCCCTACGAAGGTTCTTTAAGATACTTGCAGGTAAAAAAACCTGAGGATCTATTTGGATATCTAAATTCTCTACTGTAAAACAGGTATTTCCAAAAGCATTGATTTTATCTGCCACTTGCTCTTTCGTAGCGCCTTGCTTTTGAGCCAGTTCAGCACAAGCACCATAAACGGTAACTTCCTGATCTCCCAATTTTCCACTTAAGGAAATAGGCTCTCCTATATGAGCCTGAAAGGATAGCGAAAGCGGCAATTCAAGCATCTCTCGCTTTCTTGCCATTTCCACTTCTATCGATTGCAAAAGCGCTTCATCCTGTCCGGAATAAGCCGGGCTTGATAAAGTAACCATTTCTTTTCCATTATGTCTAAAATAATATCCGTTTTCTGTTTCGGAACGAATATAAAGATGACGAATGCGATATAAATCCTGTGAATCGATGGCAAAATTTTCCTTTGTCATCTCTCCGCTTTCCAGCAAATCAATGTACTTACGGTACAGGGCTGTAACCCCATACACATAGGCAGGGCTTTTCATACGACCTTCGATTTTAAAGGAGTCCATACCGGCCTCTAATAGTCTTGGAAGGTCCTGCAACATATTCATATCTTTCAAGCTTAAAAGATACTGCTCTTTGGCATTTCCTTGCTGGGACTTGCCTAAATACTGATAAGGCAACCTACAAGGCTGGGCGCACCTTCCGCGATTTCCGCTTCTTCCACCAAGCATACTGCTCATAAGGCACTGACCGGAATAACAATAACACATAGCCCCATGGATAAATACCTCTACCTCCAAACCGGTAGACTTCAATTCTTTTAATTCCTGCAAGGATAATTCTCTGGCAGGCACCACCCTGGTAAGTCCCATTTTCTTAAGAGCCTTAGCTCCAAAACTACTGGAAATGCTCATTTGTGTGCTGGCATGGATTTCCAATTCCGGATAGGCTTTCCGCAGGGCTGAAACGACACCTAAATCCTGTACAATCACGCCACATAATCCAGCTTCATAAAAAGGTGCAAGGGCAGACACTAACTCCTGCAATTCCTCATCTTTAACAAGGGTATTACAAGTAATATAGATTTTTTTTCCATGTAGATTTGCAAAGTGCAGAGCTTCTAAAAGATCCTCTTCAGAAAAATTCTCACTGAAAGCTCTTGCACCGTATTTTTGCATAGCCAAATAGACAGCATCCGCTCCGGCTGCCATAGCGGCGTAAAAACATGTTAAGTTACCGGCTGGTGCCAATAATTCTACTTTTTTCAATCCTAATTCCTACTCTTCTATAACAAGATAAAAAGAAATCCGGTGATGAAACACCGGATTTGAAGTAACATTTACTTTTGTTTTTCACTTTTGTGAACATCAAGTTTTGCTTGAAGCGTGATGATTTCTTTTTCCTTATCAGCGATTTTTTCGGTAAGCTTCTTACTGGTCTTTTCAGAATTTTCTAATTTAATCTGATTTGAAATAAGCTCGTGCTTTAAATCGTAGATTTCTTTTTCTCTGGCACGCATCTCTTCTTCCATCAGTTGAATCTGCTTTTTCGCTTTGAAATAATCATCAGCAATATTGATTTGCATCAGGATATTACGATAATCCTGATTTAAGGTCTTCATGGCATCGGAACTATGAAATTCATTTAGCTTACTATTAATATAAGCAGCTATCTTCTGAAAATACTCTTCGTTCTCATAGCCACAGATGGTGTAAACCTTGCCCCCGATTACAACCTCTCCATCTACTTTGGAATCCATATAGGCCCCCTCTACAACAAGTCAACAATTCTTTACAATTATATATCAGCTTTAGGATGCATTTCAAGCCCAAAATGGCGATATCCAAGCTCTGTAACCATACGTCCTCTAGGGGTTCTGACGATCAAACCATTCTGAATCAAATAAGGCTCATAGACATCTTCAATGGTGCCGGAATCCTCTCCAATAGAGGCAGCTAACGTATCAAGTCCAACCGGACCGCCGTCAAATTTCTCAATCATGGTTTTTAAGAGATTCTGGTCAATGTGATCCAGCCCAAGCTTATCCACATCCATAAGGTTTAACGCCACATCTGCTACTTCCTTCGTGATGACACCGTCATACTGCACTTGTGCAAAATCCCTTACACGTTTTAAAATGCGGTTTGCCAGTCTTGGAGTACCTCTGCTTCTTCTAGCCAGTTCAATAGCACCCTCTTCTTCGATTTGCACGCCTAAGATTCCGGCGGAATGCTGAATAATCAATTTCAGTTCCGGAATGGTATAAAACTCCAAATGATGAATGACACCAAAACGATCGCGTAAAGGCGCGGAAAGTAACCCTGCTCTGGTGGTGGCTCCCACCAAGGTGAACTTCGGTAAATCAAGGCGAATACTTCTGGCACTAGGCCCTTTTCCCAGCATAATATCGATGGAAAAATCCTCCATTGCAGGATATAACACCTCTTCCACCTGACGATTCAATCGATGAATTTCGTCGATAAAAAGTAAATCGCCCTCTTGGAGATTATTTAAAATGGCCGCCATATCACCCGGGCGCTCGATTGCCGGACCGCTGGTCACCTTCATGTTGACACCCATTTCATTGGCGATAACCCCAGCCAAAGTGGTCTTTCCTAAGCCGGGAGGTCCATAAAACAACACATGATCCAAAGCATCCCCTCTATCTTTGGCAGCTTGGATATAGACCTTTAAGTTGTTTTTGGCTTTTGCCTGTCCTATATAATCCTCTAAAGTCTGTGGTCTTAGACTTCCTTCAATTTTTACGTCTTCTTCCGTCAGTTTTGTTTCAATCGTTCTTGCCATAGTTTCTCTTCTAGAATAAATATTTTAAAGCATTTTTTAAAATCTGCTCTGTCGTCAAGGTTTCCTTATCCGGTACTTTGGATACTGCACCTGCAGCCTCTGTAGCGCCATAGCCCAACGCCACTAAAGCTTCTGTAGCTTCTTTTACCTGCAAAGCCTGTTCCGTAGCAGGAGTAGCTGCAATTTCTTTACTAACAACTCCAAGTGCATCCTTCACAGAAATCTTATCTTTCAGTTCTAAAATGACTTTCTGCGCTGTCTTTCCACCAATACCGGGGGCTTTCGCAATTTGCTTATAATCTCCCGCTAAAATCGCAAAACGGACCTCATCTGCAGACATCACAGATAAAATAGCCTGTCCGCCTTTTGGGCCGATTCCATTCACGCTGATGAGAAGTTCGAACATAGATAAATCATCTCTGGTCAAAAAACCAAATAAGGATAAATCATCTTCTCTAACCACGGTGTAGGTATAGAGTTTGATTTCTTCACCAATGGAAGGTAAAAGGGAAATAGTCTGAGGACTAAGTTTAATGACATAGCCAATATCATGCACATCTAAAACACAATAATCCAATCCTTTTTCTGCTACAATGCCCTTAAAATAGCCGTACATTTTCTTACCTGCCTTCTTACATCTTCCTTTTCTATTCTACACAAATAGTGGCTTTGTCACAAGTAAAAAAGGCCCTGCAAATGCAAGGCCTTTAAGGTATTTTTAGTTATTGATAAGTTTGCTTTCATCACTCCAGCTGTACATCTTTCTGATTTCTTCACCAACTTTTTCAGCCGGATGTTCAGAAGCCAGTTTACGAAGTGCTTTGAAGTGTGCCTGACCACCTGCAGGAGACATATCCAGCAAGAAGTCTTTTGCAAAAGTACCATCCTGGATGTCTTTTAAGATTTTCTTCATTGCTTTCTTGGTATCTTCTGTAATGATCTTAGGACCTGTGATATAATCGCCATACTCTGCGGTATTAGAGATAGAATATCTCATACCGGCAAAACCGGACTGATAAATCAAATCAACGATCAGTTTCATTTCATGGATACATTCAAAGTATGCATTACGTGGATCATAACCTGCTTCTGTTAAGGTTTCAAAACCAGCCTGCATCAAGGCACATACACCACCGCAAAGAACAGCCTGCTCACCAAAGAGGTCAGTCTCTGTTTCGGTACGGAATGTGGTTTCCAATACGCCGGCTCTTGCACCACCAATACCAAGTGCATAAGCAAGTGCTAAATCTTTTGCTTTACCTGTAGCATCCTGATATACAGCTACAAGACAAGGAGTACCTTTGCCTGCCTGATATTCGGAACGTACTGTATGACCAGGTGCTTTTGGAGCAACCATAGTAACATCTACATCCTTTGGTGGGATAATCTGATTGAAATGAATATTAAAGCCATGAGCAAACATCAACATTTTACCTGCTGTTAAGTTTGGCTCGATGCTTTCTTTGTAAAGTTTTGCCTGTAATTCATCATTGATCAAAATCATGATGATATCAGCTTTTGCTGCAGCTTCTGCTGATGTGTATACCGTAAATCCCTGCTCCTCAGCTCTCTTCCAGGATTTAGAACCTTCGTATAAACCAATGATTACGTTGACTCCGGATTCTTTCAGATTCAATGCATGAGCATGACCCTGGCTACCATAGCCGATAATTGCTACTGTTTTCCCGCTTAAAAGTGCAAGATTACAGTCTTCCTGATAATAGATTTTTGCGTCTGACATAGTTCATTCCTCCATATGTTATGTTTTCCTCTTAATGGTGTAGTTTAGACCTAAAATGAATTTTTTGCAAGTGCAAAATGAAAAATATTTCACCAATCTGCTACGCTTAGAGGTATGTCACATGTTCTGTACCACGGTTTAAGCCTGCAATACCGGTTCTTGCAAGTTCCAAAATCTCATAACCATCCAGTAATTTCATAAACGCATCTACTTTTTCCTGGTTACCGGTTAATTCAATGATTAAGCTATCTTTTGATACATCAATGATATTGCCGCGGAAGATATCTGCAATGGCAATAATATTCTGCCGCTGACCATCATTGACACGTACTTTAATCAAAGATAATTCACGATATACGGATTCTTCAGGCTTAAGTTCCTTAATATCTCGTACATCCACAAGTTTTGCAACCTGTTTCTCGATTTGTTCCAGAATCGCATCATCTCCATCTGTCACAATGGTGATTCTGGTAAATCTCGGGTCTGCCGTAGTACCCGCTGTAATACTTTCAATATTGTATCCTCGTCTGGAAAATAATCCGGAAATACGGCTCAAAACACCGGATGTATTATCTACCAATAATTGAAAAACCTTTCGTTGCATTGTTCTCCTCCTGTTTTCCTCTATTTCTGCAAGATGCTAGTGGTCCATACACTTAGACAAAGCAAGGCATCCTGTACGAGCAATTTCTACGATGCTGATACTGGCAAGCATCTGAATCAAAAGCTTTGTGCGTTCCGGCACATCACAAATTTGAATCATCAATTGGCTTTTTGACATATCGATAATCTGCGCATTCATCATATCGCAGATTTCCATAATTTCTCTCCTTGTGGTTTTGTTATATTTCACCTTTAAAAGCATCAACTCTCTACAGACGCATTGTTCTTCTGTATAAGATTTTACTTTTACCACATCCAGTTTTTTATTTAGTTGTTTTTCGATTTGTTCCAAAGTACGATTATCTCCGGTAGACACTATGGTCATAACAGAGGTATTGGGGCTGTCGGTTTCACCAACTGCAAGAGAATCGATATTGAAGCTTCTTCTTGCGAAAAGTCCGGCAACTTTAGAAAGCACACCGGAACGATTTTCTACTAAAACAGAATAAATACGTTTCATATGACCTCCTATTTTACCAGATCCATTGGATCAATAAAGCATTCAAGTAAGATACGATTCTTTGATTTCAAGAAGGAATCTATCACTGCATCCATATCTGCATCTGCCGTCAAAGATAAGTAGGTCATATCATAGGCTTCGCAGATTTTATCAAGCTTCGGACTTCCCGTCAGATCTACCATGGAGTAATGATCCTTATAAGCAAAATGCTGATGTTCCCTTACCATCCCTAGATACTGATTATTCAGTACAATGATTTTAAGTGGGATATCAAACTGCTGCATGGTAGCCAGCTCCATCATGGACATTTGGAACCCGCCATCTCCGCAAAGAGCCACCACCTGTTTCTTTGGGCAGGCAAGTTTTGCACCCATAGCTGCCGGAATGGCATATCCCATGGTGCCCATACCACCGGAAGTAAAGAATTTTCCTTCTTTTACTTCAAAATTATCGCAACTCCAAATCTGATTTTGACCTACATCCGCCACAAAAATGGAATCTTCTTTCATCTTGCCGGATAAAGCCTTAATAAAAGCTGCAGGATCCACATACTTGGGATTTGGTTTACGCACGCGCTGAAGAGACGCCTTATAGTCTCTCAGAGTAGTTAGCCAGTTGTCATGTTCACAGGTAAACTCTTCAGCCAGGAAATCTTTTAAGATAGATTTTGCATCACCAACTATAGGAATGGCCGCCCAGGCATTTTTACCGATTTCAGCAGAGTCAACGTCCATATGTACCAGAACTTTATTGTTGGTAATCAAATCCGGCTGACTTATGGCACGATCTGCCACTCTTGCCCCCATCATAATCAGCAAATCGGATTCGTTCATAGCCTTATTGGCGTAGGCTTTTCCATTATTTCCCACCATTCCAAAATATAAGGGGTGTTCTGTTGGCATAGCGCCAATTCCCATCATGGTGGAAACCACAGGAATCTGATGTCTTTCTACAAATTCTCTTAATTCCTTCTTGGCATCCGATAAAAGCACACCACCACCTACGCAAATAATAGGGCGTTCTGCTTTTTCCAATTCACCAATGACTTTTCGAATCTGCACAATATGCCCTTTCACGGTAGGCTTATAAGTACGTAGAGACACTTCCTCCGGATATTTAAAGTGATTGATGGTCTTCTTCTGAATATCATAAGGCACGTCAATTAAAACAGGTCCTTTTCGACCTGTTGTGGCAATATGAAAGGCTTCCTTCATAATCCGAGGAATGTCCTGTACATTTTTTACTAAATAGGAATACTTAACAAAAGACTCAACAGCGCCGGTGATATCTGCTTCCTGGAATACATCGCTTCCTATCAGCTGGCTTTCTACCTGGCCTGTGATAACGATCAGCGGAATAGAATCCGCAAATGCCGTAGCTACGCCGGTGATAACATTGGTAGCTCCGGGACCGGAAGTCACTGCGCATACCCCTACTGTGCCTCTTGCTCTGGCAAGGCCACTGGCAGCATGCGCGGCATTTTGTTCCGTACGAATCAGAATCGAATGAATATCCGACTCTAAGATACTATTATAAAAAGGTGCGATTGCAACCCCCGGATAGCCGAAGACGGTATCTACGCCTTCCGCTTCAAGACATGCAACAAGTGCATCAGCTCCGTTCATATCAAGTCCTCCTCACGACTTTATGATAAGTTCTGGATTGTGTTTATGCAAGGCCGCAAAGCTGTTCTGCTACTTTTACAGCTTCTGCAGCATCTTTTGAATAACCGTCTGCGCCGATTTCATCAGCAAATTCTTGAGTGACCACAGCGCCACCCACCATGATTTTTCCTGTATATCCTTTTTCTTTGGCAGTTTTCACTACCACACGCATTTCCTGCATGGTTGTAGTCATAAGAGCCGATAAACCAATGATTTTTGCATTTTCCTCGATTGCAGTTTTGACAATCAGCTCTGTATCTACGTCTTTTCCTAAATCAATGACTGTAAAACCATAGTTTTTAAGCATCATGGCTACGAGATTCTTTCCAATATCGTGTACATCTCCTGCAACAGTGGCAATGACTACCGTAGGCATATCCTGCTTGTCACTGTCTTCCTTTAACATAGGCTCTAAATACTCAATGGCAAGCTTCATGCTTTCTGCAGAAGCAATAAGCTGTGGAAGAAAATACCTGCCCTGATCAAAAAATGCACCTACATCATTGATGGCAGGAAGTAGCACTTCATCCAGCAGTTTCTGTGGTCTCGAAGATGCAGCTAGGCAGACCTTCACATGATCCACAATGGTTTTTTTATTTCCCTTTAGGACGTCTTTATATAGTTGTTCCTCTTCTGACGTGCGAGAAAACTCGCTCGCTTTTTCTTCCATACCAGAAGAGGTTTCTATTTTTTTCCGCTTACATCAAGAATAACTCCATTTTGAGAAGCTAACAATCGATTCTTTTCTGCTTCTTCCGCTTCTTTTTTATGTTTTTCCGCTAAAGCGGAAGCAAACTCAATGTAACGAATATCACTTTCTTCTTTGGCAAGCAGTAAATCACTGGCATAGGCTGCGCAAAGCATGATTTCCTGGTTTGGATTCATAATTGCCATAGTAAGACCATCTGCAATCGCCATGGTAAGAAAAGCAGAATTCACATAAGGTCTTTCCGGTAGACCGAAAGAGATATTAGAAAGGCCACATATGGTTGCCAGTTCACTTTCTTTGCAGTGTCTGATGGTATCTAGGCACCTAATGGCAGCTTCTTTTTCTGCACCAACGGTTGCAACCAAGCCATCTACTACGATATCCTCATTGGTAAGTCCAAGTTCATAGGCGTATTCCAATATCTTTTCTATATTCCGGTTTTTCTCTTCTGCATCCTTTGGCAAGCCTTCGTCGGAAACTGGAAGGAGAATAAACATAGCTCCATATTTTTTCACCAACGGAAGGATTTTCTTAATCTTTACTTCCTCTAAAGACACAGAGTTTACCAGTGCCCTACCGGGATAAATACGAAGGGCAGCATCTAATACTTCCGGCATAGAGCTATCTAAAGATAGCGGTAAAGAAGTGACGACAGAAAGCTCCTCAACAGCTTTCACCATAAGTTCCTTCTCGTCTACACCGCTCATTCCCATATTGACATCCAGTATGGAAGCGCCTGCGGCTTCTTGCTGCTCCGCAAAATCGATTACCATATCCATGCTGCCTTCCTTCAAGGAAGCTTGTAATGCTTTCTTTCCGGTAGGATTTATACGCTCTCCAACCACCATAAAGGAATCATCTAATCCAAAGGCTAATGTTTTTCTTTCTGAAGTTAAGTACCGTTTTTCTTGATAAAAGGATACATTCTTCTTTTGTAAACTTGCGATTTTACGGATATAGGAAGGGTTGGTACCACAGCATCCGCCAATGATACTAGCGCCTGCATCTATAATATGTTTCATGCCTTCATAAAAGGCATCAGCATCCATATCGTAATAAGTCTGGCCTTCTCCATCTACTTTCGGCAAACCAGCATTCGGCTTACCAATGATAGGCTTTCTGGTCACTTCGCCCATCATCTTCAGTACTCCGGCCATTTCAACAGGTCCAGTTGAGCAATTTGCTCCAATGGCATCGGCACCTAAATGATCTAATACAACAGCAGCCGTTCTGGCATCTGTCCCATAAAGGGTCTTACCATCCATTTCAAAAGTAAGTGTAACCATCACCGGCAGATCACACACCTCTTTTGCGGCAATTAAAGCAGCTCGGCACTCCTGCAGGCTAAGCATGGTTTCTACAACCAAAAGATCCACGCCGGCCTTTGCTAAGTAGCCGATTTGCTCTTTATAGATATCTACCAGTTCTTCGAATTTCAAATCACCCATGGGCTCCAATTGTCTTCCGGTCATAGTTACATCACCGGCAATCAAAGCCTTATCCCCTACAGCCTCCTTGGAGAGCTGCACCAGCTTTGTCATCATTTCTTCCATACGATCATATAGATTGTATTCTGAAAGTTTGATTCGATTTCCTGTAAAGGTAGGAGCATATATAATATTTGACCCCGCTTCCACATAAGCTTTTTGCAAAGAAATAAGGGTCTCCGGATGTTCTAAAACCCATGCTTCCGTACATACACCCCTTGGCATACCGGCTTTCATGAGATTAGAGCCCGTGGCCCCATCTAATACAACTGTATGTTCTTCAACAAATTTACGAAACTCCTCTTTCGTCATTCCTGTTTCCTCGCCCTCTGTCACGTTTCATCTATCATATCACGACAAAAACTAGGTTGTAAAACCCCTTTTTCTCATGTAAGATAAGGAAAGAACAATATAGGGAGACGGAATGATGAAAAGAATGACCAAATGCCTTCTTTTAGGCTTATTTTTATGTGTACTTGCCGGATGTGGTAAGAAAAATGACGAATTAACTACGTACAAAACAAATATGGAGACTTTTTGTGCCAATGTGGCAGCCATAGGCCAGCGTATTGATGCGATTGATACAACCAGCGAATCTTCTACTACCGAATTTTTAGGACTTATGGACCAGCTTAGTGAACAGTTCTCTAAAATGGCTGCTTTACCGGTGCCGGACAGATTCAGTGCTGCTTCCGATTTAGCCATTGAAGCCAGTGAAAATATGAGCAATGCTGTCACATACTATCATCAGGCTTATGAAGGAGAAACTTTCTCCCAAAACTATGCAGAAGCTGCCAACGAGTATTATTCCCGTGCCAATGAGCGTTTACAGTATGTTTTGCAAATCCTCCATGGCGAAGATGTTACTCAAATGGATTTATCCTTTGATGACGAAATCATTGATCCTGCTGCGGCATTAGAAGAAGATGGCTTCTACGAAGAAGAGACTTCCACTGAAACCATTTCCGAATAAAGCATATCGTGAAAATAAGAACCTCTTTCCTATCTGGAAAGAGGTTCTTTTTAGATTCCGGTAGCTACATCAATAATAAACAAAAATCCCATAAACAATGCTACGATTACGATAAGCCCAACCAAAAGTTTCAGTAACGTAGGAAGAATATTTCTATGCTCTCTACTTCCGGCAAAAATCCCATTTAGAAAGCCCATAACGCTAAAAATAAGCCCCCACACAGGGATGGTAAAAATAACCAGCATTCCTACCACGCTCATGACAAAAAACACACCGGTAAAGTTTGTCCTATTTAGTAGGATGCCAAGAAATAAGGAAAGACTAAGTATCAGAACGCCAATCCCGGAAAAAAGAAAAATACTATTGATCCATTCATTTGCTTTCACGAGATATCCGGTTTTCACATCTTTTCGATAAATGCGGCACTGGCCACCTCCAAGTTCCGTTAAATACTCTTGGAATACGGCCCCATACTTTTCATAGAGTCCTTCATGACCTGTGGATATATAAAAGCTAGAATACTTATCCTTTTTGCAAAGCTTAGTCACATGATCCAGCAAATGCCACATCAAGTGTTTACCGCGATACTCCGGATAGGTGTAAACAAACCCCATCCAAGGCGTTAACTCCGTATTGGGAATGTTATCCTTATGGGCATAGGTACAATAACTTGCCACCAAATCCTTCTTTGTATCGATAAGCAGAAGGAACTTAGAGCCTTCTCCCGTAAAATCAAAAAAGGTTCCTTCCTTAAGCATCTTCGTCATTAACGCACCGGCATCCCAGTCGCTATGACTGATGCGTTCTAAATACTTTTGCTGTTTTTCCGCATTACATGCAAAATAGTCTATTACTTTCCATTTCTGAAACATACACTCCCCATCCTGTCCTTCTATATTATTTGCCTATAATCGCTGAAAGATTATCCTGAATCGCTTTCGCCACATCAGGTTTATTCATGGAATACACATGTACCGTAGAAATTCCATTGGCATATAAATCGATGATCTGATCTGTTGCATATGCGATTCCTGCCTGTTTCATGGCTTCCGGATCAGAGCCGAAATGATCCACCAGACTTTTAAAACGCTGAGGCATAAAAGAGCCGGAAAGCTTAATGGCACGTTCTACCTGATTGGCATTGGTAATAGGCATAATTCCTGGTACCACAGGGCAAGTAACCCCAGCCTCTCTTAGCTTATACATGAAGTTAAAAAACAAGTTGTTATCAAACACCATCTGGGTAGTTAAAAAGTCTGCCCCGGCTTCCACCTTTTCTTTCAAATGCTGTATGTCTTCTTTTTGATTGGAACTTTCCGGGTGCAATTCCGGATAGCAAGCTGCACCGATGCAGAAATCCCCATTGCTTTCTTTTAATTCCCTAATCAACTGAATGGCATATTGATAATCCCATTTGCTGCGATCTGTCTGCTCCAATTCCGGAGTTAAGTCACCGCGAAGGGCCATAACATTCTGGATTCCGGCTTGTTTCATAGCTTCTATCTGGGCCTTTACGGTATCTTTGCTAGAGGATACACAGGTCAAATGAGCCAAAGTCGGTACTCCAAACTTTTGCTGGATATTCTGTGCAATGTCGATGGTAAATCTACTGGTGCCGCCACCGGCACCATAGGTAACACTCATAAAAGAAGGATGGAAGCTTGCAATCTCCTCTGTAGCAACTTTTACATTTTCAAAACTTGTCTCTTTTTTGGGTGGAAACACTTCAAAAGAAAGCTCTGTCTTCCCATCCTTGATAATATCAATGATTTTCATTTTTATCCCTCATATATTTCTTTTAGCGCTGCATCTAATCCCTGCAAATCAGACTCCAAAGTAGACCAGCTGGTAGCAAGTCTGATTACCGTATGACTTTCGTCATATTTCTCCCAAAAGCCAACAGCGACTTTTTCTTGTAATTTTTTCAGTTTTTGATTTTCTAAGACGATGAACTGCTGATTTGTAGGAGAATCCAGGAAAAACTGACAGGAATACTTTTTCAAAATATCCTTCAGTTTCTCTGCCATATCGATGGCATGCTTACTTATCTCAAAATACAAATCATCAGTAAACAAGGTATCAAACTGAAGCCCTAACAGTCTGCCTTTGGCTAATAAGGCTCCACGCTTTTTGTAGGAATTCAGGAAATGTTTCGGACAATTATCATGGGTAAAGACAATGGCTTCTCCACATAAAGCCCCGACTTTGGTACCACCGATGTAGAACACATCACAAAGCTTCACCAAATCCTGTAAGGTCACATCCGTCTGTCTGCTCATGAGACCATAGCCAAGTCTGGCTCCATCTACGAAAAGTGGAATCTCATACGATTTGCAGATAGCAGATAAATCAGTAAGTTCCTGCTTCGTATATAAGGTGCCGTATTCTGTGGGGTGTGAAATATAAACCATCCCCGGGAACACCATGTGTTCATGGTTATCATCTGCGTAGAAATCCGCCAATAACGCTTTCAAATTAGAAGCATTGATTTTACCGTTCTGCTGCGGTAAAGGTAGGACTTTGTTGCCGGTGTACTCTACGGCACCAGCTTCGTGGGCATTGATATGTCCTGTGGCAGCAGCAACTACGCCTTCATAGTCCTTAAGCATCGTGGCAATCACAATCATGTTGGTTTGTGTACCACCGGTAAGAAACTCTACCGTTACGTCAGCGCCACAAGCTTTCTGAATCTTTTCTTTGGCGCTCTTGGTATACACGTCCTCTCCATACCCGGCCATAGGCTCCATATTGGTTTCCATGAGTCTTTGTAAAATTTTGGGATGAGCTCCACAGATGTAATCACTTTGAAACGAAATCATAACTATTCTCCTCGTTTTAGATTTGTTCCCTCATAAATCGAGGCAACTTGCACTGCAAATTGCCTCGTACTATACTACAATATCATATTTTCAGAATTAACTCACCTTCTGGGCGGTATATAATCGATAATAATATCCTTTTTTCGCCATGAGTTCTTCATGACTACCGCATTCCATGATTCCTCCATTATCGATATACATGATTTTATCGCAATTTCGAATGGTGGATAAGCGATGGGCAATAATAAAGCTGGTTCTGCCCTTTAACATGGCATTTAAGCCCATTTGCAGCGCATGTTCCGTCTGCACATCAATACTGGATGTAGCCTCATCTAACACTAAAATAGACGGATTAGACAAAAGCGTTCTTGCAAAGGAAATCAGCTGCTTTTGACCCTCACTTAGGGAGGAACCACGCTCTTTTACCTCTGTAAGGTATCCATCCTTCATGGAGCTTATAAACTCATCTGCACATACAGTCTTACTAGCTTCGATAATCTCTTCCTTTGTAGCGTCTAATTTACCATATCGGATATTATCCTCTATGGTACCGGAGAAAATAAAGCTATCCTGCATCATAATGCCCATTTGGCTTCGAAGAGAATGCAGTGTCACTTTGGAAATATCCTGATCATCGATAAGGACCTCTCCGGCATTCACATTATAGAATCTGGAAATCAAATTCACGATGGTACTCTTTCCGGCACCTGTAGGACCAACTAAAGCTACACTTTCACCGGGTTCAACAGTAAAGGATAAATCCGTCAGAATATCTTTTGTTTCATCATAGGCAAAATCCACATGCTTGAATTCCACTTTGCCTTTAATCGGTGGCATGGTAACGGCATCTTCTGCATCTTTTACTTCTACCGGCTCATCAATGGTTTCAAAAATACGCTCCAAATAAGCAATATTATTGATAAAGTTATTAAAGATATTACCCAGGTTCATAATGGGCTGCCAAAAGAAGGAAGCGTAACTGGAAATAGCCACAATGGTACCTAAGGATTTATTTCCCTGTCCGAAAACCACTAAACCAAAAAGGAAAATCGCTGCACGAACCAAAACGGAAATCGTATCAATACCAGGCCAAACCAGGTTAGAATACATAACTGCCGTATGCCAGGTTTTCCTGCAATCATCGGATAAGTCTTTAAATACTTCCGCATTTTCATCTTCTCTGGAAAAAATCTGGGTAATTCTGGCACCTACGATATTCTCCTGCAGATATGCATTTAAATTGGAATTCTTATTGGATACTGCCTGCCATGCCTTGCGCTGTTTATTCTTGATGTAATTCATGAAAATAGCCAGGAAAGGAACGCCGCACATTACCACAAGGGCAAGTTGCACGTCAACCGCAAACATAAATCCAATGATAAATAACAAGTTAAAGCCTTCCAGTACGATATTAATTAAACCATTGGACAACATATCTGATACAGAGTTTACATAGTTTACAACACGAATCAGAATCTTACCATGTGGTCTATCGTCATAATATTGGAAAGGAAGTTCCTGTAAATGTTCAAAAATATCTTTACGAATATCAAAAATGATATTTTGGCTCACATCAACCATAATACGGCTTCTAATGGTGGCAAATAAGGTACTGATTGCATAAACAAGTACAAGAAGTGCAACCAATTGAAACAGCATTGTGGTATCCGCAGCAGGTATTGCCACATCCAAAGCCTTTTGAATGATCATCGGCGCAAGATACCCAAAGGCACCGCCGATTCCACTTAGCGTCATGGCAAACAACATGCGCTTTACGTACTTCTTAATATAACCGGAGGCTCTAAGCAGGTGTTTTATGTCAAAAGGCTCTTCCAGTTTTTCGTCTACTTTATATGTATTTCTTGCCATTACATGTCTCCTGTTTGTAATTTCAACAGCTCACTATAGTAACCGCCTTTTTCTTTCAACTCATCATGAGAGCCTTCTTCCACAATATGGCCATCTTTCAGGATGATAATCTTATCCGCGGTTCTGGTGGTGCTGGTTCGCTGTGCAATAATAATCTTGGTACACGGAAAATCCAAATGATTCAAAGAATCCTGAATTTTCTTTTCTGTTTCCATATCTACAGCGGAGGTAGTATCATCCAGAATTAAGATGGAAGGACGTACTGCCAATGCTCTTGCAAGAGAAATACGTTGCTTTTGACCACCGGAAAGACCTACGCCTCGTTCACCTACGATAGTGTCATATCCCTCCGGCATCTTTGCAATAAATTCAGATGCTTCGGAATATCTGGCAAATTTAACCACTTCTTCCAGCTTAATATGGCTATCTCCATAGGCGATATTTCCCTCAATGGAATCCGAGTATAAAAGCACATCCTGGGTTGCCATACCAATCTGCTTTCTTAGGCTTTCTAATGTGTAGTCTTCCACATTTCTGCCATCGATAAGAATTTCTCCTTCTGTAGCTTCATAGAATCTGGGGATTAAGTGAATCAGGGTGGATTTACCGCATCCTGTTTCTCCCATAATGGCTACTGTCTGACCGGGTTCTACCGTAAAGCTGATATTATGAAGCACCGGCAAGTTTCCATCTGCATATTGGAAAGAGACATTTTTAAACTCAATCTTACCCTGAAATCTGTCATTCTGTGTGTAAGCATCTTCATGGTTACGAATCTCAGGCTCGGAATAATAGATTTCCATTACTTTTCTGGAAGCTGCGGAAAAGCGCTGGAACTCATTCATGATATTTCCCATCATACGCATGGGGTTCGCAATAGCCCAAATCAGTCCGGAAATGGCAACATATTCACCCATGGATAAGGACCCTTTGATTAAGAAAAGGCCACCTGCAAGAAGCATCACCACCGGCATTAAATTGGCAAAGCTTTCAACGTATGGATAATAGTGAATCCAAACCTTTGCCGTAGCTTTGTTGGTATCGCGGTACTCTTCATTGCAAGCCTGGAACTTCTGCATTTCATAATCTTCTCTGGCAAAGGCCTTTACCACACGATTACCTGCGATATTCTCCTGTGCAACAGTGTTCATACCTGCCAGTTTTTCACGGAGCAGTGCATGCATCGGTGCCACTTTATCTCGAAACAGTCGAATAATCAAAAAAACAAATGGAGAAATCACCAAAATACATAAGGCCATTTTCCAATCCACTACAACAAAATAAATGGCTGCAGCAAAAAACAGCGAAAACGACTCAATTACCACACGAATAACCCAGGACAACATATGACGTACAGCATCCAGGTCACCGGTCACTCTGGTCATCAGATCACCGGTGCGATAGGTGGAATAAAAAGTCATATCCTGTCTTTCGATTTTTTGAAACAGGAAATTACGAATTCGATATAACGCTAATTGGGATACATTCTCATAAGCCATACAATCAAAATACATCACCACAACGCGGAGAAGTGTCATGAGAATCATGGTAATAATGAGTCGATAGAATAAATCTCTTTGGTTGATCAGATTCTCCCTTGCCGTAGGCCCTGTCAAAAAGAGATCTACAATACGCCCTGAAAAATAAGGAACTGTAAGCTGTAGCGCATTATACAAAATGGTGCCAAGCATCGCGAAAACATAGATGACATGACCGCCTTTCGTATTTTCCCACAGCCAAGCTAGTTTTGATTTTGGGAATTTTTGGTTGTCCATTTCTATCTCCATTCTTTGCGTTCTCTGAATTCTAACTATAGCAATTTAAGGATGTATATACTATAATATTGCTATTAAAAAATAGAACAAATCTATCTAAGCCGGAGCAAGTATGAACGAATTATTCGAATATAGTGATGTCCTAAAATCCCCTATTGAAGCTTTTTATTGTAACGATACCGTGACCTGGATGCCGGTTCGAAACCACTGGCACTATTTCGTAGAAATCTTATATTGTACAAACGGCGCCATCACGGCCACTTGTAACGAAAACACATACGTCCTAAGAAAAGGGGATTTTCTTTTGATTCCTCCTCAGGCCATGCATTCCATTTCTGCCCATGGAAATGACAAATTCTGCTATGCATGTATTAAATTCAACCTAAACAGAATCCAACTCGTGGAGGAATATCTGCCTAATCTTACGCTACTCTTTCACAAAGTTGCCGCTAGCCACAACGACATGTTATGCATTAATGACGAAAAGATTCCTAACTTCAATTTGGCTCCTACGGTAGATCATATCGTAGAAGAAATCCAGCAAAAGAACTATGGATATAATACTTACGTGTATTCGATTCTTTCCTCCTTTTTGCTTCAGGTTATTCGTTATTGGTATCATAGTGGAATATCCGTGGAGAAAGAACCCGTTACGGATGCCAGTACCATTTCCATCGATAACATCATTCAGTATATTGATCGACACTCCCACGAACTGATCAATATTGAAGAATTAGCCAGTATGTGTAATATGAGTTATTCCTACTTTGCCAAAGTCTTTCATCATCAATACGGGCAAAGTTGTAAGCAATACATTGAATTTATTCGCCTCAGTAAAGCAGAAAACCTGCTTCTTTTCACAGATAGGGATTTAACCGCTATCGCTTCAGAAACAGGTTTTGCTGATTGTAGTCATTTAATTCGATGTTTTAAAAGGCGCTACCATATTACTCCGAAGCAATATCGATTGCTTCATGCGTCTATATAGCTTAAAAACCTAAAGAATCATTTACTAAAATAACATGAATTCTGCCTTCATGTCTGGAAAATCTGGTAATTAAGAACTGGCAGCAAATGGTATCAGGAGATTTACAATTCATACAAGCTCCTGTTTTTGCGCAAGGGGTATTCAGGCCAAAGCGCTGTGCATTGGTTGGTGCAGCAATGTTTCTTGCTCGCTTCATAGCCGCATCCACATCGGGACAGACTTTATTCATGCCCACGATAAAAAGAACATGTTTAGGTCCCTGTGCAATGCAAGACACGCGATTACTATTTCCATCAATGTTTACAATGACGCCATCTTCTGTCATAGCATTGGCACTGGCAAGGAAATAATCTGCATCATAGGCTTCCAACATAGCTGCTCTTTTATCTTCTGCCTGATCACGGTCCAAAAAGTTATAGTTTCCGGATTTCATCTTTTCTACCAACCCGATTTCGTGAGCACTCATGGCGCCACCCATGGTTACTGAACTGCCTTCCGGTATAATATCCAATGCAATTTTAAGTGCTTCTTCTTTTGTGGCAGCATAATAGCCTGTCATATTTCTGGACTCTAGTCCTTTGATTACCTTCTGTGCCAACAGTTCATTTCGTTTGGTGATCATTTCATTCATGTCTTCGTCCTTTCCATTCTGCATATGCAGAAATCATGGTTGTGCTGCCAAGCAGCAACATAGGTGACCTAGTACTTACTTGTAGTTGAAATAGGGAATCTAAATCCCCCTCATAAGAAACAGGAATCATCGCTTCTCGGACACAGTCCAGTTTTACTACTTCCAGAGCTTGTTTTTCCGAGAAATGATAATGCGGGTTATCGGTTTTCGACAAAATAATTGCATTGGCAATGGGACATATTGCCCTGCAAACGCCTACATAGTCCTTATCCGCAGGTACAACAACCACAACGAGAAACTTTTTCTCACTATATTCCCTAGCAAGATACTTTGCGCTGGCCCCATTGATACAAGCATCCATAAGCACAAGGGGCTGTTCCCTTAAGCATTGTAGTCTTCCCGGAATCGTTAATTTGGAAAGCCGATTCTGAAAAGATTGCTCTTCCAAAAGCGAAATGAGCTTTTCTTCCCCCAAGAAATAACCGGTAACCCCTATGGCTAATGCAAAATTATCCGCTTGCCATCTGCCGGGCATAGGCACCTTTACCATTCCGGTTTCCTTACCATCAGCAAATGCAACACGAATGGTGTATTTGCCGGTTTCCTCTTCTTTTTCACAATAGGTGATTCGAAAGTCTTTGTCAATTTCATAAAGAGGTACCTTTTCATAATGCGCTTTTTCCCTTAAAATGGCCATGACTTCAGGGATCTGTTTCGCAGCAAATACAGCTTTCATACCGGATTGTATGATTTCCGCTTTATTCTTTGCAATTTCCTCAATGGTTCTTCCCAACTCCCTTTGATGCTCCAGGAAAATTGGCTGAATCACCCCGATTTCTCTAGGCACGGCATTTACATCATCATAGGCTACCCCTTTTCCGTACTCCAGTACATTTACAGTCGTCTGTTCCATAGCAAAGTAGCGCAGCGCCATGGTGCAAAGAATACCGATTGGGGATATACCCACATTCTCAGGCAAAGTCTGATCTAGCTTTAAATAATACTCTGTTGTTTCTTCCAAGAGCATATCATAGGTTTCTTCCTCTATCATGCGATGATTCACCCGTATTCGTTCTCGCATTTGAAGAATATGTGGACTGGTAAATAACCCCGTCTTTTCAAATTGTTCCAGTATAAAGGCAATATAATGGGACACGGATCCCTTGCCTTTGCTACCGGTAACCAGTATATTCCGATGATGTGCAGCAGCCTTTTGAATCATGGGAGCTGTTAGTTCCGGATGCCTTTTCTCCTTGTCAGGTGCATTGTAATCCTGATGTGCCTCTGCTTTTAAGTAGGATCTATATAATCTGTCTTCTAGTTCTTTCACGCTAATCCTTCTTTAGTACCACAAAGCTCTGTGGTCTAGCTGAAATTTTCTTTTTCTCTTTGGTTAGTACTTCTACCAATCCATCACCGATTTTGTAAATCAATTTTGCAGTAGCATAAGCTTCATCAGGCAAGCTGATTTCCAAACTTGTATTGCTTGGATTTACAATACACAGGTAGTTTCCTCTTTCATATACAAGTGCCTGCTCTTTCCCCTTTAAGGTATGCATCACCATAGGTGCATCCGCTTGAAAAGCCTTTTCTTTATGACGAAGCACAAGCAAGTCTTTTACAATATGATAAAGACTATCCTGATCTGCTTTAGCTGATTCAACAGTAGGTGCATCCACAGAAGGATCTACCGGAAGATATAAGGCATTCATAGGCGCATTAGAAAAGCCTAAGTTCTTACCTTTGTTCCACTGCATAGGGGTTCTGGTTCCGGTGCGCTGGTAGCCGCCTTCTTTAGACTTTACTTCCAAAAAACGCATGCCGATTTCGTCTCCATAATAGATGAATGGAACTCCCGGCATCGTAAGTAAGAAACCAAAAAACAAACTAATCTCTCTATCACTCAAGGTACGTTTTGCTCTCGGGGTATCATGATTACAAGAGAACATACTGATATAGCTTTTTCCCTTTGTTTTTTGGTACCATTCTGTATATTCGGAAAGGAATCTGGTTGTATCATGGGTACTGTCCGCTTTAAAATAGCTATCATCTTCAGGATGCTCTAAATAATCACGAAGTAAGGACTGATAGCCATTATTTCCATGATCCAAATAGAAATCCATATGGAAACCCGCATTCATGGACAACGGCGCATTACACCATTCCGATACAAAGGCTGCATCCGGATACTTCTTTTGTATCACGGAAAACATATCTTTCCAAACCTGTCTCGTTCCTTCTTTTTCAGGCCCATCTTCTTTTACCAGACTATCTGCCATATCCACGCGGAAACCATCGCATCCATGGGAAAGCCAGAAATCCATCACATCCATCATGGCTTCTTTGGTCTTTTGCGGTCCTTCTTCATTCATACCTTGCTGCCATGGTTCACTTGGACGGTAAAATCCATAATTCAGTGCCGGCTGACACTTAAAGAAATTCAGCATATAAGCACCGGGTCTTTCAGATTCTCCACTGATATAAGGATGACCACCAATTCCTTCAAAAGCATGTCTGGTCCAAATATATCTACTACTATAGGTATTCCAATAGTCTTTTGCACTTTCTACAAACCATGGGTGTTCTTCCGATGTGTGACCGGGTACAAGGTCCAAAATAATGTGCATTTTGCGTTTATGAACTTCCTCAAACAATCTGTACAAATCTTCGTTTGTTCCATATCTGCTAGCCACCTTTTTATAATCCCGTACATCGTATCCGGCATCTTTAAAAGGCGAATCAAAGCAAGGATTCAACCAAATGGCATTTGCACCCAAGTCTTTTATATAATCAAGTTTTTCTATAATACCTTTGATATCCCCGATTCCATCTCCATTGGAATCATAAAATGTCTGCGGATATATTTCATAAAAAACCGCATCTTTTAACCATGCTACTTTACTCATATCTACTCCTCTTTATCTATTTAAAAATCAGAAATTACAGCAATGCCATAAGGCGGAAGTGTAATCGTGGAATCCTCGAACAGAATCTCTTGTTCATCTACTTGTAAAACGCCGCTTATGTAGGCTTTCTCAGGTGTATCCATCACATCGGATAAAGATGTGCTAAGGGGTTCGTTGCCGGAATTGATGACAATCATCACCTGCTCCTTGTCGGTTTTCTTGATCAAAACGCAAAGCTTACCACCCGATATTTTTTCTACATAGGTGCAGGAGCCGGAACGGATTGCCGGATGCGTTTGACGGAGGGTTATGGCCTGTCTCACGTATTCGTAGATGGAATAAGGATCCTTTTTCTGCTCCTCTAAACTGTCAAATTTCATTTCGAACTGATCCATGTTTGGCGGTGGTGTACACATACCCGTCTGCGTTTCCTTAGACCAGTACATAGGTGCACGTTTATTTTCATCTTTGCCGGAGCCCTTCATTCCCAGTTCTTCTCCATAATATAAAAATGCTCTGCCGCTCATAAGAAGATTAAGGCCCTGGGCGAATTTCACCTTCCTGCCATCATCTTTCGTATAATAACCTGCGCTTCGATTCATATCATGGTTGGTATAAAAAGGTGCATCTACCGCATAAGGATAACCGTTCTCTTGAATGGATTCTCCTATTTTTTCGCAGGCATATCCGTACTTGGAGATTTTACCGCTTCCTCTTGTGACATCAGCTATGATACCGGAACCATCCGCAAAGTCGAAATCAAAGAAAGAATCTACACCACTGGCATAGTATTTACTATAGGTACTGCTATTGGCCCAGCATTCCCCTACTAAGTAAGCATCTGGATTGCAGGATTTAGCTACACTTCGTACAAAAGACAAAAACTCAATATTTTTCGTATTATCTCCCGTGTAATAGCTGGTAACGGCATCAAGACGAAAACCATCCGCTCCATGTTCCGTCCAAAAGGCTATCACGGATTGTATTTCTTCTCTTACCTTTTCATTATCCAAGTTCAAATCAGGCATACCGGACCAGAATCTGGCTTCATAATAATACGGGGTACCTGCAAGGGGTTCATAACCGTCCTGCTTATCTGTGGTGAAATGATAATAGTCTACTTCCGGACATGCTGCCACATCGATATCTTCAGGCTTTGTATTCTGCAAGTACTCCTTAGCCTTCACAAACCAAGGATGTGCATCGGAGGTATGATTTAACACAGTATCCAAAATCACAGATATATTTCTCTTATGCGCTTCGGAAACAAAAGCATCAAAGTCCTCCATGGTGCCATATTCTGGATCAATATCCATATAATCTGTTACGTCATACTTGTGATAACTAGGTGATGGACAAATAGGCATCAGCCAAATACTATCACAGCCCAAATCCTCTCTAGTCTTTGGATTCCCATCATTGATATAATCTAATTTTTCTGTCAGACCCTTTATATCACCAATGCCATCCTCATTCGAATCCCAAAAAGAGCGAACAAACACTTCATAGCATGTACTTGAAGCATCGTCGCTCTTTGAACTATCGAATTTCGTATTGATGGCTTGCATTTGTGAATCCGGAGTCTGGTTTAATCCATTCCCACAACCGCTAACGATAAGAAAGGTAGACAGTAAGGTCATGGCAACACAAGATTTCTTCATACACACCACCTATCATACTAATTATGATCTACTTCTTCATCAAAATCATCGTGATCATCATCACCCAAGCAAGGATCTGCCATCATTTCACGATTTACTACACGTTTTTTATCACGTTGCTCTTCTATTTTTGCAGAAAGCATTTCTTTAACAGACTTTGCCTTCTTCACGCTCTTAATCTCTAAGTTATGAGCGCTATGATCGGATGTGGTAAGGAAAATACTTCCAAGGCCAAAAATACGCTGACCTAAGGTTGCTTTATACTGCACATCCAGTACACGATACAAGCGAATTTCCTCTTCATTAATGGTAAAGAAGCCGGTTTTTACAAATAATCTATCTTCTGATAAATCATAAACCGTAAAGCTCCAAGGTAATCCTAAAAAGGTTCTCTTTCGATCATGCCAAATAATATTTCTTTCTAACTTTTCCATCTCTGTCCCCTACCTTTTTATAAATCTGATATCATTTCCAAGTAAGTCTCTCGCCATCGGAAACGTATCCAACTAAATATAAATATAACATAAATACTACTGTTAGGATACAAAAAAAGCGCAATCCATAATTGGATTGCGCCTTTTAGTCAGAAATGAATCAATTAGAATTTACCAGCTGTAGCTGCTTCTTCTACGGATACTGCTACTGCAACAGTAGCACCAACCATTGGGTTGTTACCCATACCGATTAAGCCCATCATTTCTACGTGAGCAGGTACAGAAGAGGAACCAGCGAACTGAGCGTCAGAGTGCATACGACCTAAGGTATCTGTGAAACCATAGGAAGCAGGACCTGCAGCCATGTTATCTGGGTGAAGGGTACGACCTGTACCACCACCGGAAGCTACGGAGAAGTATTTCTTACCAGCTTCTACTCTTTCTTTCTTGTAAGTACCTGCAACTGGGTGCTGGAATCTGGTAGGATTTGTAGAGTTACCTGTAATGGAAACTTCTACATTTTCTTTCCACATAATTGCAACACCTTCTGGAACAGAGTTTGCACCATAGCAGTTAACTTTAGAACGAAGTCCTGTAGAGTAAGCAACTCTTTCAACTTCTTTTACAGTATTTGTATATGGATCATATTCTGTCTCTACGAAAGTAAATCCGTTAATACGAGAAATGATTTTAGCAGCATCTTTACCAAGACCGTTCAGAATAACACGAAGTGGTTTCTGACGAACTTTGTTTGCTTTCTCTGCGATACCAATAGCACCTTCAGCAGCTGCGAAGGATTCGTGACCTGCTAAGAAACAGAAGCAGTCAGTATCTTCTTCCAGAAGCATCTTGCCCAGGTTACCATGGCCCAGACCAACTTTACGAGTATCTGCTACGGAACCAGGAATACAGAAAGCCTGAAGACCTTCACCGATTGCTGCAGCAGCTTCAGAAGCTTTACGGCAACCTTTTTTGATTGCGATAGCTGCACCTACAGTGTAAGCCCAGCATGCATTTTCAAAGCAGATTGGCTGAATGCTCTTTACCAGATTGTATACGTCAAGTCCGGCATCTTTTGTAATTTTCTCGGCTTCTTCGATAGAAGAAATGCCATAAGTATTTAATACAGAATTGATTTTGTCAATTCGTCTTTCGTATGATTCAAATAAAGCCATGTCTTCTCCTCCTATCTCAATCACTCTTTACGAGGGTCAATGAATCTAACTGCGTCATCTACACGGCCATACTGACCTTTGGATTTCTCATAAGCAGTTGTAGGATCATCGCCTTTTTTGATGAAGTCTGTCATCTTACCGAAGTTTACAAACTTGTAACCGATGATCTGATCATCTTTGTCAAGAGCAAGCTCAGTAACATAACCTTCAGCCATTTCAAGATAACGAGGACCTTTTTTCAGAGTACCATACATAGTACCAACCTGGCTTCTAAGTCCTTTACCTAAATCTTCCAGACCAGCGCCTACTGGCAGACCTTCTTCAGAGAAAGCACTCTGAGTACGTCCGTAAACGATCTGTAAGAATAATTCTCTCATTGCAGTATTGATAGCATCGCAAACAAGGTCAGTATTCAATGCTTCCATAACAGTAAGACCTGGTAAAATCTCAGCTGCCATAGCTGCAGAGTGAGTCATACCGGAGCATCCGATAGTCTCAACCAATGCTTCCTGGATGATACCTTCTTTAACATTAAGGGAAAGCTTACAAGCACCCTGCTGTGGAGCACACCAGCCTACACCGTGTGTAAAACCGGAAATATCTTCCACTTTTTTAGCCTGAATCCATTTTGCTTCTTCAGGAATTGGTGCACAGCCATGATGAACACCCTGCGCAACAGTACACATTTCTTCAACTTCTTTTGAATAAATCATGTGAAAACTCCTTCCATTATTTCATTCTATTTTGATAATGGGGCATAAATGTCCCATTAACTGCGCTATTTTTATTTTCTCACATTATAAAAGAAAAATCTAGAAAAAAATGTCCTACTTAGTTACTTTTTTCACAATATTTCCATCTTTTTTCCAGATGGAATTTGCAGGCACGACGCCGCGAACACAGCTCGTTGGGTAAATATTGGATTTCGGACATACGACTGTACCTGGATTTAATACGGAATTGCAGCCTACTTCCACATGGTCTCCCAGCATGGCGCCGAACTTTTTACGCCCTGTTTCCATCTGTCCTTCCTCGCCTTTTACCACCACAAGAGTCTTATCACTTTTCACATTGGATGTGATAGATCCGGCTCCCATATGAGAATAAACACCTAGAATACTGTCACCTACGTAGTTATAATGAGGCACTTGTACGTGTCCTAATAAAATCACATTTTTCAGTTCCGTGGAGTTACCAACGACGCAATGATCTCCAACCAAAGCATTACCTCTGATAAAAGCGCAGTGTCTTACTTCTGTTTCTTCACCAATGATACATGGCGCTCCTAAAAAAGCAGTAGGCGCTACAGTAGCACTTTTTGCCACCCATACATGTTCAGACACTTCCTCATAACGATCTTTTGGAAGTCTGGTTCCTAATTCTAAAATGAAATCCTTAATACCATCCAGTGCTTCCCAGGGATATGTGAATTTCTGCAAGTACTCTTCTGCCATAGTTCCTTCTAAATGATATAAGTTCTGAATTTTACAAGATTCCATAGGGATACCTTCTTTCTATTCCTTATTTTGCTTTTTCCTTTTTATAAAAAGGTGCAAATTCATTAAACAAACGATATAGTCCATTTTGATTACGAACTGTTTTGATAGCTTCCGTCCTTCTTCTAACGAAATCATCCAGTTTTATCATGTACTCATCTTTAGAGATTTCTCCCTCAGCCACCATAGTAAGCCCCTTTTCCCAGCTGGCCGTCAGTTTTGGTTCTAAAAGCGGCTTAATGGACGCATTCACCACTTCGTAGATGATTTCACCTAGGAATGTAGGCGTGATTATCTGGGTTTTCTTATTTAACGCTAGATATTCATTATTCACCAGCTTTTTTAGAATTTCCGCTCTGGTTGCAGAGGTGCCGATTCCGGAGCCTTTTATCTGACTTCTTAATTCTTCATCTTCAATCAGCTGTCCGGCATTTTCCATGGCAAGAATCATACTACCGGAATTGTATCTCTTAGGTGGAGAAGTCTCTCCATCCTTGATGGTAAATTTAGGATCTCCTAGAATTAAGGTATCTCCCTTCTTCAAGCCGGCAAGCATGGTCAGGAGTGCATCGTCGCAACTTTCTTCCTCACCGGCTGTTTCTTCAGTTTCCTCTTTGCCGGTTTCAGCTTTCTTTTTAAAGGTATAATCAAGCGCTGCAAGGTATCCTTCTTCTTTTAGGACTTTGAAATTACTGGTGAATTCTTCTTGTTCCAGCACACCTACCAAAGATACCTTTTGATATACCGCAGCTGGCAAAAAAATGCTTAAAAATCTACGGACGATTAATTCATATACCTGTGCTGCAGGAGCTTTTAAGCCATTTAGGTTACCCAGCCCCTGTCCCGTAGGAATAATGGCATAGTGATCTGTAATCATCTTATCATTGGTATATTTGGTTTTAGCGATGCTCTTGTAGGCATCACCCGCCAGAATAGCCTTCGCCAACTCCCCACAAACCGGATATCCCGTCAATCCCTGAATGTTCTTACCAATTTCCTTTGCCACTGCAGTAGATAATACTCTAGCATCAGTACGTGGATAAGTACAAAGCTTCTTTTCGTAGAGTTCCTGAATCACTGCTAGCGTTTGATCCGGGCTGATTTTAAAGAACTTGGAACAATCATTTTGCAGTTCTGCTAAGTTGTACAGCAACGGTGCATTCTTCGTTTCCTTTTTCCGTTCTATTTCTTTCACGGTAAAAGGTTCCTGAGAATTAGTCAAAGAAGCAACAAAGTTTTCTGCTTCTTCCTTCTCTAAAAAACCATTTTCTTTGTACAGTTTAGGAGATAAATAATAACGGGATTTCTCCTGCACGCGCCACTCACCATCAAAGGATTCATTTCCCATTTGGATACTTGCAAGCACACGATAAAAAGGTGTCTTTACAAAAGACCTGATTTCTCTTTCCCTATTTACAACCATTCCCAAAACGCAGGTCATAACACGGCCTACAGACACCACACATTTTTCTGTATTTAAATAGCTTTTCACAGAATAACTGTACTTTAAGGTAAGGGCCCTGGAAAAATTAATTCCCATCAGATAGTCTTCTTTTGCCCGAAGGAAAGCTGCATCACTAAGATTGTCGTATTCACTCTCATCTTTTGCTTCCTTGATACCGCGCAAAATCTCTTCTTCTGTCTGGGAATCAATCCATACACGTTTCCGTTGTTTGCCTTGCACGCCGGCTTGCATTTCTACAAGACGGTAGATGTATTCACCTTCTCGTCCGGAGTCGGTGCACACATAAATACATCCCACATCCTCTCTGTTTAACAAAGAAGACACAATTTGAAACTGTTTTTTTACACCGGGAATCACATCATATTTGTATTCCTCCGGTATAAATGGGATTGTATCCAAGGACCATTTCTTATATTTTTCATCATACGCATCCGGGTAGCACATTGTCACAAGATGACCGACGCACCAAGTCACAATTGCATCCTCGGATTCGAGATACCCATCTTTTCTGGATGCATTGATTTTCAGTGCTTTGGCAAATTCTTGAGCCACAGATGGTTTCTCGGCAATAAACAAGTTTTTCATCATATACTACTTAATCAAGCAAGGACAGCTCCGGAAGAGTTACAAAATGTATCTCACCATCAAATTCTACTTCCCTGCATTCTTTCTCTATGCTTCCGGCAGAAAACAGCCAGAGTTCCTGTAAGAAAACTTTCGCTTCCTTTGCTGCATATAAGACCCATTCCACATCATTTTTATCCACGGTGGCCTTATCAAAATTGCAGAATCCGCCAATGGCGTTTTCTTCCTCGTCCTGAATAAGGACATGAAGGCTGGCATTTTTTCCAACCCATTCTCCCACTTCACCATTACTAAGAGATAGCTTGCCAAGTTTCATTTGCTTAGCAAGGTAATCCCTGCAAATCAAAGCAAAAGTCTCTCCTGCGTAAGCATTCAGGTATGGTCCGATATACTGCTGATAGAAAGTATCTGCATCCATAAGGCGCAGCATACTCTCATTTGGGAACAGGAAGGTATACACAAAACGGATCAGTGGATCAGAGATACGGTAGATGCCTTTCTGAACCTGCTCTCTGCCTCTGGTATCTACAGAAAATACCTTTTCAATTACCTGCATCTGCATTAAGTTCTTTAAATAAACGCTAATTTTAGCTCTGGAAAATTCTGTTTGCAGGTAAATATCATTGAGCTTATAGGCACCACAGGCAATGGTGGTTAGAATCGTCTGATAAACATTCAATTCCCTTAAATCATCTCGTAGCTGACTGATGGCAGCAAGTGCCAAAGGAGCCTGCTTATGTAAGAAGCATCTGGTTAAGTTTTCCTGCATGGATAAAGCAGGATCCAGTGCTTTCCATCTGCCCGGAATACCTCCTAAAATGCTATAGAGCAATACTCTATCTTTTGCACCAAAGCCCGGAAAAGCATCCGCAATTTGCCAATAATCCAGTGGGTTTACTTTCAGCATGCCGGATAATAAATAGGCAGCGCCCTTCTTGCGAAGTTCCCTTGCCATAGCATTCTCTACCCAGTTGACAGAAGAACTCATGCAGATCAAATACAGTTTCTTTTCTTTGGAAAAAGTAGCCGCAAAAGCAGACAGCTCTTCTAAAAAGGTACCATCTAATTTTAATAAATATTGAAACTCGTCTAATACGACGATGGAGTATTCCTTTGAAATATCATTTAAAATCTCGGTCCAAGTCGGAAACTTGGAAGCGGATAAAGATATGCCTCTTGTCCGTTCTCTATTAAGCTGGAATCGCTGCTCCCGATCCACACAATCACGACAAGAGTAATAAAAGACTTTTTTACCACGAATAAACTCTTGTACCAGAGTCATTTTTCCAACGCCCTTTGCCCCGTAAACAACGGACATATGTGCGCCGCTTTTCAGTTCTCTTTGCTGTAAAAACTGATATTCTAGCTCTCTCCCAATCATAACGCTCCCCGCAAGATTCCTCTCTAACAATCAAATATGCTGCGAAACCGCAGCATATCTGATTGTAGTTACCCTTTACTTTTTCGTAATGTATCCTTTTGCTTTCAGCATCTCTGCACACAATACTGCACCGCCTGCTGCGCCACGTAATGTGTTATGAGATAAACCAACAAATTTCCAATCGTACACGGTATCTTCACGAAGTCTACCAACGCTGATACCCATACCATTTTCATAATCCACATCCAGTGCAACCTGTGGTCTGTTGTCTTCCTCCATATAACGGATAAACTGCTTTGGTGCACTTGGAAGATTGAGTTTCTGTGGTTCCCCGGAGAACTCAACCAGTTTCTGAATCAACTGTTCTTTGGTAGGTTTTTTGCGGAACTTCACAAAGACAGCTGCTGTATGTCCGTTTAATACAGGTACTCTGATACACTGACATGTGATAACAGGTTCTGTTGCAGGAACAATCTCATCACCTTCAATATGTCCCCAAATACGAAGAGGTTCTTTTTCACTCTTTTCTTCTTCGCCACCGATGAAAGGAATGATATTGCCTTCCATTTCCGGCCAATCTTTGAAGGTCTTACCTGCTCCGGAAATAGCCTGATACGTTGTAGCTACTACTTCATATGGCTCAAATTCTTTCCAAGCAGTTAAAACCGGGGCATAACTCTGAATGGAGCAATTTGGTTTTACTGCTACAAAGCCTCTAGTTGTACCAAGTCTCTTTTTCTGTGCTTCAATAATTTCAAAATGTTGAGGATTGATTTCCGGTACAACCATAGGAACGTCTTTTGTCCATCTATGTGCGCTATTATTACTTACAACCGGAGTCTCAGTTTTCGCATACTCTTCTTCGATTTTCTTGATTTCCTCTTTGGTCATATCCACTGCGGAAAATACGAAATCAACCTGAGAAGCTACTTTTTCCACCTCATTTACATCACAAACAACGATGTTTTTAACACTTTCCGGAATCGGGGTAGTCATCTTCCAACGACCCTCTACCGCTTTTTCGTAGGTCTGTCCGGCAGATCTGGGACTAGCTGCAATCACAACTACCTCAAACCAAGGATGGTTTTCCAACAGAGAAATAAATCTCTGACCTACCATACCGGTACCACCAAGAATACCCACTCTTAACTTTTCACTCATAACTTGTCTCCTCTCTACTTGTTCTCCTCATTTTATAGAAAAAGCGCCGGATGTTTTTCCAACTCTTTTTTCTCAAAAGCAATGGCATCTAAAAGCCTCTCTTTGGAAGGGCCGCCTTTGGTAAGACGTTTTTCCACACAGGTTTCCAGGGAAATCGCCTCATAAATATCCTGCTCAAAAGCAGGTGAAAACTCTTTTAATTTATCCAATGAAACATCTTCAATAGAACAATTCTCACCGATACAATACAACACAAGCTGTCCTATGATACCATGAGCATCGCGGAAAGGAATCCCTTTCAGCACCAAATAATCCGCAGCATCTGTCGCATTGGTAAAACCCATCATAGCGCTTTTTGCCATCACGTCTTTTCTAAACTTCATGGTATCAACCATGCCGGTAAATACCACCAAGCAATTCTGAACCTGATCATAAGCATCAAAAGCCATTTCTTTGTCTTCTTGCATGTCCTTATTGTAAGCAAGCGGAAGGGCCTTCATAGTGGTAAGCAGACTCACTAACGCGCCATATACACGCCCTGTTTTTCCTCGAACAAGCTCTGCAATATCAGGATTTTTCTTTTGCGGCATGATAGAAGATCCGGTAGAAAAAGCATCATCGATTTCCACAAAACGATACTCATTGGAATTCCAAATAATAATCTCTTCGCAGAATCTAGATAAATGCATCATGATGATAGACAATGCACTTAAAAACTCAATCACATAGTCTCGATCCGATACAGAGTCCATGGAATTTACGGTACTGCCATCAAAATCAAGAAGGCTAGCCACATAATCTCTATCCAGGGGATACGTAGTACCAGCAAGGGCGCCTGCTCCTAAAGGACAATAGTTCATACGACTTAAAATATCCTGCAATCTGGACCTGTCTCTTCGGAACATTTCTACATAAGCTCCAAAGTGATGGGCAAGGCTCACGGGCTGAGCCTTTTGCAGATGAGTAAATCCAGGCATATACGTATCCAAATTTTCTTCCATAATTCGAAGCAAAACCTGCATGAGATTTACAAGCAACGCATCTGTAGATAAAATTTGTTTTCTGGTGTAAAGACGCATATCCAGCGCAACTTGATCGTTTCTGGACCTGCCGGTATGCAGTTTTTTCCCTGCATCGCCGATTTTTTCAATTAAATTTGCTTCTACGAAGCTATGGACATCTTCGTATTTTTCCGTCATTCTTAATAGTCCTTCTTCAACTTCTTGAAGGATTTCTTGCAAACCGTTAAGAATGGCTTTTTTCTCCTCGTTTGTAATGATTCCTTGTTTTTCCAACATGGTTGCATGAGCAATACTTCCTCTAATATCCTCATGTACCATTTTGCAGTCGAAGGAAATAGATGCATTAAACGCAAACACCTGCTCATCCGTCTGCTTGGTAAACCGTCCTCCCCAAAGCTGTGCCATTGTTCTCCTCCTTACGTTGTCAAGCTTTATAAATAGACATGATACGGATATATTGGTTTTCCATATCATCTACTAGTCCCGGTAATTCCTCGGTATGGTTTTCTCTGACAGCTGAAACAACCGCCGAGCAAGCTTCATACAGGTTTTGCATACCTAATGTGCCGGTAAGCCCCTTCATGGCATGTGCTTCTCGAAGGACAAAATCATAGTCTAGATTTTCCATGCCTTGTTTTACTGCTGACATATGCTTGTCTTCTTGAAAACGTAATAAGTACTTCTCGTACAAATCATTCTGGTAATCGAACCTTTCTAAGGCATCATCTAAATCAATACCAGCATTGATCAGTTTTTCTCTGTTTTCAATCATACCTATCCCCCGCTTTTACAACTTGTTTGAATCAAGTTAAATCGTAACTTTATAAATGATTATACCTATTTTATGCCTATTTTGCACCTTTTTTTGACTTTTTTTCCAAAAGATACAAAGAAAGATATAGCAAAACACCAACGTGTGACATAATAAGACCGGCTTTTAGTCCCGGTGATGTAAAGATTCCTTTAATCTGATGTGCTCCTGCCGGTACATCAACAGCTAAAAAAGCATCCGAAAACTGGGTGGCTTCCACAGGTGTTCCATCAATGCTTAACTGCCAGCCCTTTTCTGCAGGGATGGTAAATACCAGTTTTCTTGCTTGATCGTAATCTGTACTACAAGTAAATCCATGGTTTCCATACACAATTTCATCTGCAGGATAAGCAGATAAGGCATTTAGCGCCTTTTTCACCATCTCATCATCCTGATAGTAAGCTTTGATTGTAACCTTTTCTAGGGAGCCCGTCTCCGTAGAAATCACAGCGTACTCCGATTGAAGGATTTTACCAAGGCTTAGAAAGAAACCTTTTCTTGCATTTTTATATTTTTTGGACCGAATCACATTGCCTGTGGTTTTATCATGAATTTCCACAAGAATGGTATCCCCGTTGGATTTAGATGCATTCTCTAATCGGATGTAATATGTGCCTTCACCGATGGTTCTGATTTGACGTTTTTCTCCATCCACCAGCACCTTGCACTCCCAGTATAAAGGAGAATCCGCACCAAGTTCCTCACCGAAAGCATTCAGCCTGTCTACAGCGCTTTCTCTTGTGTAAAAATCCTCTGTAACGCTTTCCGGTAGCCCATAAGCAAAAGGTAACCCGTTCATGTTATAAACCACATGATTCATCACGGGTCTGCGATTGGTATGAAAAGCATCCTGGAAGTTTTCTTCGCTGCTTCCGATAAAATAGTCCACGCCAAGTAATGCACTGGTCAAAGGCGTAGCACCTTCATAGCAATAGTACACTTTACTATAGTCCATACCCATTTTTTGATAAAACTGGTACATGCCGTAGTTTGTAGTACTGGAAAATAAAGTTGCCGTGTGTAATGACGCAAGAGGACCGTCATTTTTGGTCATTCTTACATTGGTATCAAACCTACTGTCCTGTCCTCGTAAAGCCTGTTCAATACCTTCCAATGCCTGTACTTTTGTCACATATTTTGCTCTGGTAACCGTAGAAAATCCTGTATTGTACAAATTCAGCCCTGCTTCAAATGCAGCAAAGGCAATACAAAGAAGCAGGATTGACTTTCTGGTAGGTCCATCGGTTTGATAACAAAAAGCAAATACCAGATAAACCGAAATATATAAAAAGCTGAGCAATACGGACTTTTGAAACACTTCTGTATGCTGAGCAAACAACCCAAAAGAGCCTAAGAATGCAACACCAATGCCGTAAGAAACAAACAGCTTCCACTTCTTTTCTTCCTGCAAATGTAAAAAAGCTTCATAACACATAGTAATCAGCAAAAAAGAATATAAGAAAGACTGTCTGGCCGGCAAGGAATCCGGGTAATTTAGGCCATGCCAAATAAAATTCAGCACGTTAATATCAAAAGATAGCAAAAAGAATACTGCTAAAATCCCTTTACATATTTTATCTTTCAAACGGATTTTTGAAGATAAAAAGAATAGCGGAATCAGCAAAAAGATCATAACGCCGGTATATATATTCGGCCAATGATCATTTTTCAGTTCAACAGACACATTAAACATATGTCTTGAAAGCATATCCAAAAAATTAAAATACACTTTCACCGTCTTAGGGAAATTCGGCTTGGAAAAACCAGTGCCCATAAGTGCATTTGCACCGGGCCATACTACAAAACCGGCGCAAAGTCCTGCTATCATAGAGCAAACTGCGAATTTGAATGCCTTAAAAAACTTCTTGGTAACCTTGGAATCTATAATCAAGGTAACGCCATAAAGCACTGCAAAAATACAAATAAAAATAGAAATATAGTAATTAAACCAAATCGATAAAAACAGGGATATGGTATAGAGTTTCCACTTTCCCCGAAAGAACAACTTTTCTAAACCCAACATAACAAGTGGTGCAAGCGCAACGCTGGCGAGCCACATGATATTCCAGTTATAGGCCACCATAAAAGCAGAAAAGCCATAAAACAAAGAAAAAGGAATAACTGCATAACTGGTGCCAAAATGATGTAATAAATAATAAGCCATAGAGACACAAACAAGACAGATTTGAAGAAATATCAAAACTGTCATGAACTCTATCAAGAACCCCTTAGGAATAAAGGCACATAATAATGCAAACGGATTGGCAAGGTAATACGCATATACCCCCATGAAGTTAGAGCCCAGGCCTAAATAATAGGAGTAGCTAAAAGATTCTCCTGCTCTTAGCTTTCTTTGAAGCTCCGCATAAAACGGCACATACTGATTATATAAATCCGTACGCAAAAAGCACTTCTCTCCAAAAGGATAGATGTGATTGCAAATTGCCAATATGAAAATGATACAAGCAGAAATGCCAAAACAGATGAGATAAATCTGTTTTCTTTTTTGTGCTTCGCTCATAAAAACCTCTAATAATTATTTTTTTGCATCAAACAAATTATAATACTGAAATCTCTTATAATCCAAAAAATCATCTTTTAATTCAAGAGACAACGCATCTGTATGATAGTTCTTTCCTGCTGCGTCACAAATGCGCTTAGCAGAAACCACAGGATACTCCTGCTGCAATCCCTTTAGATAATTCTGATAAGAAGATAAAGGAAGTCCTGCTTTTTCAAAAAGATATCCGCCTAAGTAATTCAGGCTCATCTCCACATTTTGTTCTTCTTCTATGTCAAAATTCGCCCAAATAATAACCGGAACCTGATAACGAAGATATTGTTCCTCTTCTGTCAATGTACTGCAAGACTTGCCTTCTAATTTCAAAAGAGGATTCGCCACAGAGTCACTTGGCTGATGATCCCCGAACATAACAATAATGGTATCTTCATCTTGTCCTTCAAAGTACTTACACAAATCTTCCAAAGCCTTGTCCGATTCTTTCATCAAAGAAAGATACATTAGAGTAGCAAAATTATCTACATTTTCCACCTGAATATATGGGGCAAAATTGTCGGATTCTTTGGTATAACCGCCATGATTCTGCATAGTAACATTAAATACGAATAGTGGATTCTCTCCTTTATTCTCATATAATTCTTTGATTTTATCCATGCAGGACTGATCTGATACGTAGGTACGCATCATTTGCGGATTCACAAAATCAGGCTGAAACAGCATTTTGTCAAAGCCTAAATAAGGATAAACGGTATTTCTATTCCATCCTTTCGCTCTATAGGGATGCATTGCCACAGTATCATATCCCTGTGCCTTTAAGTCTTTTACAATCGATGGAATATCATGTCTGATATACTGCTGGTAAGCCACAGATCCCTGGGTCAAAAATGCCATGGTATTCCCTGTTAGGAATTCAAACTCGGAGTTTGCAGTATTACCGCCAAGAACTGATACATCCAAATAGCCGGTAACGGTATTTTCTGCTCCCTGCTGTAAGCTATGGGTAAAAGGCATGTAATCTTCACTAGCGGTAAAATCACCTAGGATTCCTAAATCCGAATAAGCTTCGTTCATGATAACAACGATATTCGGCTTATTTTTTGCCTTGTCACCTGTCTGATAGCCGGCAAGAGATTCTTTCACATTGCTTGCCTTATAGCCTTCCGGTTTTTCTGCATTTAAGTACTTTAATTCCATCAAAAATGCCAAGGCATTTCCGTTTTTGTACTGCATGGTGTCAGGGGTGAAAAGCTTATCGTAAATATGCATCTTACTGATAAACTCCTGCTGATGGAACATGACAGTAAAACGGTTAATCGCAATGACAAATACCAAAGTAAGGACAAGTCTTGCAATTCCGTTTCTTTTTCTCTTTTTAGGTTCCTGCTCTCTCTTTTTTGTGGCTGGAAGTTTGAAGTCCACAACCAAAAATTCAGCAACTAAAATACATACAAATGCGAATAAAACCAAAAGAGTTTCTTTCTGCAAAGAATAATCATAATTTGTAGAGACTGAAACTGCTGTTCTTAAAGAATAAATATCCCATGGTAGTATAGGCACCGAACGAAAACGGTAAACAAAAAAATTAGCCAAGCCTAAAATGGCTGCCAACAGGGTTTCTGTCATGAGGGCATATTTCAAACTACCGATCAGTGCAAAAAATAACGCTGCTACCAAATAATAAAAAACAAAATTCAGTAAAATCATGGGGGTCTTCATAGTTTGAAAGACCTGATGTGTAAAGCTTTCCATACAGAAAAAAGTCAAAACAGGAAATACCAGAAATCCGATTATATTTCTCCCATACGAAAGAACTTTCTTACTACTATTCATACCTAACAACCTCTTTCACATATAAAAGCCGAAGGGGGTATCCCTTCGGCCTTCTCTAAGCTAGAAAAGGGACTCGAACCCTCGACCTACTGATTACGAATCAGTTGCGCTACCAACTGCGCTATTCTAGCACTAACGGATATTATACCATGTCTCTTTTAATTTGCAAGTCAATTTGAGTGAAGGGAATGGTAATTCCTTCCTGATCGAAAGCTTCTTTTATCCCGATCAATAAACTGGTTTTTGCCATATAATAACTTTCCACTCTAAAATGGCAAAATACCGTAAACACTATAGCGGAATCTGCAAATTCCTTCACATTTACGGAATACCCTTTTTCTTTTAATACATAGGGATTCTCTTCTATGGCACCTATCAAAACTTCTCTGGCCATTTTTAAATCTGTATCATAGCTGACCCCAACAGGAACTAAACAACCGGCAGTATGGTTTCCCTTAAAGTTCACAAGACTGTTATTGGAAAGCTGTCCATTGGGAATCACTACCTCTCTGCCTTCTAAGGTACGTAAATAGGTATAAAAAACCTGAATCTTGGTAACGACTCCCGCATGTCCATGAGCGCTTTCTTCTATATAGTCTCCAACAACAAAAGGCTTCAGTAAAAGAATCAAAACACCACCGGCAAAATTAGCAAGACTTCCTTGGATAGCCAAACCTACTGCTACACCGGCAGAACCTAAAATCGCAGCAAGGCTAGCCGCATTTACGCCAAAACTTGTAAGGATTAGGAAAATCAGAATCACATACAAAACAGCTTTTAAAAAGGAATCGATAAAGCTACTTGCTCCCGGATCCAGTTTAGATTTTTCCATGGCCTTGCGTACGATTTTCCGAAGAAGACTGATTATGCGTCCGCCAATCCAAAATACCAAAAGGCATAAGATAACACGAACCCCAAAGATCAGCAAATGATCCGGCAATTCTTTCATAAACTTATCTAATGCATTGGGATCCACTTGGACCACTTCCGCCACCGTATTTACGTCAATGTTTTCTGTCAAAAGCAAAGGTTATTCCTCCGTGTAGCTAAATAGTAAAACGCTAAGTGGTGGCATGTTCATTTTAATGGAGTAGGGATGTCCATCAGCCTTTTTCTCCACCACTTTTTTGGCTCTAGGATTCACAAATCCGGTGCCACCATATTGTTCTTTATCCGTATTAAAGATTTCTTTATAAGTACCCTTTTTCGGTACACCAATCTGCAAAATCTTCATGACATTTGCAAAATTACATAATACAAACAGAGTTTGTTTTTTACCATGACTGTCTATGCCATGACGATAAAATGTGATTCTTGCATTCTTGGCATTCATAGAATCAACCCATTCAAAAGTCATTTCTTCGTCATCATTGGCATGCAATGCCGGATTCGTCAGGTACAGCTTATGAATGTCTGCAATCATATGCTGCAATTTGGCATGGTTTTCATTTTCTAAAAGGTACCATTCCACTTCTCTGGACTCGTGCCAGGAATCCGGTTCTCCCAAATCCTGTCCCATAAACAGGAGTTTCCTACCCGGATGAACCATACGATATGCAAGAAGCATGCGAAGGGCCGCATAACGGTCTTCCTTTTCCCCAACCACGCGGTTCAAAAGGGAAGCATTCCCATGAGAAAAGTCATCATGGGATAAAGGTAAAACGTAGCGATCATAGTAAGCATACAGCATGGTACTGGTAAGTTCCTCATGGGCTCCGCTTCTAAAAATTGGGTCTATGCCCGCATAATCAAGGAAGGTCTGTTTCCAGGCAATATTCCACTTATAATCAAAACCAAGCCCACCGTTTGTGGTAGCTTCTGTAACGCCTTGCCAGCCTGTAGTTTCTTCGGCAATGGTAATCACACCGGGATTTCTCTTTTTCAGGACCTGTTGCATATGGCGTACGAATTCAACCGCCTCTAGATTGACATTATCCCCATACATATTGGAGAAATAAGCCCCATCTCTTCGACCATAATCCAAATAAAGCATACTGGCCAAATCCACGATACGGATACCATCTAAATGAAATTCTTCTACCCAATACAGAATAGATCCTAACAGGAAGTTCTTTACTTCTCGTCCTCTAAAATCAAACAAAAAGGCATCTGCCGGCTGATAATAACGACGTTTCTCATCCTTTTCTTCGTAAAGAGGCGTTCCGTCAAAGAATGATAATCCGCTTTCCGCAGTAGAATAATAGGATATATCAAAGTCCATGATGACATGAATCCCTGCTTCGTGAAGAGCATTGATCAGATATTTCAAATCCTCTGCTTTACCGTAACGGGAAGTAGGTGCATAAAAACCTGTGGTTACATAACCAAGGCTTTGATCTTTATCATGCTCCATAAGTGGCATAAACTCCACATGGGTATAGGATAAGGATTTTAGATGCTGCACCAGTTTTGGCGCAAACTCACGATAATTGCAGTATAATCTGCCATCCTTTGGTTTCAAAAAAGAGCCCAAATATACTTCATAGATATTCATTGGCTCCGTAGGCGCCTGTGCAAGTTCCCGTTTCTTGCAGAATTTCTGATCTGACCACTCAAATTCTGACTCTGTACATACGATGGAAGCTCCACCATTTGCATCTTCAAAAGCAAAGCCGTAGGGGTCCGCCTTCATAAAGGTTTCGCCCCCACGTTTACGAAGTTCAAATTTATAGAGTGCGCCTTCTTTTACTCCTGGCACAAACAGGGAAAAAACACCCTTATCGGAGAGTCGCATCATAGGATGCACTCTTCCATCCCAATCATTAAACTCACCCACAACTGATGCTCGAATCACATTTGGAGCCCACACGGTAAATAGGCAGCCCTGCACCCCATCAATGGTTTGTAAATGGGCACCCATTAAATGATGCACATTTTCATGAACCCCTGCATGGAACTCGGCCAAATCATCCTCTGTGATAGGCACATCAAAGCGGTAAGGATCTTCTATGCTTTTCTTACTTCCATCTTCATAAGTGACTTCGAAACGATATGGCACCTTTTTCGTTCCCGGAATCAGCAACGCAAAGAATCCTTCCTCGTCGGCCACCTCCATTTTTTTCATCTTATTGTCTTCCGGCAATAAGAGCTGAACGGACTTAGCCCCCGGTTGAAAGGTTTGCACCAAAAGATTTGCCCCGGTCTTATGCATACCCAGCACTTTTTGCGGTTCATCTTCATCTGCATAGAGAATCCCTTCTATGACCGGCCAATTCATATAACGATACAGTTTGTCATTCATTTCTTATCCCCTTATGTTTACACATTTATTTGATTACGCGGATGCGGATTACACCTTCCGTTTCCTGTAATTTATTTACCACATCTTCCGGCAGTTCTCCATCGATGTCAATAATTGTATAGGCATATTCTCCCTTAGATTTGCTGTTCATATCAGAGATATTGATGCCGGCACTACCAAGGTGTGCTGTAAAGCTGGTAATCATATTGGCAATGTTTCTGTGATAAATGGTAATTCTGGCATCTTTTGTGCAAATACCCATATCACAATTTGGGAAGTTAACGGCATTCACCACATTACCGTTTTCCAAATAGTTCATAGTCTCCTGCACTGCCATCTTTGCGCAATTATCTTCGGACTCCTCTGTAGAAGCACCCAAATGAGGAATGACGATGCATCCTTCCTGTCCTGCAGTGGTTGGATTCGGGAAGTCGGAAACATATTTTCTGACTTTGCCCTGCTTAATGGCATCTACAACAGCCTGTTCATCCACCAAAATATCTCTTGCAAAATTCAGTAAAATAACACCACGTTTCATTTTGGAAATGGCATCTGCATTGACCATGCCTTTTGTAGAATCCAAAAGCGGAACATGGATGGTAATGATATCGCAATACTCATAAATATCATCCACGTTGGTTACATGATGTACATCGCGGCTCAAATTCCAAGCTGCCTGGATAGATAAGTAAGGATCGTATCCATACACATCCATGCCTAGGGTTCTGGCTGCATTTGCCACCTTAACACCAATGGCGCCAAGACCGATAATACCAAGCTTTTTCCCTTCTAATTCTGTTCCTGCAAATTTCTTTTTTTCTTTTTCTGTTGCCTTTGCAATATCTGCATTTCCGGCATTTTCCTTTGCCCAATTCACGCCGCCTACAATATCTCTACTTGCAAGAAGCATGCCGGCAATTACCATTTCCTTTACACCATTGGAATTGGCACCGGGAGTATTAAATACGACAATTCCTTCTTCTGCACAACGGTCCAAAGGAATATTATTTACACCTGCTCCTGCTCTGGCGATGCAAAGAAGATTCTCGCCAAGTTTCAGATCATGCATCTGGGCGCTACGCACAAGGATAGCATCTGCCTTCGCCATTTCCTCAGTATGAACGAAATTAGATGTGAATTTATCCAGCCCAACCTGTGCAATTGGATTTAAACAATGATATGTATACATGTTGTCCCCCTTATTTGTTTTCCTCTTCGAATTTTTTCATAAATGCAACCAAAGCTTCTACACCTTCCTTTGGCATTGCATTATAAATACTGGCTCTCATACCTCCAACAGAGCGATGACCTTTCAGGTTTTCAAAGCCGGCAGCCTTTGCTTCCGCTACAAACTTCGCATCCAACTCTTGATTGTCTGTTACAAATGGAACGTTCATAAGAGAACGGTCTTCCTTGCGAACGGTACCTCTGAACAACTCACTTTGGTCTAGGTAATCATACAGGATCTTCGCTTTCTCCTCATTGCGTTTCTGCATGGCGGTAAGACCACCGTTTTTCTTAAGCCATTTAAATACCAAGCCACAAATATAGATACCGTAGCATGGTGGTGTATTATACAGGCTGTCGTTTTCAGCATGGGTTTTAAAACGCATCATGGTTGGTGTATAAGGAAGTACATCATCGCTGATTAAATCTTCACGAATAATCACAATCTGTGTGCCGGCAGGGCCAACATTCTTCTGTACGCCTGCATAAATCACACCATATTTGCTTACATCCATAGGTTCAGATAAAAAGCAGGATGACACATCTGCCACCAGAGTTTTACCTTTTGTATTGGGCAGTTTTTTAAATTTGGTACCATAGATGGTATTGTTCTCACAGATATAGACATAGTCCATATCCTCCGTAATGTCTAAGTCAGAGCAATCCGGAATATAAGAAAATGTCTCATCAGCAGAGCTGGCAAGTTCTACCACTTCGCCATACATCTTCGCCTCAGCAGCAGCTTTTTTTGCCCACTGACCGGTGATAATATAACCTGCTTTTCGATTTTTCATAAGATTCATTGGAATGGTGGCAAATAAAAGACTTGCTCCGCCCTGTAAAAACAGAACCTTGTAATTATCCGGAATCTGTAATAAATCCCTTAAATCCTGTTCTGCCTCTTTGATGATGGTGTCATAGACTTTTGATCTGTGACTCATCTCCATCACAGACATACCGCAGCCCTGATAATCCAGCATCTCGTCAGCCGCCTGCTGAAGTACTTCCTCAGGTAATACAGCAGGTCCTGCAGAAAAATTATAAACTCTTTTCATAACTGTCTCCTCTCGTTTTTAAGTTTATTCATCATAAATCAGAACCGGAGTTCCGACTTCGATATTCTCATACAATAGTTTCATATTGTCATAGGGTGTATTGATGCAGCCATGAGACCCTTCTGTTTGATAAATGTCTCCTCCAAATTCATCTCGCCATAGTGCATCATGAATCCCGACACCTCTAACCACCGGCATCCAGAAATTCACATGACTGGCATACCCAGGTCCACGCAACACCCTATTCTTTTGTTTCCCATATATGTAATACACTCCGGAAGGTGTGTCTCTATGACGAAGCATATTTCCTGTAACCACATCGGTTTCCAAAAACAACTTACCATCTTTGATACAAGTGAGCTTCTGATTCTGAATATCCACCTCAATATAGGTATCTCCCAAATCATTCAGTCCCCCACTTAACGCCTTGTGGGAATACACCATCTCATGGGTGGTATTCTCTTTCTTTGCCAAGGCATCCTTCAGGAATTTAACTTCCTCTTTTTGGTTGATTTCGTTGCCATAAGTACCACCTGATACGGTTACCTTTTTCCCGGAATAAGTCGTTAGAGTTCTTTCCTTTTTGTAGGTATCATAGGTATCCGAAAGGGAAGCGATATACTTTTCAACTTTTTCAGCGTCATAACGATAAAGACCATCATCGCCGGGACTCAATAAATTACATAAATCCGGATATCCCAGTGAAAAACTTTCTCCACCCAAATCATAGGTAATGGTGAAATCTGTTTGCTCTTTGATTTGTCCAAAAGAGTCCAGTACTTCTTTATCCTCCGCCGTATAAGGGATTGCATGATACAGGTCATGGACAATCAAATCATAGCTAAGCTCTCCACTACAAATTGCCTCTGTGACCTGAATAAGCGCTTTTTCCACATCCAGCGCGGAATACTTGGTATCTTCCAGTGTATATCCGTTTTCTGTACTGTAATGAAGTCTGACAACATGCTCTCCTGTATTCTCTTTTTGAATAGAAAGAAGAGAATAATACCAAGCAGCTATTTCATCCCTATTAAAACGGATTTCCGGTTGTAACTGCCTGGATAGTCTGCCGGATTTTTGCATGGTAAAAAGGTTTACGGGCCATGTAAACGGATTCTGCTTTGCAAGAATAGTGCTTAATTCTTTTGAAAAATCAATATCTTCTTTGGTTACAGAATCATAAGTTCCTACCAGTTCTTCCCCTTTCGTAAGGGTAAACCCCGGATAGGTATACTCTGCCTTCAAAACCTCATTGGCTTCTTCTATGGTCATGCCTGTACAATACTTTCCATTAATAAAAGTATAAAAGGAAAATCCCTTTGTATAATACAAGGCAATAAATAGATAAAAGCCAAGTAAGAACAATGCGAAAAGCAAAAATCCTAATGCAATTTTATTTACCTTCTTTGGCTTTGAGGTCTGCTTCATCAAATACCTCTTTGATGGATGCTCCGGGAGAAACCATCGGGAACACCTTATCATCTTCCGGGATGATAACGTCTAACACAACCGGTTCCTTGAGCGCAAGCGCTTTGGCAATCGCTTCTTTTGCTTCTTCCTTTGTGGTTACCCGAAATGCCTTGCAACCAAGGCCTTCTGCAACCTTGCAAAAATCCACCTTATCTTCTAAAACTGTGTTGGAATAACGCTTTCCGTAAAATAAAGTCTGCCACTGTCTTACCATACCTAAAACGTGATTATTAATCACCACCTGAATAATAGGAATCTGATAGCGGCTGGCAGTAGCCAATTCATTCATATTCATACGGAAGCATCCATCTCCGGCTATGTTGATACAAGTCTTGTCCGGATTACCTACTTTCGCACCAATACATGCGCCAAGGCCATATCCCATGGTGCCAAGACCGCCGGAAGAAATAAATGTCCTGGGCTTTGTATAGTGATAATACTGAGAAGCCCACATCTGATGCTGACCTACATCTGTCGTGATTACTGCATCACCACCAGTCTGTCTGTAGAGTTCTTCCATCACAAAAGGACAACTTAGCTTGGATGAATCATAAGTAAGTGGAAACTGCGCTTTCATATCCTGAATGTGTGCCATCCATTCCGGATGAGACTGTTTTGTGAGCTTCGCATTTAAAGCTGTCAAAACCTCTTTTACATCTCCCACAATGTGCGCTGTGGTTTTGATATTCTTATTAATCTCCGCAGCATCAATATCAATATGCAGGACCTTGGCATGACTTGCGAACTTCTTTGCATTTCCTACGACACGGTCTGAAAATCTTGCACCAAGGGCAATCAAAAGATCACATTCACTAACGCCTAAGTTAGATGTCTTTGTACCGTGCATACCAATCATTCCGGTATATGCCGGTGATGTACCATCAAAGGCACCTTTTGCCATTAAGGTATCACATACCGGCGCATCCATTTTCTCAGCAAATTCTTTTAGTTCTTTGTCAGCTCCTGATAAAACCACGCCACCACCAACATAAATAAATGGTTTCTTGGCACTTTGACACAGTTTTAACGCTGTTTCGATATCGGTCTCTTCAAAAGAAGGATTCTTCTTGTCAAAATCAATCTTCTTTTCTACATAATCCCATTCATTACTGGTGGAATCTTTTGTAATATCAACTAAAACAGGACCCGGTCTTCCGCTTCTGGCAATATCAAAAGCCTTACGCAGCGTATCTGCCAGATAAGAAACATCTTTTACGATAAAGCCATGTTTTGTAATAGGCATGGTCACGCCGGCGATATCTACCTCCTGGAAAGAGTCCTTACCCAATGCCGCTAAGTTTACGTTACAAGTAATGGCTACCATCGGAACGGAATCCATATAAGCTGTCGCAATGCCGGTAACCAGATTTGTAGCACCCGGTCCACTGGTTGCAAAGCAAACACCGACTTTACCGGTAGCTCTGGCATAACCATCAGCTGCATGAGCAGCTCCTTGTTCATGACTCACCAATATATGTTTGATTTCATCCTGATGCTTATATAAAGCATCATAGATATTCAGAATAGTACCACCGGGATACCCAAAGATGGTGTCTACTCCCTGTTCTTTCAAGCATGCAATGACTATTTCTGCTCCCGTTAATTTCATGTTACACTCCTCGTTTTTATACTTCTCCAGGTTTTCTCAGGACTGCTCCTCGATTTCCTGAGGTAACCATTTCGCGATATCTTGCAAGATATCCTGTGGTAATGGTAGGCTCCTTTGGAACATAGTTTTCTTTTCTCTTTGCAAGCTCCTCGTCACTTACTTTAAGATTCAAACTATAATTCGGAATATCAATGGAAATGATATCTCCTTCCTTTACCAATGCAATCGGTCCGCCTACTGCAGCTTCCGGTGAAACATGTCCGATAGAAGCACCACGGCTCGCACCGGAGAATCTACCATCTGTAATCAGCGCCACACTAGAGCCAAGTCCCATGCCAGCTATGGCTGAAGTAGGATTCAGCATCTCACGCATACCCGGTCCACCCTTTGGACCTTCATATCGAATTACCACCACATCACCAGGATTGATCTTACCGCCTTTAATAGCAGCGATGGCATCTTCTTCACATTCAAATACTCTAGCCGGTCCTTCGTGTACCATCATTTCCGGCACAACCGCTGAACGTTTCACAACAGAACCATCCGGAGCCAGATTTCCTTTTAATACAGCAAGACCACCTGTTTTGCTATAAGGATTCTCAACAGTACGAATGACTTCTTCGTTGAGATTTACAGCATCTTTGATGTTCTCTCCAATTGTCTTTCCGGTCACTGTCATACAGTCCGTATGAAGCAAACCAATGTCAGCCAGTTCTTTCATAACCGCATAGACACCACCGGCTTCATTTAAATCTTCCATGTAGGTAGGACCTGCCGGTGCTAAATGACACAGGTTTGGTGTCTTTTCGCTAATCTCGTTTGCAAAAGAAATATCAAAATCAAAGCCAACTTCATGGGCAATGGCCGGTAGATGCAACATGGAGTTTGTGGAGCATCCTAATGCCATATCTACTGTAAGAGCATTTAAGATAGCATCTTTTGTCATAATATCTCTTGGACGGATATTTTTCTCCAGCATATCCATAACTGCATAACCCGCTCTTTTGGCAAGTTTAATACGTTCTGAATAAACAGCCGGAATCGTACCATTTCCTTTTAAGCCCATACCTAAAGCTTCTGTTAAGCAGTTCATAGAGTTGGCGGTATACATACCGGAGCATGAACCGCAGGTTGGACATGTTTTACATTCAAACTCATGAAGTTCTTCATCACTGATTTTTCCAGCTGCATGTGCGCCAACTGCTTCAAACATAGAAGAAAGACTTCTCTTCTGGCCCTTCACATGACCAGCCAGCATAGGACCACCGGAAACAAACACGGTAGGTACATTGATTCTTGCCGCAGCCATCAAAAGTCCCGGTACATTCTTGTCGCAGTTCGGCACCATTACCAGGGCATCAAACTGATGAGCCAGTGCCATACATTCCGTAGAATCCGCAATCAAATCTCTTGTAACCAGGGAATACTTCATTCCCACATGTCCCATGGCAATACCGTCGCACACAGCGATTGCCGGAAATACCACCGGAACGCCACCGGCTTCTGCTACGCCAAGTTTTACTGCATTCACGATTTTATCCAGGTTCATATGTCCCGGAACGATTTCATTGTAAGAACTTACAATGCCCACCATGGGCTTATGCATCTCCTCTTCTGTAAAGCCCAATGCATTGAATAAACTTCTGTGGGGCGCTTGCTGTGTTCCCACCTTTACATTGTCTGATCTCATGTTTTTTCCTCTTTTCTGTTTAAATAAATGAAGCTGCTTTTGCGTACTCCATCATTTTTTGTATTTCTTTGTCCTCAAATCCAAATTCATCTTGCACCAAGTCAATCTCTTTTTGGAGATTCGTACTACTTACAGTTCGATTATCTGTATTAAGGCAAATCTTTACTCCCATATCCCAAAGTCTGCGAATCGGATACTCCTCATTCTCCGGGACCGCTTTAGTCTGTCTGTTACTAATAGGACAAACCTCTAACAGGATATCTTTTTTTATGAGTTGTTCTACAATCTTCGGCGATTTGATACTGGCTACGCCATGTCCAATTCTCTTAGTGCCCAAGTCAATAGCCTGTTGCACTTGATTTTCATCCCAGCATTCCCCTGCGTGAATGGTGTAAGGGATGTCCAGACTGGATGCTTTCTTAAAGTACTCTGCAAAATCACGAATAGGATATCCGTTTTCTGCTCCGGCCCGATCGATACCAATTACGCCTCGGCCCAGATACTTCTTTGCAAGTAGAACCGTTTCTTCGTTTTCTTTTGCCGGACCAAAGCTCATAAGGCAAAGTAGAATTCCGGCTTTCATACCGGGTGCCTCTTTCAAGCCATCCTGCATACCACCGATAGCTGCCTCTACAATGGCTTCTCCTGCAAGTCCCTTTTTCTTTTGAAATTGAGGTGCAAAACGAATCTCAGCTAAGTCATGTCCTTCTTTGTACAGGTTCTGAACCAGTGTCTTTGTGGCCAAATACAGATTCTCTTCTGTTTGAAGCAAGTCTGTGGGATGGGAAAAGCATGCCAAGTATTCTTCTAAGGAAGTACAATTATCCCCCACGGTGAAGAGTTTTTCCATATGTTCTTTAGGAAGAGTAATACCGGCATTCTCAGCAAGTTCGGGAATAATCTCCATTGGAATAGAGCCATCTAAATGTAAATGAATATCACGTAACGTAAAGGACATATACTACCTCAATTCTAAGAATCTAAATTCTTTCGCAAATCAAATCGCCCATTTGGCTACAGGATACTTTTTTAGTACCTTCTGTATAAATATCAACAGTTCTATATCCTTCTGTGAGAACAGCTTGTACTGCATCTTCAATAGCTTTTGCCTCTGCATCTGAATCAAAGCTATAGCGAAGCATCATTGAAGCAGACAAAATGGTTGCAATAGGGTTTGCAATATTCTGACCAGCGATATCAGGTGCTGATCCATGGCTTGGCTCGTAAAGGCCAAATTTTGTATCATTTAAGCTGGCAGAACTCAGCATACCGATGGAGCCTGTAATCATGCTTGCTTCATCAGAAAGGATGTCGCCAAACATATTCTCCGTTAAAATCACGTCAAATTGCGCCGGATCTTTCACTAACTGCATAGCGCAATTATCTACCAACATATGCTCAAGCGTCACATCCGGGTAATCTTTTGCCACGGCATTTACCACTTCTCTCCATAATCTGGAGGAATCCAGTACATTTGCCTTATCAACAGAGGTTACCTTTTTAGACCTTTTTCTAGCAATTTCAAAACCTTTAATGGCAATTCTACGAATTTCATTTTCGTTATAGGATAAGGTATCAACGGCTGTTTTTACACCATTTTCCACAAATGTCTTTCGCTCTCCGAAATAAAGACCACCAGTTAGTTCTCTCATTATCATCAAATCAAAACCGGCTGCGCCAGTGGCTTCTTTCAAAGGGCAAGCATCTGCTAATTCCTTATATAAATAAGCAGGTCTAAGATTAGCAAATAAACCCAAAGACTTTCTAAGTTTCAAAAGACCTGCTTCCGGTCTTTTCTCAGGTGGTAATTGATACCAAGGTGATGTGGAGGTATTTCCTCCAATAGAACCCATCAGAACAGCATCTGCCTCTTTACAAATGGAAATCGTCTCATCTGTAAGGGGCTCACCATAGGCGTCGATGGAGCAACCGCCCATGAGTACATCTTTGTACTGAAAGTTGTGATGGTACTTTACAGCAACTTTATCACATACTTTTTTCGCTTCTGCGACGATTTCCGGACCGATGCCATCGCCGCCAATACATGCAATTACTTTATTCATAACTGCCTCCTCGTTTTACTTGTTCTTCCCAAACTCCTCAATTTAGGTTGAACTGTATATGAAAAAACTCCAGACTTAGCCCTTTCAGGTAAGTCTGAAGTATTTCAATGCATATTATGATTCTTTTCCAGCTTTTTCTACCTGAGCGATTGCAGATTTCTGCATAGGGATACGACATTGTTTGTTATTGCCAAATTCTACGATGACAGTATCATCTGTAATGTCAATCACAATTCCGTAAAAACCGCTTGTAGTGCAGATAGCATCGCCTACTTCCAAGTTGTCTAACATAGCTTTTAAACGATTGCTCTCCTTTTTCTGTGGACGAGAAAAGAAGAAATAAAAGAAAGCCATGATGACTACAATATATACAACAAGCATGATAGTACCACCAAGAGTACCGCCCATTGCGCCGCCAACCTGTGCATCTAATAAAGCTAATTTCATGATGTAAAATCCTCCTAGATTAATATCCTTTTTATCATACTAAATATTGTATGACCTGACAAGAGAAGAATTATTCTTCCCCTGCTTCCATGGACGCTAATTTATGTTTTTTGTATAAGGCAAACTGACCGGCATCCAATGCATCTCTGATTTCTTTCATCATATGATTGTAGAAATACAGATTGTGTGTCACGCAAAGTCTCATGCCAAGCATTTCTTTTGCCTTTAATAAATGTCTGATATAAGCTCTGGAGTACCGCTTACATGCAGGGCACTGACATCCTTCTTCTATCGGTCTTAAATCCTTTTCGTACTTTTGATTGAAAAGATTCAGTTTACCATGATCTGTGTACACATGACCATGTCTACCATTTCTACTTGGGTAAACGCAGTCGAAGAAATCGATACCACGCTCAACACCCTCTAAGATATTGGCCGGAGTACCTACACCCATCAGGTAAGTAGGCTTATCCTGTGGCAAATACGGTACCACATCTTCTAAGACCTGATACATTTCTTCATGGGTTTCGCCAACTGCAAGTCCGCCAACTGCGTAGCCATCCAAATTCATATCCGTAATTCTCTTTGCATTTTCAATACGAATATCACTAAAAATAGCCCCTTGGTTAATACCAAACAATAACTGTTCTTTATTAATCGTGCTATCCAAAGAGTTTAATCTTTTCATTTCGGCCTGACATCTGGCAAGCCATCTAACGGTACGATCTACAGAATTCTGTACATAACTTCTTTCTGCCCTACTGGAAGGACACTCATCAAAGGCCATTGCAATGGTGCTGGCCAAATGAGATTGTATCTGCATACTTTCTTCCGGCCCCATAAAAATTTTACGTCCGTCAATATGAGAAGAAAATTTTACGCCCTCTTCTGTAATCTTTCGAAGTCCGGCAAGTGAAAATACCTGGAATCCGCCGGAGTCAGTTAAAATCGGCTTGTTCCAAGACATAAACTTGTGCAAACCGCCAACATCATGAATCAGCTGGTCGCCGGTACGTACATGTAAATGATAGGTATTGCATAAAGCAATCTGTGTTTCAATCTCTTCAAGGTCAGCTGTGGAAACAGCTCCTTTGATAGCAGCTACCGTGGCTACATTCATAAATACAGGGGTCTGTACGGTACCATGTACTGTGGTAAACTCCGCACGTTTGGCTCTACCCTCTGTGGTAAGTATCTTATAAGTCATATTCTTCTACAAATTCCTCCAAGGTAATTCCTTGTTCCATAATAATCTTGGCAGCAGCTTTTCCGACATATCTAAAATGCCATGGCTCATACTCAATACCGGTAACTTCTTCTTTTCCCAATGGGTAGCGAAGAATAAAACCATATTCGCTGCAATGCTGTGCAAGCCAAATACCTGCTTCTGTTTCTCCAAAAGCAGCGTTTAAAAGCTTATGAGAGCTGGTATAGATATCAATTGCAAGACCAACTTGATGTTCGCTGGCGCCGGGAACTGTAACGGCCTGGCTGGATAACTTATATGCCTCCATATAAGAATACCCATTCTTCATATAGCGGTTCATCTTCTTATTAAACAGCTCTGTCTGGTGCGTCATATTACGGTATGGGCTACAAATCTCTAGGGAAATACCGTCTGCCTGAGCTTGCTTAAGCATCTCAAGTAAATCCGGTATAACTCGTTTATCGCACTGAAAACTGCCTATAATCGTACCAAGTTCAAACTCATAGTCCTCCGGAATTGGATGCTGCTTATTGATGAGAATCAGGTTCCAATCTCCCTTTTTAAAGTTAGAAAGATCATCCACTTTTGTTTCCCCGGTAAGCTCCTGCTCATTCTCCAGGATTTCTTCAATGGAATAGGTCTGGTTGCTACCTGCAGATGCCTGTCCTTCAATATCTACCGCTTCTGCCTCTGCTTCTTCCTTGGTCAGAATAATTTCGTCCGAAACTGCCGGATTTGGATTTGCCATAGCATGCACCTGGCTGCTATCCAAGATAGCTTCCCCGGCAAGATTCAAAACAGGGGTACAAAAGCTACAGCTGAAAACATAAAAAACCATCAGCAGCAAAACTGCAGATAGTTTCTTTCCGTTGGAAGCAACCAAAAAAACCAATCTATAAAGACTCTTCATAATCAAGAAATAAGTTAGAATCGGAATCTTTAAGAAAGGATGCTTATAAATGGCTTTACGAGTTTGCCATATTAATTTTTCTTCAAACGAATGATACATAAATTCCCTTTTACCAATACGGCCCTAGTGATCAAAATAGCCCCTCACAAGGCATATATCGTATGTTATTATAACATAGCGCATCTATTCTTGCATTGTTTTTTTTGTCAACATTCTCTATACTAAGGGCAAGGAAAACAAAGAAACGAGGAGAATCATATGGCTGGATCAAGTTTTGGTGAAAACTTTAGAGTTACAACATGGGGTGAATCTCACGGCAAAGCGATCGGTGCCGTTGTGGATGGTGTGCCGGCAGGTATTCCTTTATGCGAAGATGATATTCAAGTCTTCTTAGACCGAAGGAAACCCGGCACCAGTTCTATTACCACACCGCGAAAAGAGGACGACAAAGTAGAAATCTTAAGTGGCATCTTCGATGGAAAGACTACGGGCACTCCTATTTCCCTTTTGGTACGGAATACCTCTCAACATTCAAGCGACTATAATGAAATAGCATCCTACTATAGACCGGGTCACGCAGATTACACCTATGATCAAAAATATGGTTTTAGAGACTATCGTGGTGGTGGCCGTTCTTCAGGACGCGAAACCATCGGTCGTGTATGCGGCGGAGCCATTGCGGCTAAAGTTTTAAAAGAACTTGGCATAGAAGTCTATAGCTACACATCTTCTATCGGCCCATACTCCATAAATCCTGATACCATCGATACAACGAATATTGGGAAATTTCCTACAGGGTTTCCGGACAAAGAGCTAAATGACCTAGCCCTAACCTTTTTGGAAGAATGTAAGGCAAAGAAGGACTCTGCCGGTGGATCTGTTGTTTGTACAGCAACGGGATTACCCGCCGGATTAGGAGAACCTGTCTTTGATAAACTGGATGCCCAAATCAGCAAAGCTCTCTTTTCCATCGGTGCAGTAAAAGCAGTGGAGTTCGGAGATGGCCTAGAAGCATCAAAGTCCACCGGAAGTCAAAATAACGATGCATTTGAGTCTGTAGATGGCACCATAAGAAAAAAGACAAATCATTCCGGAGGCGTACTGGGCGGACTCAGCGATGGAAGCCCACTGGTTGTAAAGGCTTATTTCAAGCCTACTCCATCCATCTCAAAGCCACAGCAGACTGTAAAACAGGACGGAACTCCCATTGAAGTGGAAATCAAAGGACGACACGATCCCATAATCGTTCCCAGAGCTGTGGTTGTTGTAGAATCCATGGTAAATATCGTTTTAGTGGATGCCCTTCTATCCGGTCTTGGAAGCCGTATAGACAACCTCAAAAAAATCTATCTGTAAGATATACATATAAAAAGCTGCCAACAAAGTCGGCAGCTTCAGACTGTAGACAAAGTCCACGGCATGCGCCGTGGACTTTTTTTGCAAAAGTGCCATAAACCCAGTATTTATCTGGGATTGCGGCACTTTTTCTGGTATAATAGAAGTATCAAAGTTGGGGA